>Ga0302325_10020034_pt1 | contig 14037 bp, 13 predicted proteins | sample Palsa_T0_2_FD_201948 | JGI IMG/M metagenome (GOLD analysis project Ga0302325, IMG submission 201948) | Peat permafrost microbial communities from Stordalen Mire near Abisko, Sweden - Palsa_T0_2 | ecosystem: Environmental > Terrestrial > Soil > Palsa > Peat permafrost | place: Sweden: Abisko... | reverse complement strand
CCCACCGTGGAAGCGGATGTATACCTGGCAGACGGCAGCATGGGCAGGGCGGCTGTGCCCTCCGGCGCCTCCACTGGAGAACACGAAGCCGTGGAACTACGCGACGGCGACACGTCGCGCTATGGCGGAAAGGGCACGCAAGGCGCGGTCAGCCATGTGAATGGCGAGATCGCCCAAAGCCTGCATGGCAAAGACGCCCGGCAGCAGGTGGAAATCGATCGTCTCATGATCGAGCTGGATGGCTCGCCCAATAAAGGCCGCTTGGGCGCCAACGCCATTCTCGCCGTTTCCATGGCCGCCGCGCGCGCCGCTGCCGCTTCCCAGCATACGCCGCTATACCGCTACCTGGGCGGCGTCGGCGCACGCGTGCTGCCGGTGCCCATGATGAATGTGCTCAATGGCGGCGCCCACGCCGACAATTCCGTCGACGTGCAGGAGTTCATGATCGCGCCTTTCGGCGCCACGAAGTTTTCCGACGCGATCCGCATGGGTGTGGAGATCTTTCACACCCTCAAGAAGGTGCTGAAGAAGCGCGGCTACTCGACCGCCGTGGGCGATGAAGGCGGCTTCGCGCCCAATCTGAAATCCAACATCGAGGCGCTGGAGCTGTTGCTCGAAGGCATCTCCCAGGCCGGATACAAGCCCGGCGAGCAGGTGGGCATCTGCATCGATCCCGCCTCCAGCGAGTTCTTCCAGGATGGCAAATACGTCTTCAAGAAGTCCGACAAAAGCGAGCGTACTTCCGCACAGATGGTGGAGTTCTGGGCCGATTGGGTGCGCCAGTACCCCGCTATCATTTCCCTCGAAGACGGTATGTCGGAAGAGGATTGGGACGGGTGGCAGACGCTCACCGCGGCACTCGGCGGAAAGATTCAGCTGGTCGCCGACGACATCTTCGTAACCAATCCGGAGATCTTCCAGCGCGGCATCGATCGCGGCATCGGCAATTCGATTCTGATCAAGCTCAACCAGATCGGCACTGTCACCGAGACGCTCGAGACCATGCACATGGCGTCGGTGGCGAATTATACTTCGGTGGTTTCGCATCGCTCCGGCGAGACCGAAGATCCGTTCATCGCGGACTTGGTGGTAGCCACCAACGCCGGCCAGATCAAGACCGGATCGGCCAGCCGCACCGACCGGATCGCCAAATACAACCAGCTGCTCCGCATCGAAGAGCAATTGGGCGGCGCCGCGCAGTTCGCTGGCCGCAAGGCGTTTCGCCGGTAGGACCATCGCCCATGCCTAACGCGACGCACACACTCGTTTTGCTCCGCCACGGCGAAAGCGATTGGAACAAAGAAAACCGCTTCACCGGCTGGACCGATGTGGATCTTTCCGATAAGGGACGCCAGGAAGCCCATGAAGCCGGCGTCGTGCTGAAAGCCGAGGGCTATGCGTTCGACGTAGCCTACACTTCGGTGCTCAAGCGCGCCATCCGCACCCTATGGATGACGCTCGACGAGTTGGACCTCATGTGGATTCCAGTCCACCGTTCGTGGCGGTTGAACGAGCGCCATTACGGTGCGCTGCAGGGTCTCAACAAATCCGAGACCGCCGCCAAATTCGGCGAGGACCAGGTCAAGATCTGGCGCCGCAGTTACGACATCCCGCCGCCGGCGCTCACTTTGGACGACGAACGCTATCCCGGCCACGACCCGCGCTATAAGCACCTGACCGCGCAGGAGCTGCCGCTCACAGAATGTCTGAAGGATACCGTGAACCGCTTTCTGCCTTATTGGCACTCGACCATCGCGCCCGCCGTGCGTGAAGGCCGGCGCGTGTTGATCGCCGCCCACGGCAACAGCCTGCGCGCGCTGGTGAAGTATCTCGACGATGTGTCCGAAGAAGCGATCGTGGGCCTGAACATCCCCACCGGGATGCCGTTGGTCTATGAACTCGACAGCGACCTGAAGCCGCTGCGCAGTTACTATCTCGGAGATCCGGAGAAGGTGAAGGCAGCCATGGAAGCCGTCGCCGCGCAAGGGAAGAAGAAGTAGGCAGCCTCGTGGCGCACGCTCTCAGCGTGCCGTGTCCCCACTCATGGGGACACCCTTTCTAGGCCGCCACCACATACATTTGGCCATGCTTCTTGCGGGCAGGCCGCACGGCGATTTCGACATCCTGTCCGAGCGGCGTATTACTTCGCCGCCGCGAGGCGCTCTACGAGCTTCTGGTGATCCTCCGATGCGAGGCCTGCGTTCAATACCGCCAGCATCTTCGCCTGATCGTTGGCCCAGAATGCCGTCACGTCCAGCCACAAGCCTGGAAAGACCTGCGACCGGAGGATGCCGTCCGGCGGGAGCGCTTGGGCAACATAAGCGCCATTTTCTAGTACTCGCCAGGTCAGGCGCCGTCCAAAGACGTCGACAGTGATGTATTCATGCACTCCAGCTCGTTGGTAGAGCGCCAGCTTGGGTCCGAAGTCGACTTCGGAGGATGTGTCACAGACCTCGGCGACGAACTCAGGTGCTTCGGCTCCGTAAGGCCCTTCGTCTCTGGACTGTCCGCCATACGCGGGCAAGATGCGCAGAAAAGCATCGGGCTGCGGCGCGCTACCGGACATCAGCCAGGTGCTATTGGCCCCCCCTTTGCACCCCGGCGTGGCTTGGGCGTAATAACCAAGCCAAAGATGGATCGAAAAATCGAGGCTTCCGTGTTCGAGGCTGACAGGTGAAGGCACGTAGACCACCCCATCGATAAGCTCCGCGTTCTTCAACTCCGGGAGTTCTTCCCAGCGGCGCAGAAACTCTTCCACGGTCAACCGCTCGCCCGTTACCAGTCCTGGCGCTCTCACCACAGGAGAGAGCATGACAGCGTTACCTCCATCTTGAGTGTAGCCTTTCAAAGATCATTCGCTCCTCACCCCACCCCCACCACCGCCGCTGCCACCGGCTGCGCCCCCACCGGAACGATCGTAAAGAGCGGCGCCGGATCGGTGCGGTGCCGCCGATCCGTGAACGCTGCAATCCGGATCACCGCCATGTTCCCCGACCGCCAGTTCAGCACCAGCGCGTATCGATCGTCCGGCGTAATCAGAATGTGGCGCGGCTCTTGCCCCACGTCCATCGCCCCCACCAGCTTGCGCGTCTCGATATCCAACACCGTGACGCTCCCTGTTTCCGGGTTCGCCACGAACAGATATTGCGGCGTCCCCGAGACCGCCATCCCATCCGGCGTTCGCCCCGCCAGAATCGTCTCGCCCACTTCGGTCTGGTACGGATACACAATCACCACCGCATCCATTCCGGGACCCGTGACAAACATCTGGCCGCCATCGGAATTGAAGCAGCAGTTCACGGGTTCCACCGGCAGAGGCAGCCGCACCGTGGTCCGTCCGCTGGCCGCATCGAAGATCGTCAGACTGCGGTCCGCGCGGCTGCCCGCCAGCACCTGCTTGCCATCGCCCTGAAATCGCACCAGCGAAGGTTCGCACCCCGCATCGAAAAGGTGCTCGATCGCCCCCGTGCTCAGCCGTACCAGCGCCAGCCGGCGTTCCTCCCGGAAGCTGACCACCCCGCGTCCGTCGCTGGTCACATCGAAATCCCCGGCCACGCCCGGCAGCTTGATCGTTTGCACGGCCCGTAGGTGCATGCCTTCTACCCGCACCAGCGCGCGCGCCTGCAACACCCACAGCGATTTGCCGTCTGCCGCCAGCCGCATCGTCACCGCCGGGTTTCCCAAGCGCGTCTTGCACACCACCGCCAGCTTCGCCGCGTCGATCTCGCACACGGCGCCGCTCTCGGGCATCAGCACAAATACGCCCGGCCGCACCGGATTCGACAGCAGCGCCCCCGGCGCGCCATCCAGCCCGATCTGCTTCGCCAGCACGAACGCATTCAAATCCACCGCCGCCACCGTGCGCGCGCCCGCGTTGGCCACAAACGCGAATCCCGGAAATCCGCGGCTCTTGCGGCGGGCGCAACTCGCCAGCGCCGCGGTTCCCACAAGCAGCGCGCGGCGGGTCAGTGGGCGTCTGTAGGGCACAAAATATGCTAGCATTTAGTTGGCTCGTCTTAGCGGCACTGAGCGACGTCCTTCTTACTAATACCGACATCCTTACATAATGAATCTACGCTCTCTTTTCAGTCTATTCTCATCGGACCTCGCCATTGACCTGGGCACCGCGAACACGTTGGTGTTCGCCAAGGGCAAGGGTATTGTAGTCAACGAACCCTCCATCGTCGCGCTCAACAAAAATACTGGCGAAGTGGAAGCCGTAGGCAAGGAAGCCAAGGAGATGCTGGGCCGCACTCCCGGCAACATCGTCGCCATCAAGCCCATGAAAGACGGCGTCATCGCCGACTTTAAGGTCACCGAGCGCATGCTGAATTATTTCATTCAGAAGGCGCACGGCCGCAAAGTGCTGGTGCACCCGCGCATCGTCATCGGCGTGCCCAGCGAGATCACGCAAGTCGAAAAGCGCGCGGTCATGGACTCCGCCTATCGCGCCAAAGCCAGTGAGGTGCATCTGGTCGAACAAGCCATGGTGGCAGCCATCGGCGCCGGCCTCCCCATTACCGAGCCCTCCGGCAACATGGTGGTGGATATCGGCGGCGGCACTACCGACGTGGCGGTCATATCGCTTTCCGGTATCGTCTACTCGCGTTCCGTGCGCGTGGCCGGCAACGAGATGGACGATGCCGTCATGCAGTACCTCAAGCGTAAGTACAATCTGTTGATCGGCGAGCGCACCGCCGAAGCCATCAAGATGGAAATCGGATCGGCATATCCGCTCGATCGGCCCCTTACCATGGAAATCAAGGGCCGCAACCTGATTGAGGGCGTGCCCAAGACGCTCACCATCGACGACAGCGAAATCCGCGAAGCGCTGGGCGAGTGCGTCGCCACCATCGTCAACGCCATTCGCGTGGCCCTGGAGCGCACGCCGCCCGAGTTGAGCGCCGACATCAGCGACCGCGGCATTGTGCTCACCGGCGGCGGCGGGCTGCTCAAGAACCTCGACAAGCGCATTCGGGAGGAGACCGGCCTGCCGGTTTCCATTGCCGACGACCCGCTGGCCTCCGTCGTCCTCGGCACCGGCAGGATGCTCAGCGATTTCAGGCTGCTAAGGAAGATATCGATCGATTAGGGATTTTGTAGTGCGGCCAATCTTGGCCGCGGCCGGCTCTGAACCGGGTCAGATGGATACGCTGCTCAATCGCTACCGCAACATCACCGTACTGCTGCTGGTAATCTTCGCGCAGCTCGTGTTGATCGCGGTGCAGGTGCGCAACGACCAGGATGTGCGCATGGTGCGCATCTGGGCCATAACCGCCATCACCCCCCTCGCGCGCGTGCTCGAGACGGTCCGCGGCGGAACCTCCAGCTTCTTCGGCGACTATATTCTGATGCACGATGCGCGCGAGGACAACCGCCGCCTGCAGGCCGATCTCGACCGCTTGAAAATGGAAAACCAGTTCCTCAAGACCGAGATCTCCACCGCCGACCGCGCCAAGGCCCTGGTCGCGTTTCAGCAACATACCCAATCCAGGACCATCGCCGCCCGCGTCATTGCCGCCGGCGCCGGCGTCACTTCGAAAGTGGTCTTCCTCGATCGCGGTTCCGGCGCCGGTGTGGAGAAAGGCATGGCCGTGGTGACGCCCGACGGCATCGTCGGCAAAGTCGTGGCCTCCTATCCCACGGCTTCGGAAGTCATGTTGGTCACCGATCCCGAGTTCGCAGCCGGAGTGGTTTCGCAAATGAACCACGTCGTGGGCACGCTCAAGGGCCAGGGCCAGGCCACCTGTAAAGTGGATTACGTCCCCAGCGAAGAGAAGGTGGAGGTTGGCGAAGCGTTTTATACCTCGGGTGACGATCGCATCTTTCCGAAGGGTTTTCCAGTCGGTGTGGTGCGCGTGGTACGTCCCGGTTCGCCCTATCGCGAGATTCTGGTTGAGCCCAGCGGCCTCGAGCGCGGATTGGAGGCCGTGCTGATTGTGCTGGAGGGTGTGCATCAGGCCATCCCTGAACTGCCTCCGGCCAATGCGCCGATTTATCTCGGCACGCCACCACCAGCGGCTCCCGGGGAGCAGGCCAGTCAGCCGGCCGGCCCGGCGGGAACGGAAGCCGACAAGCTGCTGCAAAAATACCGGCAGATCGGCGTCGCCGAGAACCATAGATTCGGCGAGGGCGCCCCCGGTTCGAAGCCACCGGACTTCAACATCAAGGTACCGCCGCCCGGAGCAGGGCAGGGAAGCGACGCGGAGACAGGGAGACACGCGGACGCGGTGAATCCGTCCAGCGCACCACCGCCCTCGAAGCCAGCCAACCCGCCAGGCACGCCCAACCCCGCCGCTGCTAATGCGGGAGTCTCCGCGTCTCCGCGCCCCCGTGTTCCCGCGTCCCCAGACACGCGTCCCCAGACACGCGCCCCCGTGTCACAGCCCGCGCCCCAGCCTCACGACCAATGACCGAATACGGCGATCGCTACCTGGTCGGCAGCCAGCGCGAGCAGGTCTCGCGTTTCCGCGCGCGCGTCATGCTGCTCGTGCCCCTGGCCGCGATCCTCTTCCAGGTCTATGTCCCGCGCATTATCCCTGTTCTGGGATATTTGGAGCTGCCCCTCCTGGTCACCATCTATTTTGCGCTGATGCGCCGCAGCCAGATCGCCGGTCTTTTTATCGGCGCCTTCATCGGCCTGGTCCAGGACTCCTTATCCATCAAGCAGCCGCTCGGCATGTACGGCATCGTCAAAACGCTGGTCGGATACTTCGCCGCCTCGGTCGGCCTGCGCATCGACGTGGAACACTCCGTGATCCGCTTCCTGCTGACGTTCTTCTTCTACTTCTTTCACGAGTTTCTATATTGGGTGCTCGCGCGCGGACTGCTGGGCCGCCTCATACCCTTCGAAGTCCAGCGCACGCTCGTGCTCGGATTGCTGAACGCCGTCGTCGGCGTGACTCTCTTTCATTTCATGGATAAGCTGCGGGAACCCGCCTGAACTTCGGCGGCGTGGCGCACGCACTTCATGCGTGCCGCGTCGGGCACTCGTGCCGACGCCCGCCTCTAAGTAACAGGCTGTGCCGGCTTGAACTTTCGGATCGGAGTAACATGGTAGAGTATTTTCCGGATAAGGAGATCCACCATGCGAAACCCCGGCTGTTACTTCGCGTTCCTACCCCTCCTTTCGCTCGCTTCGATCGCCGGCGTAGGCTATCCGGTTTCCGCGCAGCTCGGCGAAAAGGACGTGCTGGAAGCTGGATTCGATCTGGACGGCCCAGCCACCGGCCTTCTCCGGATCACCGTGGCTCCCTTCATCGAAATCGACGGTAAGCTCCTGGATGCTTCCGGCCAGCCCGTGCCCGGCGAAGCCCTTCTGGCAATCGCGTCCGGCGAGGCGATCGACACAGGCGGCATGGCGTTCACAGGCCCCGACGGAACCTTTCGGCTCATGCTACGGAAGGCTGGCGCCTATCACATTTACCTGGCGGGCGATGAAGACAATTGGGAGGACCCCGATAACCAGAAGAAGCATGCGGGCGATTTCCCGCTGCTCACGGTGGCCGGCCAGGCGAATCCATCGGTGACGTTAACAGTGGCGGCGCAGCAGTGAGACCAAACGGCACCTTATCGTTTCTCTGATGAGTAGGCGCCTAGCTTTGGTGGGGCAGACCATCGCCTTTCGTGGTCTGCCGTCTTCGCGAGCGCGGGCAGACCTCATAAACCGATCATTTGCCCCACCGAGTCGGCCCTTTAGTGAAGAGCATTGGGGCTGGGCCGCGTACGCCGCGGCGAGCCGATGAACGGCGACAGCCATGATCATTCACGTCAACGGCTGGCCAGGAACTGGCAAACAGACCATCGGACACGAATTGGCTACACGGATCGGAGCACGGTTGGTCCATAATCACCTGTTACACGACGTCGCAATCGTTTGCTGTGGCCGGACCACACCCGAGCGGTGGGACCTGTTCGAAGCCGTCAGGGCCGCCGCATACTCATATCTGCGAAGACTTCCTTCCTCTGAGACCCTCGTCATGACGAACGCGCTGTGCGAACGAAGCGAGCGTGAACAGCTCGCATGGAGACACGTTGTTGACCTCGCTATTGACAGGAATGTCACCCTCATCCCGGTGGTCTTGAACGTGGAACTCACAAAGAACATCCGGAGATTGCAATCGAGCGAACGGCCTGCCAGCAAGCTAAAGGATCCGGATGTTCTCAGAGGCTATCTATTGATCGACACGATTCAGCGACCCGATGTTCCGGAGCTGTTGGTGATGGACGCGACCGCCCTTAGTCCTCAGGATGCCGCGAGTCGAATCATTCAGCACGTCGAGAAAGTAGGCGAATGGGCGATGCCAGCAACTAAGAAACACCTGAATATGGGTTGACCACTGCCACCGAGTGAGACGGACTGGCTTGGACCCATTAACCACCCGTTCCGCCCAACACACCCTATGCCCCCCAGCGCGCCCGTCCGTCATACAATGAAACCTATGCGTTTGCGCACAGCAATTCTAGCGCTGGCCTGTTCCGCGGCCTGCCTGGCCGACACTCTCACGCTGCGCAGCGGCCAGGTCGTCCACGGCACCTATATGGGCGGCACCGCTCGCACCGTCAAGATGCAAGTGAACGACAACGTGAAAACCTACGACGTCACCGATATCGCCTCGCTGCAATTTACGCCTCCGGCGCCCACCGCTTCCGCCACGCTCCCGCCGGGCGGCCGCCGCGCTGGCGCCACCGCCGCCGTCCAAAAGCCGGCCGCCAACTCGCCGGGGCACATCTGAAGCCGGCCCGCGCTCTATGTCCGGCATGCCCGGACTGCGCGCCGGATTGCGGACTCACTCATTGGTTCTCCAGCAGCCTCGCCTTCAGCTTGGGAATATCCAAGCTACAGAAAGTTGGCCGCCCACCTTGCCGCGGATGCGCGCGCCCATCGTTGCCGAACTCCATGTACCAATCGGCGGCAGGCGTGTACGGCCGCCACTGCGGAAGTCCGCCGCCATTCGGGTCGCCGGTCTTGGCAAAGTTGGTCCAATAGCCCCGGATGGCGTCCGCCAAGCCCTCATCCAACTTCGCAAAGGTCAGCCAACTCCACGCCGCATGGTGCAGCGCCCCGAATACGTACGGCAGTTCCAGGCTGTGGAACGACCCCAGGTCGCTTTCTCCCTTGCCGGGTATCGACCGGCGGAACTGGTACACGAATGACGCGTGCCCCGTGGCGGCATTGAGCGTGGCCATGGCGGCCGATGGACAAGCCATCAGCGCGTCGTTGAGCCATTCGTCCGCGGCGGCGCTCCGGCCGGTGTGCGTATCGATGACATACGCGGCCATGGCGATCGGCGCCAGGCTCCCGTAACTGATGTGCAGCGCCTTCTTGGGTCCCTCGTCCGCCGCCGACGGTGCCCCCGATGCGCCATGGAAAACGCTGGCTTCGCGTCCGTTATTGCCGATGATCAAGCCCACCGGCTGCTGTCTCCCGGCCGCGAACACGGCCTGCGGACTTCGCGTCAGCACCCAGCCATCCAGCACAAACTCGGGATTCGGTTCCTGTTCGGCGGCTTCGGACGCGGCGGCCAGTATGGCTTCGGCCGGCAGAGCGCGCAACCGCCGCATGCTTGAATCGGCGCCGGAAGCGCCCGCGGAATCCCGTGGCTGCCCTCGCAGCGCCAGCGCGGCCACCAGCTCGCCGAACCGCTCCGCCCGCCCCAGACTGTGTGTATACGCCAGCCCCAGCACCGGCCCGCTCTCCATAATCGCGCGCGCGAACAGGCCGCCCGTCAGAGGCGAGCACATCAGCATGCCCGCGTCGATTGCGCCGGCCGATTCGCCGAAAACCGTCACCCGCGCCGGGTCGCCGCCAAACTGCGCAATGTTGTCGTGCACCCACCTCAGCGCCGCAATCTGATCGAGCAAGCCGTAGTTGCCCGACGACCGATGCGCCGATTCGCGCGCCAGTTCGGGATGCGCAAAGAAACCCAGCGCACCCAGCCTGTAATTGATAGTCGCTACCACCACCCCGTGTTTGGCCAGCTCCGCGCCATCGTAGCCCGGCTCGTTGCCGCTTCCGATGCGGTTCGACCCGCCGTGCAGCCAGAACATCACCGCCCGCGGCTCCTTCACCGGCCATTCCGGCGTCCAGATATTCAGGTACAGGCAATCTTCGGAAATATCCCACTTGGGTGTCGGGAAATTCACGCCGTAGCGCTGCGCTAGCGGTCCGAGGAAAACGCCCGTGCCAAGTGGATTCTGCGCACAAGCAGCCGAATATCGCGTGGCATCGCGCACGCCGCGCCACGGCTTTACCGGCTGCGGCTCGCGCCATCGCAACTCGCCGACGGGCGGTGCGGCAAACGGAATCGCCTTGAACACTGCACCCGGCGCCGCCAGATAACCGCGCACCGCGCCGCCCGTAACGTTGGCCGTAGGCATCGGTTGCGCCCACGCCCCCGACAGCAAACATGCCACCAAGAAAGGAAATCGCGAGACGCTCAACTTCCCGCCTTCCGTTCCACATGCCCGCCAAACTGATACCGCATCGCCGAAAGCAGCTTATCGGCGAAGTCCTCCTCGCCCCGCGAGCTGAAGCGCTGATACAACGCGGCGCTCAACACCGGCGCGGGCGTCGATTCGTCGATGGCCGCCGTGATGGTCCACCGGCCTTCACCGGAATCCGAAACCCGCCCCGAGAAGCCCGACAAATCCGACTTCTCGAACAGCGCAATAGCGGTCAGGTCGAGCAGCCACGAAGCCACCACGCTGCCCCGCCGCCACACCTCCGCGATGTCCGCCAGGTTCAGGTCGTATTGATAGTCTTCCGGGTTCCGCATCGGCGCGGTCTCGGCGTCGGCGTCGCGGGCTTGCTTCCCGGCATTGGCGTGCTTCAGAATGTTCAGCCCCTCCGCATAAGCCGCCATCAGGCCATATTCGATTCCGTTGTGTACCATCTTCACGAAGTGGCCCGCGCCGGACGGGCCGCAATACAGATACCCTTCCTCGGCCGTACCCCCCGCCTTCTCCCGCCCCGGCGTACGGTCGGCGTTGCCGCGCCCCGGCGCCAGCGTCTTGAAGATCGCATCCAGGTGCTGCACAATCTCAGGCTGCCCGCCGATCATCTGGCAGAAGCCGCGCTCCAATCCCCACACGCCGCCGCTGGTGCCGACATCCACATAGTGCAGCCCCTTGGCGTCCACCTCCTTGGCGCGGCGAATGTCGTCGATGTAATACGAATTGCCGCCGTCGATGATGATGTCGCCCTTCGCCATCCGGGCGGTCAGCTCCGCCAGCGTAGCGTCCACGGCCGCCGCCGGTATCATCATCCAGACCGCCCGCGGCGGCTGCAGTGCCTTCAAAAAATCGTCGAGCGTAGCCGCCCCGGTAGCCCCTTCGCCCGCCAGTTTCCCGACATTCGCGCGATCCTGATCCCACACCACGCATTGGTGCCCGCCCCGCATCAGACGGCGAACCATATTGGCGCCCATGCGCCCCAGACCGATCATCCCAAGCTGCATGCAAAGTCTCCCTCCTTGCCTAGCGTACCGTACATTGTGGGGCAGACCTCCAGGTCGGGGTGCCCTCTGGGCCGGGTCCTCCAGGACCCGCTGGCTTATGCTTTGCCTGAGCACTTTCACCAGGCTCGCCGATTGGCTATTGGCCGTAGTCTTGAAAAGACACCCTCGGTCTAGCCCGGACTAACCCCAAAGCTGTTCACTTAACACGTTGAACCGCCGACGGCTCTTTCCGAGTAGCGCGCGATTCAGGAGCAATCCGGACATGGGCCACTTCTGCGGTATTGCTCCGCTTCGGCCGGTTATCGCATCAGCCCGCTCCCACTCGGAAACGTTGCCGAAAATGAGCGGGGTTGCTTGAGCCTCCTCAGTTGGCGGCCGGGCGTTCGATGCGCTCCACGATGTATACCGGCAAGATGTCCTCTTGCCGCTTCAGTTCGAGTCCGAGTTTGCCCAGGACTGTGAAGACTGTGGGGAGGCCGGCAAAGGCGTTCCCGGCCGGGCCGACGCCGGGCGGCGGAGGCGGCAGCCGCATGGGGGCCCAGCCTTCCGTGCTTGCGGTGAACAGCCCGCTGAGCGCCGTGCGGTTCACGACGGGCAAATCCGTCCAGTTCCCAATGTAATGGACCAGGTCGTCCATATCTATGGCGCTTGCATTCAAGGGATGGCCCAAGCCGCCGACAAAGTGATGGCACTCTTCCGGCTCGGCGTCGAAGGCGCACTCCTTCTCGGTGAGGGCCGCCTTCCGGAGCTTCGGACCTCCGCTGGCTACGGTGAGCGCATAAACGGACATCGCTTTATTCTCAACCCGCATTACGAGTTTGAAACCATCGGCGAGCAATTCGCGGATCGTTTGCTGAGTTCGGCTTCGCACTTCGCTGTCCTGTAGATTGGAAGGGATGGCGTTGGCACGCGCTTTGGCTTCGATATCGTACCGCTCGGTAACGGCCCAGTTGGGAAGAGGGGAAAGCCGGGGCGAAGGGTTCACCGGCACATCGTAGGCCTGACTCAATAGCATAATCACAGGAATCCCGCTCGCGATCAGGTCGCCGTTAGGCAGCAGTTGCACGCGCGCGTTGCGCGGATCGGTTGAGCGGGCAGGCTTTATGGCGATGGTTGCAAATGCTTGCGGCTGAGCGACGGCAGGCAAAGCCACCAGCAAGTAAACGACGGCTGGGCAGAACACGGGCATAATCCACCCTCCCAGCACGATTCGACGGCTATAACCCAGGGTTTGTTCCCGGCATGCCCCTCCCCGGCGGTGCGGTCCGGCATGCTCGTCAGACATTCCCGATGCCGCGCGGCCAGCACTCAGTCACCATCCATACCGAGTAACTTACGCAAATTCCGCCAGTGGGCCGCCGCCCAGATAAACGAGCACCCGGTCAAGGGCTCCGCCGCAGTGCACCAGTCCGCATGTTGGGATAGGATGGCATCCTGCTCGCCGGTTGGCAATTGGCCGTGGTTTTGGAAAGATAGCCTGGGTCTAGCCCCGCTCTAGCGAACGGGCCGACGGCTCTTTCCGAGTAGCGCGTATTCCGCCCGAAGCGAACGCATCGGTAGACACTTTGCGACTGATCGTTACCTTTCTCGCGGAGGAACGGTCGATGCCGCCGTTCCTCCCCGGCTCGCCTGCACTACCTCCGGAATCGCGTTGACGACTGTCGGTTGCTGAGAGAGATGGATGTAGTGGCGCGCGCCTGGCACTGGCGCGTCACCTTCGCAACGGCGAGAAAGCTGCCATCGCGCGCTGCTGGGACTGCTGCCATTTTAGTGCGCCGCATCGCGTGGCCCGGAACGGGCCGCTGGCATAACCGAGTTGCTGGCTAAATCGTTTGTTTCGCCGTTGTCGCCGAGTTATCAAATATGCTGTCGCTCCTGGTGTTTGATGTGAGCGAGCGGGGCTGGACGGAGTAGGCAAAGGCAGCAGGGCAATGAGGCACACATATAATCCAATAAGGAGACTTTCCAATGAAACGCAACACCATGTTGACCGTCGCGTCTCTGCTCTCGATCCTCTTCCTAACGCTTCACATTACGGACGACATCGTTCGTGGGATATCGAAGGCCGAGAGCTCAAACACTGCGCTGCTCATCCTCGCGGTCTTGCTCTACGGAACACTCGTGCTCCCCGAACGGCGATCGGGGCACGTCGTCATGCTGCTCATCGGATTGTTAGCAGCAGCCATGCCCGTCATGCACATGAGGGGAGCACATTACGGCGAGATCGCCAAATCCCCCGGCGGCTTTTTCTTCGTCTGGACGCTCTGGGCGCTCGGCGGGCTGGGGGGCTTCACCTTGATCCTCTCGGCGCGCGGACTGTGGGATCTGCGACGGAGCCGGCCCCAGTAGTCCAGGGCAACGGACGGTGGCGATGCTCGCCCGTTGGGTGTTGTAAAAGCAACGATCCACGGCGCAGCGTTTACCGACCTGAGAGAAGTGCTCGGAGCGGATTGTCTCCGACTCGGAGACAGCTCGTTCTGCGCGACGTAGAACCCGACAAGAAAGGGTGAGCCATCTGAATTCGTGGCGAGAAAAACAGTCTGTCCCGCCACCCACTAGGGCCGGAAGCCAGAAACGG
>Ga0302325_10020032_pt1 | contig 14038 bp, 21 predicted proteins | sample Palsa_T0_2_FD_201948 | JGI IMG/M metagenome (GOLD analysis project Ga0302325, IMG submission 201948) | Peat permafrost microbial communities from Stordalen Mire near Abisko, Sweden - Palsa_T0_2 | ecosystem: Environmental > Terrestrial > Soil > Palsa > Peat permafrost | place: Sweden: Abisko... | reverse complement strand
TTGACTTCACCGAGCGCAGGCCGCATCTGGCTGGCGCGGTCGGTGCGGCCCTGCATCGCCATTTCCTGGCCCGCGGGTGGGTTGTTCCCGTCGGCAGCGGGCGGGCGCTGCGCGTCACCGACGAAGGAGGTGCCGCCCTGCGTGATCACCTCGGCATCGCTCCAGGTGACCTGAGCTGGCTCCAGACACCATGGAGGCACCCCGATACTGTCGATCGTGCCTGATCCTTCGAGTTGCCGAGCGGCGCCTGGCGCGGGACACCATAGCCCGGGATCCGGCGTGAACGGATGACCTGGGAGGTAAGAGGTGACGGAGTCGGGAGCCGATGCCGCGACGGTGCCGTGGCCGTGGCCGGCCGGAGCGGCCTGGATCGACGGGCGTTACTGCCCCATCGAGGACGCGAAGATCTCGGTGCTGGATCTAGGAGTTACACGCTCGGACTGCACCTACGACGTGGTGCACGTCTGGGACGGGCGGTTCTACCGACTGGACGCCCATCTCGACCGGTTCGGCAGGAGCCTGGCCCGACTGCGGCTTGACCCCGGGCACGACCGCGCCGGGATCGAGGCCGTCCTGCACGGGTGCGTCCGCCGGTCCGGGCTGCGGGAAGCATATGTGTCGATGACGTGCACGCGTGGCCGGATGGCGCCCGGCAGCCGCGACCTGCGCACCGCCCGGCCCACGTTCTACTGCTTCGCGGTGTCGTTCGTGTGGATCAGCGACCCGGGCCGGCAGGCGGTCGGTGCGAGCATGAGCGTAAGCCAGGTCATCCGGATCCCGCCGCAGAGCGTCGACCCGTCGGTCAAGAACTATCACTGGCTGGATCTGGATCTGGCCTTGCTGGACGCCTACGACCATGACGCCGACCTCGTCGTGCTGCGTGATCTTTCCGGCGCGATCGCCGAGGGACCCGGGTATAACGTGTTCGCCTACGTGGATGGGCGCTGGCTGACGCCGGGTCGTGGCACCCTGGCGGGCATCACCCGCCGTTCGGTGATCGAGCTGGCCCGCGAGGCCGGCCATCGGGTCGACGAGGACCGGCTGAGCGCCGACGATCTGCGCCGGGCGACCGAGGTGCTGGTCACGTCTACGGCCGGCGGAATAATGCCGGTCACCGTCATCGACGGCGTGCCAGTAGGCCCAGGCGTGCCCGGGCCGCTGACCCTCCAGCTTCGGGACCGCTACTGGGCCAGCCACCAGGACCCGCGGTATTCGACCCCCGTCCGCTACGACGAGCCAGGCTGACAGCAGCGTCCGGGATGAGGTTCGGCGAGCACGGCCGGCAGATCGTCCTGACCGTGCCCGCCCGCTCCCGGGATTCCGCCCGATAGCCAGCGATCATGTAACGCCACCGGCCGGAACGGACTATTGCTAGCCCGCCGATTTCCGCCCTCCGATCGGAGCCCCCACGACCAGCACGTCGCCTAGCTATGACGACCTGAGCGCGATGTACGTGAACTGCACGTTGAAGCCTTCTCCCGAGCTCAGCAACACCCAGGGGCTGGTCGACGTCAGCGCGCGGATCCTGCGCAAACAGGGCGTCCGGGTGGAGACGATCCGCGCTATCGACCACGACATCGCGACCGGCGTCTGGCCGGACATGACCGAGCACGGCGCCGCCGCCGACGCTCTATGCCTGCTCCCATTTGCTTAACGACGCTGGGCAGTACGCCTACTACGGCCAGGTCGGTGGCTGCCTGATCACGGGAAACGAGGACGGCGTCAAGCACTGCGCGATGAATGTGCTGTATAGCCTGCAGCACCTCGGCTACACCATCCCCCCGCAAGCCGACGCGGGCTGGATCGGCGAGGCGGGTCCCGGAACCCTCTTACCTCGACCCCGGTTCGGGCGGTCCGGATAATGACTTCACCAATCGCAACACCACCTTCATGACATGGAATTTGCTTCACGTCGCCCGGATGCTCAAGGACGCCGGCGGCATCCCGGCTCACGGCAACCAGCGTTCGGAGTGGGACGCCGGATGCCGTTTCGACTTCGAGAACCCCGAGTACCGGTGACCGGCCACTGTCGCTCCGCTCATGCCAGCGCCGGGGCGTTACGCGCTTGGCTTTCCGCCTTATGGTGTGGTTATGCGCGTGGAGGCAAGCCCTGAAGCGGTCGGGTTCGTCGCGGGCCACGGTGGCAGGCTGTGGGTCTGGTCGGCGCATCCGCGTATGTGCTGTGCCGGCACGCCGGCCTATATGCACGCGGCGACCGAAGCGCCGCCCGACCTGTCGGGCTTCACCCGGGTTCCCGCCGCCGGGCTGGAGTTGTGGTTCCGGGGTCGCGGCGAAATCGTGCCCGATGTCCTGGAGATCGGGCTGCAGGGTAGGCGCCGTCCGCGGATCGAGGCGTACTGGGATGGCTGCCTCTTCGCGCTTGACGGCTGACGGCGGACGATCAGTTCAAACGGGCGGCCGCGCTCGCCCCGGCGCCGCGCCGGTCCGCCGACCCGGTTGGTCAGCTGAAGCGTGGCGGCTGGCCGGTTGCTTCGAGCACCGACATCCACAGGTCTCCGTTCGGGTCGACCTGGTTGCGGCTGCCGGTCGCCAGGGAGATGGGCAGGTGCACGAACCGTCCGTGCCAGCGCCCGACGACCATCGCCGTCCGCCCGGCCATCGCCGCGTGCACCGCGGCCTGGGCGAGCCGCAGGCAGTACACCGCGTCGTATCCGTTGGCGGGGACGCTGCGGATGGCGTAGCCCGGATCCACGTAACGCAGACTGAGCTCGGTCCCGGCCGCGGCGAAGTCACCGGTGATCCGCTCACGCAGAAGCTGCCCGATGTCGGCCAGCCGCAGGTTGCCCGACGCGTCACGGGCGCCGTCGCGCGCGATCAGGTCCTGGCCCGCTCCCTCGGCGACCACGATGACGGCGTGCCCGTGCCGCTGCACCCGCCGGCGCAGGCAGCACAGGAACCCGGCGTCGCCGTCCAGGCCGAAGAGCACCTCGGGGATGAGAACGAAGTCGACGTCGTGGTTGGCCAGCGCCGCGTAGCAGGCGATGAATCCCGAATGCCGGCCCATCAGCTTGACCAGACCGACCCCGTTCGGGGTCGAGCTGGCCTCGGTGTGCGCGGCCCTGATGGAATCGGTGGCGCGGGCGAACGCTGTCTGGAAGCCGAAGCTGTGGTCGATGTAGGGAATGTCGTTGTCGATCGTCTTGGGCACGCCGACCACCGAAAGCACGACGCCGCGCTCGGCCGCCGCGTCGGCGAGCTCCTCCGCTCCCCGCAGCGTGCCGTCTCCGCCGATGACCATCAGCACCGAGACTCCTTGGCGGACCAGGGTCGTGAGAATCTCGGCCGGATCCTGGCCGCCGCGCGACGTGCCGAGAATGGTGCCGCCGTGATTGTGGATATCCGCCACCAGGGCGGGCGTGAGCCGCATCGGCTCCTCGCCGCTGACCAGCCCCCGGTAGCCATCGCGGTAGCCGACGATGTCAGTGACGCCGTAGTTCTCGGACAGCTCAAGGACTAGCCCGCGGATCACGTTGTTCAAGCCCGGGCATAGACCTCCGCAGGTCACGATGCCGACCCGGGTACGGGCCGGGTCGAAGTAGATGTACTCGCGCGGACCGCCGGGCTCAAGGGCAGGCAGCTCACCTACCGGGCACTTGCGCGCAGCCGCCATGCCGGCCGTGTCGTCAAGCAGCACCCGGTCGGACTCGTGAACGTAATGCGGGGAAGTCGCCCGGCCCTGCAGTAGCCGGGCCATCGGCGAGGCCATCACCGGCTCGCCAAGCCGTCGCACCAGCAGGTCGGCCGCCTCGATGGACAGCTGATCACCCGAACTCACCATGCGCAGAGCATGACGCGTAAACGTTTCAAGCGTGTAGCCGGACATCTCAGTTCATGCGTCCGGTCACCCAGGCGGCGATCGCCGCGGCGGCATCTCCTGGCGTTCCGTGACTGGTATCAACCGCCTCAGCGAGGTTACGGCGGAGCCAGCGGCCGAACTCGGCCTGTTCCTCGAGGTCGCGGCTCCGCCAGGGGGGACGAGCGCGGATTCGTTCGCGCCGGAGATCATCTGGACAGTCGAGCACCAGGAAGTGGATGTCTCCCACCCAGCGGCGGGCGCGCAGCCCGTCCAGGTGTTCCGGGATGAACGGGCCAAGCAGCACCGTCGGCATCCCGGACTGGGCGACGCCATGGGCGACCGTCAGCCACGCGTCACGAAAAGCCGGCCACCGGATCGGCTGATCGCCGCTGAGCTCGCCAGCCGGGTCGAGGAGCCAGTCGACGTCGAAGGTGACGCACCGGCCCTGCAGTCGCCGGGCCAGCGGGCCGGTCACGGTCGTCTTCCCCGAACCCGAAGCGCCGGTGATCACGAACAGTGGCTTGACCGCAGCGGCATCCAGGTACCCGCACTCAGGGCAGACAGCGAATCCGTCCCGCGGCTCCATGAGGACAGGGCGGTCGCATGACTGGCAATAATGCACCCGGCCAGCATGCCGTACCAGGCAGGTACGTCCCCAGCTAATTTTTCAGCCGGGCAGGCGTCGCACCGCTCGCGGGGATCCGAGGCTGGTCGGGGTGGTCGCCGGACGAACATATTCCAGGCTGGCGGGCCAGCGGACCACGTACTGTCCGCCGGTGTCCGGGTCGTAGCCGATGTAGGTCACGTCGTCCACGTCGACGACGAACAGCGTGAACTCGCCTAGGTTCCCGCGGGACCACAGCTTGGTTCGCGTCTAGATTAACGAAAAAAATAGCGAATAACAATGGGAAAAACACCGCAGGTTCGATACCATGGTGGTGTAGCAAATCAACCTGATTCTCCTGAACGGAGGGTGGTTCGTGCCCGCAGAACCGTTCCCGCGAAGCGGGCAAGATGGCCCGGAGCCCCAGCGCTCCGGCGGGCCTGTGCACGGGCACGGGCACGGGCCGCCGGCCCGCCAGGAGGGCCTGTTCGTCTGCCTGCCGGCGGAGACCGCGCCACCAGGGACCGCCAACCTCGGGACTAGCTGCGACGGTGGCGGCGGGCCGGGCCAGCGGCCGCCGCCGCAGACCCGGGCGCAGGACTACCTGCGGTCCCTGGGAGTCCGGCTGAGCCTGATCGCCCGTGGCAGCTGCGACCACCGGCACGCCGAAACCGGCTACCAGCCCAGCCGCAAGCTCCGGCACCTGATCACCACGCGGAGCACCCGGTGCAGCGCGCCCGGATGCGGACGGCCCGCCGCCCGCTGCGACCTGGACCACACCATCGCCTGGGACAAAGGCGGGATGACCTGTACGCGCTGTAGGCCGACAGCGCGGCACGTGCCATCAGGTCCGCGGTCACTCCTAGATCAGCGGTCCGGGGCACACCCTGACCGTGCGATCCCCTTCCCGAGCAGCAGCTGGCTCCCGATCGGCCGTTGCCGGCACCGCGCTATGACGCGGGCAGGGCCTCCGTCAGTTCCTGGAGCCGGGGCCACAGGTAGATCTCCGCGGTCCGTCCTTCGGCGTCGTTCGCGCACACGCCCATGCAAGCCTGCCGCCCGGGGCATAGCCGTCGCCGTGTCCCGGTTTGAACCGAGCATGCCCAATATCAACGGCGTCCTGGCCCGCGTGTTCGTGTCCGACCTTGATGCGGCGATCCCCCTCTACCAGCAACTCGCCGGCGTCGCCGAGGTCAACCGTTTCACCTTCCGCGACGTGCAGCTCGCTAGTGTCGGCCCATTCCTGCTGCTGGCCGGGAACACCGCCGCTTACCGGGACCGGGTGGCGACCATCTTGGTCAGTCGGCTGCCGCCCATCATCGACGCCATCGAAAGCGCAGGCGGCCAGATCGTCGAAGGCCCGTCACCCGCGCCGAATGGCGCCCGCCTCATCGCCCGCCATCCCGACGGCTCGATCTTCGAATACATCGAGAGGGCGCGCAGCTAACCTCAGGCCCTCGGCATCGAGTAACCGGGGACAGAAGATCTTGGCGTCAGAATGGGGCATGGACAAAGGCCAGCTTCCCGAGAACGCGGTAGCACCACAACAGGTGGCGCTAAGGCTTCAGGGCCAGATCGCCGACGGCATCACATGGGCCCGGCGGCGTAAAGCGAAATTCCGCAGATCAGCCTCTGCCATCCGGATGCTGAGCCTGATCCTGGCGGTTGCATCCACCATCATCCTGGGCCTGCAGCATCTTAACTTCTGGACCGGCCTGGCGTTCTCGCTGGTGGCCGTCGGCACGCTGGTCAATGCCGTGGAGCCGTTCTTCAACTGGCGATCACGGTGGATCTTGATGGAGGAAGCCCAGTATCGGCTCCAGCGGATCCGGGACGAGCTGGATTACCACCTCCTCAAGACTCCCTCTGCCGACGTTGCGCTTGACGATCTTGATCCTTTCTTCCAGCGGCTGCAGGGAGTCTGGACCGAAACGAGCGAGCGCTGGCTGGCTTACCGGCGCGGTGGCCAAGCCGGATCAGAGTGACCTCGCGGGACTACAACGTATGGGCGTGTAAGCCCGGGTGGTATGGTACTTGGTATGGCGACACGAAAGGTCACTGTCACGCTCGACGAGGTCCAGCTCGACCAGATCCGGGCCCTCGTGCAGGCGGGGACCGCGCCGAGCGTGTCCGGGTTCGTTCAGCACGCGGTCGCGGTGGCGCTGGATGACGTCGCGGGATGGGGCGCGATGCTCGCCGAGGCACTGCGGCAGACCGGCGGCCCGCTGTCCGACGACGAGCGCGCCTGGGCCGACAATGTGCTCGGCGCCAGTACCCGGCCAGCGGCCTGATGCCGGGCGTAACCCTGGACGCGGGTGGCCTGATCGCCCTGGACCGGGACGACCGTCGCGTGGTGGTGCTCCTGGCCCGCGCCAGGGAAACAGGAGCCCGCGTTACCGTGCCGGCGTCCGTCCTGGCTCAGGCCATCCGCAGGCCGGACCGGCAGGTCCGGCTCTCGCGGCTCATCCGCCAGCCGACGACCGACGTCATCGATCTGGGCCGGGTGGATGCGACCAGCGTCGGCCGACTGCTGGCCGCCAGCGGAACGTCCGACATCGCCGACGCTCACGTGGTGATCTGCGCGCGCCGCGCTGACCAGCCCGTCGTCACCTCAGATCCCGGTGACTTGCGACAGCTTGACCCCGCCCTCCGGCTGATCGCGCTGTAACCGCCTGCCGAGTGCCCAGCCGAGCATGGCGTATCTGGCCGCTGCCGCGGGTAAGACGGTAACGTGCGGCCATGGATCATGCCCGACTCGGCCGCACCGGCCTGCAGGTCTCCAGGCTGTGCCTGGGGACGATGACCTTCGGACTGCAATCTGAGGAGGCCACCGCGGCCGCCATCCTGGACCGGGCGGCCGAGGGCGGTATCGACTTCCTGGACACCTCGGACGCCTATCCGCTGGGCGGGGACCTGACCACCAGGGGAGTCACCGAGGAGATCCTGGGCCGCTGGCTGCACGGGAAACGGGACCGCTTTATCGTGGCCACGAAGTGCTTCGCCCCGACCGGCCCGGCACCCTTCGACGCCGGCAACTCCCGTAAGCACATCCTCGCCGCTGTCGAGGCCTCCCTGCGCCGCCTGCAGACCGACTTCATCGACCTGTACCAGCTGCACGGATACGACCAGGCGACACCGATCGAGGAGACCCTGGGCGCCCTGGATGACCTGGTCCACCAGGGAAAGGTCCGCTACATCGGCTGCTCGAACTTCCTGACCTACCAGCTGGTGCGAGCCATCGGCCGCAGTCAGACGCTCCGGCTGGCCCGCTTCGATTCCATCCAGCCCCGTTATAACCTGCTCTTCCGCCAGATCGAACGGGAGATGCTCCCGTTCTGCCTCGAGGACGGCGTCGGCGTCATTCCCTACAACCCGATCGCCGGGGGCCTGCTGTCCGGCAAGCATTCACGGACCGCCCCGCCCCCAGAGGGGACCCGCTTCACCCTCGGTAGTGCCGCGCAGAACTACCAGGACCGGTACTGGCACGACCGCGAGTTCGACACCGTCGACGCGCTCCGCCAGCTCGCCGGGCAAGCCGGGGTGAGCCTGGTGACCCTGGCGGTCGCCTGGGTCCTGGCGAACAAGGCCATCACCGCGCCCATCATCGGCGCTAGCCGTCCCGAGCAGCTCGACTCCAGCCTGGCCGCAGCCGAGTTCGCGCTCGACGATGACCTGAAGGGCCAGCTGGACGAGCTGACGCACGAGTACCGCATGGGCGACGCACCCCGGTGACCTTCAGGCGGGCGCGCCGGAGGCATCGGCGGGCCAGGCGCCAGGCACCTCGTACGCCTCGCTCGTGCCTGGCCAGGGTGGCATCGTCGCGCCGACCGCGGCCAGCGGGCCGGCGCTGGTGGACCGGAACTGGAAATGCGTGCCCGCGGGAATGGACACGCAGGTACCGGGCTCCAGGGGCACGGTCTCCTGCCGCCCGGCCTGGCGCCGCCACATCTGCCCGTGCCCGCGCAGGATGTACCAGATCTCGTCAACGGAATGGTGGGCCACGGCCCGGGAGACCCGGCCGGCTCCCAGCTCGAAGTGGGCCATCCCGCCGCGGCCGAGCTGCAGCAGAATCCGGACGTCCGAGCTATCCGGCGCGACGACGTCTGGTGCACCGGGCAGCCGCATGGTGTCAAAATCCAGGTCCACAAACCACCCTCCGCTCTCCTTCTCGCCGACCATAACCCGAACGCGACCGCCGCAGCGGCTTCCGGATGCGGTGACCGGCCGGGGTCACCCGGAAGCGGGTGGATTACTGTCATGGCAGTGGACCGTACGTCAGATGAGGATGTTTCGGGTGTCTTCCGCGAGGGACACCCGGATGCGCTCGCGCTCGTTTACGAGCGGTTCGGGGCGCTGGTCTACAGCATCGCGCTCCGGTCCCTGCGGGCCAGGTCCGATGCCGAAGACGTTACCCAGCAGGTCTTCGTGTCCGCCTGGCGCAGCCGGGACAGCTTCGATCCGGAGCGCGGCACGCTGGGCGGGTGGCTGGTCACGATTACCCGTAACAAGGTCGCCGACGCGCTTCGGCAGCGGCAGCGGGATCGCCGGGTGCTGCTGCAGGTGGCCGGGGGTGCGACGGTGCAAGCGCCTGAGGCGCCCGCTGACCAGGTGGTGGACAGGATCGTGCTGGCCGACGAGCTGGCTCAGCTGCCGGAATCGCAGCGGCTAGTGATGGTGCTGGCGTTCTATTCTGATCTGACCCACGAGCAGATAGCCCGGGTACTGGGACTGCCACTCGGCACTGTGAAAAGCCACATCCGACGCGGCCTGCAGCGGCTGCGGTCCAGGCTGGAGGCCGACGGTGTCGCATACTGACCCGATGATCCTGGCCTTGCGGGCGCTGGGCGAGACGGCCGGCACATCGCAAGATGACGAGCACGCGCAGACCTGCCCGCACTGCCGTCACGAGCAGGCCCGGCTCGCGGAGATCGTCGACCTGGCCCGGCACCCGGGCCCGGCCGAGCCCCTCGAGCCGCCGCCGCCCGCGGTGTGGGACGAGATCGCCGCCGCGGTCGGGACCAGCGCGGCGCCATCGGTCGCGGTCACGCCGCTGGAGACGGCCGCGAGCAGCAACGGCCATCACGAGACGGCCGAGGACTCCGCCGGGGAAGCCCCCGCCGGGAAACCCGCCGTCGGTGCTCGCCGGAGAACCGGCGTGGGCAGGCGGCGTGGGCGCCTGGCTACCGTCCTGGCGGGGCTGGCCGCCGGGCTGATTATCGGAATCGGCGGAACGGCGGGGGTGATTCAGCTCACCAAGGCTCCTACTACCCGCGTGGTGGCCCAGATCGAGTTGAGCCCGCTGCCGGCGTTCCCGCAGTGGCAGGGGGCCACGGGCACCGCCGTGATGCGGGCGACCGCGGCTCAGCAGGTGATGGTCGTTACCTTGCACGCGCCCCAGCGGCCCGGCTTCTATGAGGTCTGGCTGCTGGCCCGCAACGGGGTCAGCATGATCTCCCTCGGTGACCTGAACGCCGACCATACCGGGACGTTCACCGTTCCGCCCGGGGTTGACTTGCGCAACTACTCTCGCATCGATGTCTCGCTGCAGCCGTTCAACGGGAGCACCCTGCACTCGAAGACCAGCGTGGTACGCGGCTCGTTGCCCTCGGTCGCCTTCGGCGCCGGCGGCGGATCAGCCTCCTCAAGCTGAAGCGAAGCTGAGTATCTCCTCCCGGCAGGCTGCATCCGGCCGGGCCTACCGCACCGTATGTCAGCAAGAGAGCCGCGACCAAACGCGGCCGGAATGGAGTTGACATGCGAATGTTCAAACGCGTCGCGACCGTGGCGATGATGGCGGGCTTGGTCGCGGGTACGGCGGGCGTTGCGTCCGCATCGGCGGCGACCCGGGCGCCAGAGTCGGCTTCGCAGGTGTCGCTGACCGGAGGCCATACGTCGGTGACCACGGCGCCAGGCATCGCCGCCGCATTGCTGGGGCACGGCATCGTGCCGCTCGCGACCCTTCCTGGCACCGAGGGAGCAAGCATCGGCAGCAGCGGTGTCGCGGTCACGTTCACCTTCCCCGTGACGGGCGGGTACCTGAACGCCGCTGCGCTCAAGGGCACCATCCGCCACCAGGGCGGCATCTTGTTCATCGCCCCGGCGACCGGGAAGCAGCTGGAGGTCAGCGACTTCGTCATCAGCGTGCAGAAGGGCGTGCTGACCGCGGAAGTCAACGGTAACCCGAAGGTCCGGGTGCCGCTGCTTTCGCTGAGCCTGGCCCACGCCACGACCCACGCGGGCTGGCACTACGTCCAGATCAGCGGGATCGCCCTCACCCTGACCGGGACCGCTGCCAGCGCGCTCGACGCCACCTTCAGCACCACCCTGTTCGAGGCCGGCCTCGACTTCGGCACCGCCACGACGCTGCTGAAATTCAAGTAACCGCGGTATGGTTCTGGCCGCGGCTGTGCGGTCGTCATAACCGCAACGCATCCCCGCCGCACTTAGCGACAACAACGGCGCCGTCTCGGGATCCCCCGGTGACGGCGCCGTTGTCTTGCCGGTAAAAGCTCGCGGGATGCATAAAGCGACGGCTCCGGTGTAGGAGACACGCTCAGCGTGCGGCGAGGAGGAACTTTGACCATCACCAGAATCAAACGATCCGGGTACAGCCTGCTTGGCATCTACCTGAATGATCATCTCGCGGGAGCGACCGCCGGTACCGAGCTGGCCCGGCGGATAGCGGCATCTCACGGCCGGTCGGCGGTCGGTGGCCCGTTGCACCAGCTGGCCGCCGAGGTGGCGCAGGATCGCGCCGCGCTGCAGGACATCATGGGCGCTCTCGGCGTCCCGGTCCGCGGTTACAAGGTCTACGCGGCGTGGGTCGGGGAAAAGGCCGGGCGGCTGAAGTTCAACGGCCACCTGCTCACCAAGTCGCCCCTGAGCTACCTGGAAGAGCTGGAAATGATGCGGCTGGGCGTCGAGGGCAAAGCCGCCGGCTGGCGAACGCTGCGAGTCCTGGCGGGCAGCGACAAACGCCTGGACGCCGCCCGGCTGGACGATCTCATCGCCAGGGCCCAGCGCCAATCTGATGTTCTCGAAGAACTCCGCGTGGGTGCCGCCGGTCAGGTAATAACCGTCACCGGCCCGTCGTGACCGGCCCGTCGTGACCGGCCCGTCGTGACCGGCCCGTCGTGACCGGCCCGTCGTGACCGGCCCGTCGTGACCGGCCCGTCGTGACCGAGGACAACTGAGCTCTTTCCGTCTCGATATCAACATCGCTCCCAGGAGTTGCCCATCGGCGGCGATTCAGAGGGTGAGCAGACTATTACTGCAGAAGAGCCGCAACCGGCGCGGGTGACCTGAGCTAGGGCCATGATCCCCATGACCCCCACCGCACGGAGGCGGACATGTTGAAGACCAGACTGGGCAAAATTATCCTCGCCACCGCAATCGGAGCCGGCGCGCTGGGCGTGGGGTTCGGTGCCAGCCTCGCTGTCGCCAGCGCCGCGACCACGCCCGCATCCTCGACGTCATCGTCATCGGGAGGAGCGACGACAACGGTCAACGCCGGGTCGGTGAGCACGGCCGCGACTCCCTCACCGTCCGCGACCGGCAAACCCGCGCACAACTGCCCGAACATGAAGGGCGGCAGCCGGGGCATTCAGGGCGCGCCAGCGAGCAGCAGCATCGCCAGCTAGGGCGGCAGTGAAAGCGGCCGGCTCCAACCCCGCAACCTTTCCGAGGTCCGGGGAGGGGCCGGCCACTTAAACCGTCCCGTTCGGGGCTTACCGGCCAGGCGTTTCCCGATCAGGAAGGAGCCAGCGTGCTCAGCGGCAGGCCGCGGATAGAAGCGTCCAGGACCTCGGCGGTGTGCATGACCGAGACGTGCCCGCCGCGCTCGGCCAGGGCCGAGGCGATCTGCAGCGTGCAGCCGGGGTTGGCGGAGATGAGCAGCGGCGCGCCCGCGGCCAGGACCGCTTCGGCCTTGCGGCCGCCCAGCTCGTCGGCCGCCTCGGGCTGCAGCAGGTTGTACACCCCGGCCGAACCGCAGCAGGTGCCCGCGTCGGCCAGCTCGACCAGGTTCAGGCCGGGGATCGCGCGCAGCAGCTCGCGCGGTTGCCTGGTGATCCGCTGCGAGTGCGCCAGGTGGCAGGCGTCTTGATAGGCGGCAGTCACCGGCAGCGGGTGCCGTGGCGCCACCGGCCCGAGCTCGGCCAGGAACTCCGCCAGGTCCCTGACCTTGCCGCTCATCTCGGCGGCCCGCTCGGCCCAGCCCGATCCCTCGCCGGCCAGCAGGCGTTCGTACTCCTTCATCGCCGAGCCGCAGCCGGCCGAGTTGACCACGATCGCGTCCACCCCAGCCTGCTCGAACATGGCGATCGTGCGGCGGGCGAACCCCGCCGCTTCGGCTTCGCGGCCCGAGTGCAGCGACAGCGCGCCGCAGCAGCCCTGCCCGGGCGGGATGATTACGTCGCAGCCCTCCGCCGCGAGCACCCGGGCGGTCGACGCGTTCACCTGAGGGAAGAACACCGACTGCACGCATCCGGTGAGCATGCCGACCACCGCCCGCCGGGAGCCGCGCGCAGCCACGCGTTCCGGCAACCTGGCCGGGGTCGCCGCCGGGGGAGTCAGGCGCAGCGCCGCGCCGAGCGCGGGGGAGACCCGGCCGGGCAGCTTGCTGCCGGCCAGCCGCCGGTCAAACCCGGTCCACTGCACCGTCCGCAGCGGCGCCGTCAGGGCCCGCAGCCGCCGGGGATAAGGGAACAAGGAGAAGATGGCCGCCCGTGCCGCCCGCTCCCGGACCGGCCGCTTCCCGGCCGGCGGCACCCGGGGCACGGCCGACGCCGAGCTAGCCGAACCCGGCCCGGCGGCATCCGCGCCGCGCACGTCCGCCACCCCCGCACCCGCCACGCCAGAACCCGCCGTACCAGCACCCGTCGTGCTCCCTGCCCGCGACGCCACGGCAGGCTGGGCGCCATCACCCGACCGCGCTTCTTCCGTCCACACCCGGGCTGCCTCGATCAGCTGGTCGTACTGGACGCCGGACGGGCAGGCGGTCATGCAGGCCATGCAGCCGAGGCAGCGGTCGAAGTGCTCGGCCGCGCTCGCAGAGAGCTCGGCGCCGTCCAGGATCTGGTTCACCAGGTAGATCCGGCCGCGCGGCGAGTCCATTTCCTCGGCCCACAGCTGGTAGGTAGGGCAGGCCGGCAGGCAGAACCCGCAGTGCACGCAGTCTTTCGCCACATCGCGCAGCGTGTTCTCGTCCTGCATCTGGTGCCTTTCCTTCGTCAAAGGGCCGCGAGACGGCCGGGGAACATCCGGTGTTCCGGATCGAACTGGTCCTTGATCGCCTTCATCAGGGCAAAACCGGGCACCGGCCCGTACGCCCCGGCCGCCGCCATCACCGGCGCGGGAGCGGCCAGCACGACCACACTGCCCCGAGGCCCCCCGGAAGCCGGACCCCCGGACGCGCCAGAATCCAACCGCTCCCGCAGCGCCTGCACGAACCGCACCGCGGTGTCCTGCTCGGTGCCCGGATCAAGGCAGGCGTACAGCGCGCCCGCCCCGGCCGAGCCGGTCACCGCGGGCCGCACCCCGGCGCCCGCCCCGGCCGCCGTTATCGCGTCGAGCACCTCGGCTAGCCTGCCGACCCAGAACGTCACGCGGATCACGGT
>Ga0302325_10020030_pt1 | contig 14038 bp, 18 predicted proteins | sample Palsa_T0_2_FD_201948 | JGI IMG/M metagenome (GOLD analysis project Ga0302325, IMG submission 201948) | Peat permafrost microbial communities from Stordalen Mire near Abisko, Sweden - Palsa_T0_2 | ecosystem: Environmental > Terrestrial > Soil > Palsa > Peat permafrost | place: Sweden: Abisko... | reverse complement strand
GCCCCTCCCCCCCCCCGCACTGCGGCCGGATCGCCATTCTTAGATCGTGAGCCACATCAAGTCAGCGTCTATTAAACCGAGAAAGCCACCACTCACAAGCCCCCATCTCCTGCCAACTGCCGGCGGTTCATCCGGCCGGCTGGGTGCATGTGGTCTGCTCTGCTGAACAGGCTCTGTGTTGGCCCGGCTGCGGGTGGTGGTGGTGGCCCCTGACTGGCCAGCCCTGTGCGTCTCGCCGCATGTTGTCCGGCATTTTGTTGTGCCCTACCTGTCCATCGCGTTAATTCGTGCACCGCACCTTTAATCTCATTGGGGAATGAATGGCATCCGCCGTAATATGTCGGCACTTTTCCCCAGATTGCTGCGACTCGGAACCCCACCGGAAGATATTCTCCTGCACGATGATTAACAATGATTAACGCCCTCCTCAACCACGCCCGCATCCACCCCCGCGGGAATCGACCCGGTAGATCCGCTGCCCGCACCCACACCACAGGGTCCCACTTCGAGGCAGATGCCGAAACGAGACAACTGGCGGAACATGCCGACCCTGATAGGCTTGTTTGTCCTCAAATTGCTGATTCTCGACAAATTAATGAGAGCTATTAAATCAGTCCCAAGTTCCTGGTGCGGCGTGCCGCGATGCCGTGCGATGTCACCCACAATCGGGGCCCGTCCGAAACCAACAACGAGGGGGTGGACATCTGCGGGGGCCACGTGAGATAGCATTCAATCATCATCAGCAATGCACCTGATTACCATGCAACATTCTTTTCCTAAAAATGTACCTTGATTGCAGAACTATGATACCTACTACGAGTTCAAACGTCGAGTTCCAGCCTGGAGATGATAGCTTGCCAAGAATTGTACAAAAGTCCGTGGTACAAACGAGGGTTAACTATAAGAATATCTCTCACGGACAAATAGAAGCAATCAAGCAAAACAACAACTATACTTTCTCATCAACTTTGATTCCGGTCTGCTCAGTTTTTTCCAAACTGCCCGTCTCGCTGGGTGTTTCTCCAACGGTCCCGCGGTTGATGAAGGCTTGTTCCTCCTCCTCTGTCCGGGGCGGAAAGACAGGCACATCAACAAAAGATTCCGTGGGAGGTGAGATGTAAGTACAAATGACATAGTAGAGAATCGTACAAAGTACAATCCCCCACATCCAAGAGAATGTATACAGATATTTCGCACCGTCGGAAATGTTGAGGAGAGGGTTGATACTCTGTGCAAAGCCAGGGAGAATCGGGCCCACGGCGGTAAAGAAAGTGAGCCAGGCGCGCCAGTTCCAACCGCGGTTGTAGCGGTATCTCCCGTTGGGGTCGTACATTGCGCGGATATCAAGCTTCTTCTTGCGAACGAGATAGAAGTCCGAGATCACGATCCCAGCTATTGGACCCATGAGACAGGCGTAGCCGGAGAGGAAGGCAAGGAGCTGGGTGCCATAGACGATGATGGACCATGCTATCCCACGTCAGTAGCAAGTTATACAGGGCAAGTACGGTTCGAAGCAATGCAGAAGATCGCCATGAACACTGCCGCGCGACGAATATTGATGAATCGGGGGGCCAGGGCGGAGATGTCATTGCCAAAGGGATAAGCACCTGCAGCAATCTGATTCCCCATCGTCGCGATTGCCATCGCAAACCCAGTGAAGAACTCTAGTCAGTAGCATCAAAAAGTCTACTTACCATTGCGGCACGGCTATCAAATTTAGCAATCACAGCTGGCATGAACCAGATGTACTCACCCCAAAGGTACTCGGCAGCAGATGTCACAAAGATAGGGGCCAGGGCACCCAACGTACCAAGTAAGGGCAAGAACACAAACTGGCTGTAACCAGCGTTCTCATATTTCGAGAATCGGCCAAAATCCGGCATGTTGACTGCGAGGGAAGAAAATAGTCCAATGATGACGTTGAGAGCTCGAAGGGCCGACCAGGACGCGTTCATGCCAGTGGTCAGATTGACACTACCAACTACCAACGGTCCACCGCCATGAGTTACAATTGCACTGTCATCAGCAAATTCGCCAGGAAAGGGGCTACCCCCAGAGGAACAGAGCCAAGAAAGCCGGAGGAACCACGATCGCTTTGAACGCAAAGAAGTAACGAAGTCGATACATCGGGAGCATCGAAACTCCCGTCTGAACAAACCAGTACAAGAAAACCATCAACAGAGATCCACTGGTGATGTTTGCACTGGCAGGGAGTTTGTTCGGGAAGTTTGCATACGATGGCCAGATTGCGGTCACCATGTTTTCCAAGTATCCTCCGCCCTGAACTGTCGTAATTGCTGTCCACTGGAAATTTAGCCGTCGCAGCATAGAAGGAGGATTACCATCAAAGCGACAAAAGTTCTGATCAAGATTGCAGGGATACAGCCCCACATACCGAATGCGACACGAGCCACGACGGGAAAAGGAACGTGATACATGGCACCGATGCGACTGCCAATTAGCCACTTGTAAGGAGGAAGTAGACCTGGTGAGGCCGATTACACCACCGCAAATGAGAAAGCCGAAGAAACAAATGGGAATTGCCTGGCGTGCTGTAAATCCGATTCCCATGACCGTAGAGATGGTGGACCATAGAGGGGGAGCCAACATATCACTGCACCCTAATCCCCGTCAACGATACGTCCATAAGATAGTTACAGTAGTTGAAGAAGTCCAACGTTCCCCAAGTCCGGTATTTTACCGGAACAGGGTCAAGATCCCTATTACTCCAGCGTGGATTGGTGGCATAACTTCCGGGCGAAGGACTGAGCTTCCAACTGAACGGCTCATGCTTGGGGAATCGAAACCCCGGACGATTCCTGAATCTCGCAAAGGCGCCCATACTCTGCAATTTCCTGTTGCTCCAAAAGTCGAGATTCGTATCTGACCTGCCGAAGAGCGACGTGGGGAACAGAGTGTTATATACATGTCCCTAGCGGCCGGTAAACTGAGATCGTGTAGAGATTCGGTATGCGATAGGAATTGTACGTATGCGGCGCCGGCACGATGCGAAAAACCTAAAATCTAAGATTTTGAACATGTGGATGGAAGTGTAGAAGCGGACGTGGGGGTGAGGATCTAGGCGTCTGATAAGAGCCACATCAAGCTGTGGGGAAGTCGTCCATAGGACAATCGATGCGTGATAAGAACAAATAAAGTTTCGTCTCCGTTGTCATGGGATGCCGCGGCGCAGATCATTGGACGAAGCTTATCCAGTCCGAAATGTTGATACGGCGAGCAACGAAGCGGTGGTGTGTGCCTCCTGCGCAACCGCAGGCAGGGGCAAAATCTCGATCCGGACCGGGTCAACTAGAACCGGTTTTCCTATCCGAATTTGTGGATTTCATGCTGACATGCACTTGTCCTGACAACGGTTGCCAGGAAAGGCTTTGTGAGGGATCGGAACGCAAACACAGCAAGCAGGAGGCCGCATTGAGACATCCTCGTCCCGCGGATGGATTCATCACCGCCCATCAATGAATTTGATCTGCTGCATGCGACTCCACGTCGACGCAACAAGCCAACTGTCCGTTTAACAGATGTCTTCATTTCCATGAATTCGTCCCCCAACACCGTCGTCGACCTCTTTGACGCGCTATTCAAGTAAGTCTCCAGAACACCCCTTGCGCAGCGACTAACACGCGTAGAGGCCCTTTCCAAGCCACTGGGACTTACATATACGGCCCCCAAAGCAAATTGAGAGCGAATCGTCCTTCGCCATGCTTCATCCAGATTTCCGACATAGCGAAGTTCGCCATTGAAGAGGACGACACGGTCTCTCCGCCTTCGGTCCGGATATACTTTGAGGGAGGCTTGGCATGGTATTTAATCGGTTCTGTCCGTCCGACCTACCAAGCGGTGTATGATGAAATGGCTCTCAAAGCACGGATATGGCTGTGGATCCAACTTAAGCGATCGAAAATCCTCATCAAGGATAACCAGAGGACCAAGAACTGGCCTTCGTGGAGGATACTCCATAATGAGTTTCCGCGCCATCTCAAAAGCGATCGGTATAAAGAGCCCCTAGATGAATTCCATCCGTACTTCATTGAACGGGTTATACAGGCGCATATCTCAGGGGAACCACTGTCGGTCGGCCCTGATGGTCTTGATCCGATGTGGATGGATTGTCTCCTTGCGGGCGATCTTCAAGAGAAATATCCGGTATGGACAACCTGTATAGCGTTCTAACGGTAGGCTATCTGGCGTTCGATCTATGACCGCGTGGAGGCGGCTCAAGTTCAAGATCCTCAAGCGCTTCTAGTACCTCAACAAGAGCCCTTGTCACCAATCTCACATCGCGCAAAAGTTCAGAAACCAAACAAAGAAACTCGGCAAATACAAGAATTGTTCCACAACAACGCCGAAGCAATCACAGAGGCCCCCGATCTTGCAAGCGCTGCCCAAATTATCGCCGATTCACTACCCTCAACTCATCCATGGAATACAAAGGACCATGACATCTATTCAAAGATTGAAAGTCACGCGGAAGCACTTCTGAGTGATAAGGAATTTGTGGATGCCTTCACAAATTGGTCTGGCCTTGATGAAATTCGGCATTTTTGCAGTGACAAGAAATGGTGGAAACGACGACGTACCGCACAATCTACATCAAGAGCCACTTCAATGACTTCGATTATGGGCGCTGGACGCCGGAAACGCCGGGTCATTCAAGAAGACTCATTTGATTCGCCTCCGGCAAGTTCAAAGGATACCACCAGCGTTGATATATCACAAGAGGACTTGGCGATGGAAACCCCTGCACCTGGGTATCGGACAACAGCTAGGAAGGGAACTAGTGTACTACGACCAAGTTTGTCCGTATCTCAGACCCCTGCGACGCCCACCCGTCAGGGCGCCGAGAGTCCCTCATCGAATATCATCGATCTCACTAGTCCCGATGACGAGGAATTGCATTTATTGCGACTTCCGGAGGATGTATCTCAACGTATCAAAAAGGACATTTCTGAGGCCGAGCAAACTAGGAGACAACTTACACGAAAACGGAAGTTCGATGTTCTTCGAGACGAGCAAGAACTGCCACGAAAGCAATCATCTTCCAATCCATTGAAGAAACCCCTTCAATTTGGTCGTGGTCGACCCCCTCTTACTACAGTAACCGTACTCACGTCTTTCTTCCTGCGTCTAACTATATAGGTCCCGTTCTCGGCCAATGAACGTAGCACAGTATTTCAATGTCCATTCCCAGAGTGCTCGTATACGCGACTATGTTCGAATACCGCAGCCTCAAAGGCAGAAATTGATAAACATCACCGCACGCATAGGAATGAAATCCGCGATGCATTAGACATGATCAAAGATCCATTCATAAGCGGAGGCAGAGTCGGCGGAGAGAAGGGCAACAGATTAGTTCGACCAATCGGCGCTATTGATCATCTCATTGAACGAATTGAAGAGATGGCCAAAGGATTAGGAAGTACACCAAGTAAACGGTTGATGGTATGAAAAAGACATTGAGTAAATACAATTTGGTTTGGGATTGTTTGGGATTGTTTGGGTCTATGGGGTGTCGCTTTGGAGTCTGTTCTTTGGTTCGGTTAGTGGTCATAATTTCTTTGGGCAAAATACATTATTCGAGGGACCTCGCTATGCTAGGTATCATTATACACATACAATCTACCATTGACGTTCCTCCAGAAGCATCAAACCTGACGGAGCGCCTTGACGGCCTCCGTTTTTGGCATCCCAGATCTTATGCCCTCGTAACCACGTTTGATGCACTACTCCGGACAAGGTACATCCTTCGTAGGGGGTCATCTTGTTCTTGAAATGCATATGATCAGGAGTGACCTTCCGTTAGCGCCGTTCTTTTATGGAGATACAGTGAATGTTTCATCTGGATTCCAAATACACAAGTCGGCATCCGCGCCAACTTTGATAACTCCCTTACGTCCGTATAGTCCCACTTGTTTCGAAGTCCCGACCGCCATCCATCTTATCAAATCTTGGAATCTAACTCCTCTATTCTTTCCCTCTGTCCATAAAACACTTAATCCTAATCCAATTGTCGCTATGCCGCCCCACGCACCGATGAAATCCCCATTTGCCAACTTCTTCAAGTCCGGGGTACAAGGGCTGTGATCGCTGACCACGGTTCCAATATCCCCCTCAAACAATGCTTTCCACAGTAATCGTTGATTATACTCCTCTCGAATAGGAGGGCAGCATTTAAAATGAGTAGCCCCATGTTGCACCTCCTCCGCCTTCAAAGTCAAGTAATGGAAACATGTCTCGGCAGTGATATTGACTCCCTTTTGACGTGCTTCGCGGAGAATAGGAAGAGCACTCGACGCCGAAAGATGGACGATATGTAAGTTTAGTTCGGGTGCTAAGTGAGCTAGTTGGAGGATATTCTCGATGGCGAAGATTTCGAGGGATTGTGGGCGGGAGTCCAGGAAAGTGGTGTAGTGGTCCGCACGAAGAGGAGGCTGACGGAGTTTCTCGGGAAGATTTATGCTGGATCCTTTGCGGAGCCCTGCGGAGAAAGGATGGTGTAATTCCTGATCGGGCTCCTCAACTGGACTTAATGCGCGTTCAGTTTGTGGTGTCTCGGGCAAAGGATCCATTTCCGCGTGGAACATGAAACATGTGGGAATTGTCTATCTCAGCAGTGTGAGGGAAAGCGAAATACCTTGAGGACCGCGAGCGCCTTGGTGATATCGTCAAGATCGACACATGGAAATTCGTCAACCTACGTCAACCCAATATAGGAAAGTCATACTCCTGATTCAATCATAAAGCATTTAAAGCCCTTTACGCCAGCTTTATGGAGGGGGATGAGATGTTCCGCATTCCCCGGGATTACACCTCCATAGAACCCCATGTCAACGTAGCACTGACCCTTCGCAGAGGCGACCTTGACCATCAAATTCTCCACAGTTGTGGTAGGAGGCAACGAATTCAACGGCATATCTAACAGTTAGCTCTCGTCTCGAAGATTCGATTTACCAACTAAAGTAGTCACTCCACCCGCAGCAGCAGCTTTAGTCGCCGTCTCGAACCCCTCCCACGCAGTCCGTCCCCTAAAGTCAGTCAAAGCTTCGGCACTAGAAAGATACGGCTCATCGATATGAACATGCGAATCAACCAGTCCAGGCATGATAACTAAATCCCCATAATCATAAAGCCCGACCTCTGGAGGATATTCATGTCTAGCCGCCCTGCCAGCATGAATCGCAACGAACTTCCCAGACAAAGGCGAAATTTCGATTGTTGCGGGAGCAGCCTCTGTATTCTCGTCGAGAACAACACGGCTCGAAGTTATTACGATTAGGTTTTGAGAGGACATCGCTTGGGATTGGAGAGCTGTTGATAACTTTGTTGTAGGCGATAGCGCCCGATAGCCTCAGAAAATCATTACCAAAAGTATGAATATTTATCCCTTTAATGTAACTTTTTGGTGCAGAAAGGGACTCCGCGATGTAAATTAAAAAGTAAATCCATGTAAAACCTGCCGGAAGTGCCGCCGCTGGCTGCATAAGCCCTTCAAGCCTTCGAGGAGCTGTCCCCGGATATTCGAGTCCCGAGGCAGATTCCATTAGATAACTCAATGATTTGGTCAAATAGAGTCGGAAAGAACAGCTCAAGGGAACGCCTCCGGTTCATCTACAGTCAGTTCTGAAACACATGCAGTGTAGCACCAAACTCAACGTACCAGTGCCCACTTTCTCTCGTCGAATTGCCCTGCCCAACTCCTTTTTGCTCTTACCGACGGAGCATTCCCAGGTCGGGAACCGCAGACAAATGTTCGGAGGCCCAGATTTTCGAACTCCTCCAGCTTGTAGGGAATCCTCGGCCATTCATGGCACCGGTTACAACACGCGCAAGAAAATTAACCTTCCCGATTTGGCGTTCTATAGCCCACGTTTCATCTTAAATAACCCCCTACATGCTGTGACTCGAACCCGGAGCAAACAACGAAAATATTAAATGACAGCCTTGCGCGATAACGGGAACGAGATGTAGGTTTGGTTATTGATGTTGATTAATACAATATGATTCTGGGGATTTGCTGGCCATCGCGGATAGCCTGGCAACCTGGCCTAATCTCTGCCCCCGCGAGGGGGGCGCGAGTCGAGGTCAGAACAAGTCTCTATATATGTCTGCTCTAGCGTGAACTAACCGGTAATCTTTTCCGTATCCTCCTTGCCCTGATGCATTATGCCTTGCATCTCATTATCTCCGGCCTCATCTCCGGCCTTATCTCCGGTGTCCGTCTCCCAAGTTCCTGTCCGCAATATCTTCCGTCGTCCGTTATCTCTCCCTTGTTCTCCAAAACCTCGACGAGCGTCGTCATGGCCACAAATAGCCTGTGGTGTGGGTGGGGAACGCGCGGGTTGACTGCCACCGGCCGGATGGATAAAGAATTAACTTTGGCTTGTGTGAACGACTGAGGATGGTGTGTGGCTGAGAGTGTTGTGGTTTATATTGGTCTGCTGAGTCAGTCATAGTCATGATTATATCATGCGATTGACCTCCTCCATGTGGGTCGACACACGTTTTTTAGATCGCTCGTTCTGGCCGTGGCATATGAATTGAACATTAAATGGGCTCAAGCGCGACTGATCGGCGCTGGCACGGACTTCAGGGTCCCGCTAATATTGAATTGAGGGAGGGAGGCTTTGGTCATCTATTACGATCAGATCAAGGATCCGCGGATGCGCAAGTACGTGATGTGGATCATGAAAATCTCTGATATGGAAGGGCAAATGAAGGCCGACGCTTTGGCACATTCGGTGTTTAAGGAGAGATTCACCATTTGGATCTGCAGGGGTATCTGCAAGGCTTCAGTGGACGAAGCTCCGAAAGCCGAACATGGCATAACGTTTTTATATCTGAAGGCAGATTGGACGCTGGCGATGCTCCTGCATGTGCTCCAATCGTGAGCACAACAACGATACGATTTGGCACGCGAACGCGCAGCCTTCCCGTTTTGGAAATAAGAGACTTCGGAGTAAATTAATAAATTACAGAGCACATAGAGTGTCTGAATGCTAACTCCTTTCTCGATCAGCTATCAACACGTTAATATCAACTGCCTGGTAGATTCTTTTGGTCTGCAAGGCTTCATCAAGCAAAGTGACAATTGTGCGGATCTCGCGTGTCGGCGCGGGACTATTGCAGGCCATCGTGGGCCTCGTAAGTGATTTCCCATGCACGCGAGTGCTGCGTGGCCGACATCCGCAATTGCCTCCCAAAATAGTTTACACATCTGCCAATTCCGAAGTTCCGTGTGGCAAATGCACCGCTCCGAAGCACCCGTTTCTTCGTAAACATTGATCTGCATGTCGTTATCCAGGCACAGGCTACAGCGATGAACAGGCCCATCACGTGAAGGGGAACTTTTTCGTCCCGATTGAGCTGGGAATGGCGCGCTCCGGACTACCCGCCATGAAATTCGAACATAGCGTATCAGTTACAACGTGTATTTGGGGGGTCTCGCGTGCAGCGACCAACAGAGTGCTGATCCGAAGGGTTGGGGAACGTGTCGGAACGACTGCATTGGGCATAAATTGTATTTCGCGATAGCTAAGTGACAGAGGCGATCATGAGGATTTTGGTGCGCATGGCTCTTTTTCTGCTTCCGTGCTATGCAGTCAATTTCAGATGTCAACATATGCAGAAGACAACCATGGAACATCCGATGGAGTTTAATGATACACGAGATACTCTTTGGAAACGTCCCATCGAAGCAGTGAATTCTAGTAACTCGAGCCACTAGCTAAAGTGTCACAAGTTGTACTAACGCGAAACTAGTCAAGAAGCTTGGGAGCGCTGTGATGCCCCCACGCTACGTTAGTGTAAATGCTTCCAGCGTTAGGGATACAAACAACTACATAGTTTCGCCGAAAAGGGCGGTCCCAGTTAATATGAGTTGGTGGAGCGATCGACAGTGGTCGAACCTAAATTGGCCCAAACGCGCTCGCATTGGCCAATTTTCCTGTGCTCGCGATCGGATCGCGTACCTTTTTGGCGATCTAAAGATGTTTCATTAAATCTTCACGTTTTCCGTCATAAACCAGAGACTCGAATGAGAGATCAATGGTTGTGGCAAGATAATGATCTACATGGGCGCAAACTCTTTCTCGGGTCCACCGTCGCGTATTTAAAGAGGTCGTGAATCCCCCATTTTTCTTCATTCCAATTCACATCTTCGAACCAATCCTCGCTTCAAGACAATCACTCAAGCTCTTACGCTCTTACACTCACACTCAACTTAAACCAATACCTACCTCATCCATACACACATACAAAATGCGTTTCTCTGCAGTCATCGTCGCTCTCTCCCTCTTCGTCACCGTCTTCGCGGCCCCAGTCCCTGCTCCAGTTGCCGAGGCACTCGCATTGCCCGAACCCGTCGTCGATACGGCAGAGCCAATCGTCGCTCGGGAAGCAGCTCCAGAAGCTTGCACAATGAACTCCAGAACCGGGGCGTGTACCTGAGTCCTAGACCATCAAAACTACATGGTATCACTCTTTCAAAGATTCGAGCTGACTTTTAGATCTTATTGCATGCCTTTAAAAGAGTTTGGAGGTCATACCCTGTATCTTTATATGATATCCGCTCCTCGATCCCGCAGAGCGGTCGGAGAAGCATAATTAGAGCGATTGGAGAAAGGAGTATTGCATTATTAGGAGTGGCGATGTTGTGCCCCCACCGAATACTTGTATAGAGTTATCCTAGTTGTATAGGAGACAATTCAATTCTGACACTTTAAAGTTGCCTTTACATGATTGATCACTTCACTCTTCTTGGGAACCTGTCTATTTTTGAGTCAAATCGCAGCTGGTCTTCACGCAGTTATGGAGACATCTGCCTGTAGCTTGACTGCAGAATTCGGTGGCCCGATACCCTTCAATCGAACTCAATTCCAACTTGGGATCAGAGACACAGTTTAGGCATAAGCCCGAAAGAATTGATAGACCAGTTTATAGTTAATTGTTACCGATTTGTACATGTTACCCAATATAAACCATCCCCATCGTCCCAAGACCAATCTCTCTCTCCGAGCTCAATAAATACACCCCAAAAAGCCTCCCTCGTGCCCGCGGACCACAGCACACCAGTTACCATAGCCATAGGGACCACTAGGCCGAATCTGAAGTGGAGACGAGATCTGTTTTATCCGTTCGAGCTGATTTGTCGGAATAGCTTGGGGCCTTTTCGAGGTCAGAATTTGAGTGTGCGTCTTTTGGTTTCCCCATGAATGCTCGGAATTTGCCTCGGAAACGCGATGACCGTGAGGACTGAGAATGAGTCAGATCAGAGTCAGTTGTCATGATATTTCCGTGCTTCTGTTCGGCCTCCGATTCATGAGATGCCCAGATCGAGGATAGAGGGAGGGAACAGATGAGAAGACATTGCGCCAATCCGTTAAGATTCTTGACACTCGGGACGGTGAAATCGAGGATATAGACAACCACTTCTTATTAGCTTTGCAAATGGAAGGTGAGGTACGTGGAAGTACGAGACACTGAGCGAAGATAATGAACAGAACCTGAAGTGGCCCGAATTTCTTGAAACCCATCCTCTTCCTTCGACGAATCGCAACGGCCAGCTTGTAAAGAAATAACAGACAAGAGACCCCAACGAAAACCATAATACCAATCCTGAGGCAATCGTAAGTCCAATTCGAGTCGACGTTTATATTATAGATGACAGCCTCGATAAGTTGCGCGCATAGATACCATCCAAGGCCGACGAGGAAGAGGGCCGCTAGACTTCCGATAACCGTGATCAGCTTCTGGGTAGCTGGTTCCGCAGCAAAAACCACTCGGACTTGAAGCACAAGCGAGAACAACATAAGAGCGTAGATGATTGGAGTAAGAACCCCCTGCATGATTTGCGGGGCGTAGAGCGACATTGGGTATTGGGCTACAGCGCCAATCCAGCCTTCGCCGATGCCCTGAATAACCGAACCGAACATTACGAGGAAGCAAATCGAACGAAAGCATAGGAAAAAGAGTGCGAGGAAGTTGAGGATAAATATCGGTCGTCGCGCCTTCTCTCGGTTCGTCAGTAAGAGCAAGATGATCATGAGCATCGCAGTAAATCCGACGATAAAGCCGACTACGCCGTCTTGCTTAAATTCGTCGATGATGACCGTATTGATATCGGTTAGAGAAACGGTGATTGGTGTGCCGTCGAGACCGGTCAAGTTGAAGCTTTGATTATCGAGGTAGATATTCCATGGTATTGACGTGGGATTAGGGACCAGGGATGATGTCGGAGATGCCATTGTATGATCTGTCAAAGTGCTGTCAGTACGCAATCACGAGGAATAGATGACGGGCTGTTACGTTTGATTTGAGTCTAATCCTCGTTTGGGATGATGATGAAGACGCTAGCGGCAGGAAGGTTGCGGGTGAGGCTAGTTATATATGCGGGTGGCCATCTCTGCTGATCTGTGGTACCGAGACTTAAGACCATGGCGCGCAAGGATAGGGTCATTGGCCTCTAGGGTCCGAGAGTATGGCGCATATGCTCGACAATGGGTGGCCCATTGTTCTATGCATTGTTTGCTGGAGCTTAAATGCTGGCTTTCGGTGGATAAGCTTTGGTGAAAACAATGGCGCGGATCGTACTCCATTGTTCGTCCTGCAGCTCAAACTCAAATCCGCTCTCGTCCACTCAGCGTGCGCCTGTGACCAAGCCCGTTGACCAATTCCCGCACTTGGAGCCGCAGAACCCTGTGATCTGCCACCTCCCCACAAACTAGCGCAATGGTCTCTCCTCTGATGTTACTGCGGTGCTCAAGCCCCTGTATCCACCGGTCGGATGACCCCAGGTGCACAACAAAGCAAGAGAAACCTGGTAACAATTCCCGATGCTAGGATTGAGGCCTAGGGATCTCCTTCAACTGATCGGGATCTTCCGAGACTTTCACATGAGTGCAGCGCGCGAATGGGAATATGGCACCGTCTTCAGCAACGGACACTTTAGAGCGCCGCCAACTGCCGAATTAATATTCAAGATAACCTCGCGGACCTTTATTACGCGACAATACATGTGCATCATGGCGTTAGATGTTGTGAATATAAGCTATTGAGCCTATTGTACGAGTGCTTAATGACCGCCATTCTTCAAAAAGTAAACTTTCTCCGAGGCGAAAGTACCTTAACAACCATCGAATTGTGTATACCATACGTCACTAAGTTGATTTTTCAGCTCCCAGATCCAATTGAGAGAGTCCAATCCCCTGATTGGCCTTTGATCCGGAAGAAGATTCCCCGCGGACACCCTGAAACAAACTTTGAGACCAGATCATCATATGTATTGTTGAAGAATCGCATCCACAATGTCCCTTCGAACGCTTTCTGATCGGCTATGCAGCAGCCTATGCGCTACTGAAATACGGTGACCAGCACCTTTGCGCAAGCCACCAATTATACAGGCCTCCAGTATAACTCGAGAATAATCATAGCAAAGTATTGTGGCAGTCCGATCCGTCAACACATGAACCTGCTGAAACGGAAGGAGCTATAGGCGTAACAATTCTCCACCTGGCGTTCATATTGGGAGTATGTATCTCACGCAATGCCGGCCCGTGCAGATGAAGAGCATCGCAAGCCTCAATTAACACGTCGGTGCAAGGGGAGACGAGACGAATTCCTATTTCCCGGAAATTGCAATTTCTCCTTATATTCCATGGGCGGTGGGTGCTTCAGGACCAAGAAGAGGAAACAAGTTGAGTCTTCTTCTGTAGTTTCGTCTATTGCGTTGCTGACGGAATCGGAATGATCTTGATCTTGATAATGCTGCTGACATCCCGTCGCCCAGCCCCCTCGAGGCCGCGGTATCTAAGTGCGGCTATCTGGCAGCAACATCCTTGCGCGGCTGCGCCTCTTCCGCACGCGACTTGTGACTGGCCTGGGATAAATGAACGCACAGACAAAAATAGCCCCTAACCCGAAATACTAATCCCACGCCTCGGTGTGTGATTGGTGGAGCCAACCCCCAGATAATTTTGCCAGCGAATGGCTGGAAGCGAAATGCCCACCGCAGACTGCATACGGG
>Ga0302325_10020029_pt1 | contig 14039 bp, 13 predicted proteins | sample Palsa_T0_2_FD_201948 | JGI IMG/M metagenome (GOLD analysis project Ga0302325, IMG submission 201948) | Peat permafrost microbial communities from Stordalen Mire near Abisko, Sweden - Palsa_T0_2 | ecosystem: Environmental > Terrestrial > Soil > Palsa > Peat permafrost | place: Sweden: Abisko... | reverse complement strand
ATGCATTACAGCAAGATCGCAACGTCTTCGGGCGCTGGGCTGATGAAGCATGCGGCACGAAGCTGTAACAGATTCTCTCAGAACCTGTCTAAAAACCGAGTTCAAAGGGGGCCGGTTGAGGGGTCGCAGCTGGTGGGCCTCCCACCCATTCGCAAAAAAACGCGAATGGATGGGGCAAGGTGCGTTTGTGCCGGGTTCGAGGTGGGCAAATCCGAGGTTTTAGACAGGTTCTCAGGCAAAAAAGCTGATCACGCGCGGAGGGCCGGATTCGCCGGATTGGTCCCCGGACTCTTCGTCCGGCAAGCGATCAAAGGATTCCGGTTCTTCCTCGGAAGCGTCGTCTTCCGAGCCGCGGGCAGATTTCCCGCCGTTGGGGGAGTACTTCTCATCCCCGGTTCTGGCCGAGGGCGCGACGCGCTCCATCGGCAAAGGATCAAGAGCCGCCTGGATCGAGCGCGCAAGCGGCAGCGGCATGAGATTTGCAATTGGTCCGATTCCCATGTTCACCCCTCCCTCGAAAGTCTTCCATGGGTACCACTATCGGCGTAGGCGGACGAGAACTTTAGGCCTTTCTCCAGAAATTATCGGAAATCGTTTTCGCCTTCCCGGCCAGGTATTCCGCTCACTTGCCAATTCGCCATCCCCGCGACGCGGAGCTAACTTGCTGAATTTACTCCAAAAGACCTCGCAGCTTTCCGCTAGAGGCGCTCAAATTTCGACCCCGTCGGAATCCTGTCCCATTTCAGGAATAGACCACTCTGGGTCAACTGACTCGGACTGGGGATGGTCGAAATCCGCTCTGACCCCAAGCAGGAAGGAATCCATCGGCGGAAACCGGACTGCAGTCAGGAATTGTTAGACTGGGAGCATGATGGATGAAGTGGAGTTCCGCAAGGCGGCCGAGGCGGCGCTGGACGCCCTCTTGCAGCACCTGATTGCGCGCGAGGAAGAAGATGAGTCCGGCTTTGAGGTTGAGGGCGGCCAGGGCGGCCTGCTCAACGTGATCTTCGAAGAGCCGCCGGGCAAATTCGTCATCACTCCCAATGCGCCCATCCAGCAGATTTGGATCTCCGCCCTTTCCACAAGTTTCAAGCTGGACTGGGATCCCGCCGCCGGCGCCTTCGTGCTGCCGCGCACCGGAGAGCAACTCGCGCCGCTCGTAGACCGCCTGATCGCCGACCACCTGAAATCCTGATCGCGCCTGCAAGCCGCCTGTTTGCGGTCAAACTCGCTTATTTCCGTTCGAATTCATAGGAACAGGCCCGGCCTTCGACGCGCGTTCCGCTGCCTTTGCGCTCGTTGAATTGCGCATTCACGTGGTAGCCGTACTCGGTGCCCGCCGGTGTGTCCCGTCCGGGTACGAACTCCTTCGAGTTCGTCATGCCCTTGGCGTAGAGCTTGGCTGAACCGTCGTCCTCAATCTCGCCCTCAACAAAAAGGTATCCCGGGCGATCCTCCGTTCCATGCAGCCCTTGCAGCTTGCCGTCCTTGACCTCGCTCATGAACCTGTAGGAAAAGCCCAGAGCGCCCCGTGATGCCTCGCACGAGACAGTCGTCTGCCACTTGCCGTTGAACCGCTCAACCCCCGCCTGTGATACGCCGGGCAGCAGGACCAGCAAGAGAATCGCGACAAACCGGGCCGAAATCCGCATGGCGTTTCCCCTCGTCGCCCATCCTATCGTGATTCCGCGCACGGCGAAACGGAAATTCAGCGCGCGTATCCGCGCCGGCAAATGGAGTATTACTCTGTCGTCGCAGTCCGCAATGAATCTTGATCGCACCGATAAGAAAAGGCCCGGCAGCCATGCCGGACCCCTTTTAAGCAGGCGAACCGCCTACTGCAGTGAATACACAGTCTTCAGAACCTTTTCCGCCACCGACTTGGGAAGCGGAGCATAGGAAAGGCTCGCCGCCTCGCTCTCGCCGGAGTTGACGATCCAGCTCAGCATGTCCTTGATTACCTTGCCCTTGGCCGGATCGGCGGCATGGGTCGGAATCAGCAGGTAGGTGAAGCTGGAGATCGGGTACGCGTCCTTTCCCGGCGCGTTGGTGATGGAGATGCGATAGTCCGCGGGCATCTGCTTGATGCCCGCAGCGGCCTCGGTAACGCCGTTGATCGAGGCAGTCACCCAGGTCCCTGCCGCGTTCTGCACGGCGCCAAAAGCGATGTGGTTTTGCAGCGCATAGATCAGCTCCACATAGCCGATTGCGCCCGGCAACTGGCGAACCAGGCCAGCCACGCCCTCATTGCCCTTGCCGCCAACCCCCGCCGGCCAGGAAGGAGAAGTGCCCTTGCCGGGTCCGTTGCCCCACTCCGGGCTGACTTTGCTCAGGTAGTCTGTAAAAATGAAGCTCGTGCCGCTGCCGTCGGAGCGGTGAACCACAATGATCTTCTGGTCGGGCAGATGAACCCCGGGGTTGTCCTTGGCAATCTGTGCATCGTTCCACATGGAAATCTTGCCCAGGTAAATGTTAGCCAGCACACCGCCGCTGAAGCGGACATTGCTCACACCAGGCACGTTGAAGACCGGCACCACGGCCCCAAGCACGGTCGGTATGTGGATCAGCTTGATCTTCGAAGCGGCCAGTGCGTCGTCCGCCATGGGCATGTCCGAGGCGCCAAAGTCGACCAGCCCAGCCGTTACCTGCCGGATGCCGCCGCCCGACCCGATCGACTGATAGTTGATCTCGACGCCCGGGTGAGCCGCCGCGTACTCGCTAAACCATTTTGAATAAATCGGATAGGGGAAAGTTGCGCCGGCTCCAGTCAACTTCTGGGCCTGAACGGCGCTCAAGGCAAATCCCAACAGCCCAACCACAATCAACGTCTTCTTCACAGAGTTCTCCCTTGCAGATCCAACTGCCGTATCCCATTCTCTGCTCAGAATGTTACGGGGATTTGAATTGCGGGCAGAGAAATCGCAACACGGAGTTTTGTTCACGGCCGTCCGGCGGCTTCGCCGACCCGCCGGGTATGAACTCTTTGCTGGCCAATCTCCCTGCCGGCTCGCTGATTTGCGATCCCCCGCGATGCGGGGGCTAAGAGCTTATCCGTGTATAGGTAGCGCCGACCTCCATGTCGGCTGTCGCGTGGGCCTCCGGCCCGCCCACGAACTCTGGCGGCGTGGACGCCGCCAGTACAGCTGGTCTGAAGACCGGCGCTACTCGAATGCGCAATTTACGGATAAGTTCTAACCTGCTGCATTCATCTCAAATTCTTCCGCTGCACGCCCGCTTTCCGCACGCCCTTTGGAAAAATATCTCGGGCAACTGATTCGGTCAGGCGGTCGCCGAAGCCATTTTCTCCCCCACGGGCGCGGGTGCAAGCGGCAGCGTGAAGTGGAATTGCGCTCCAGCTCCCAGTTCGCTCTCCACCCAAACGCGCCCTCCGTGCGCTTGGACGATGCGCTTCACGATGGCCAGGCCCAGGCCGGTGCCGCCGGAATCCCGCGACCGCGCCTTGTCCACGCGATAGAACCGCTCAAAGATGCGGTCCAGGTGCTCGGAGGCGATACCCGGCCCGAAGTCCTGCACCGTGAACTCGACCTCGCTCTCCACCAGCCGTGCGCCCACGCGGATCCGCTTCCCCGCTTTCCCATATTTGAGCGAATTCTCGATCAGATTGCCGAACACCTGGTTCAGCGCATCGGGATCGGCCATGACCGGCGCATCGGGCGCGCCTGTCGCTTCCAACTCGACCTCGGAGTCGACCACCATCCCGCCCAGGCTTTCAATTGCGTCCTGCACCAGCGCCGAGGCGCGCATGGGCTGCAGCGCCAGCTTGTAGTCCGGGCTCTCCACGCTGGCCAGCGCCAGCAGGTCCTGGGTCAGCCGATTCATGCGCGTCGCGTTCTTGTGGATGATGCCCAGAAACTCGCGCGTCGTGGCCGCATTGGGCCGCGGATCCTCCACCAGCGTCTCCACGTAACCCTGGATGGACGTAAGCGGCGTGCGCAGTTCGTGGCTCACGTTGGCGATAAAGTCGCGGCGCGACTTCTCCGCGGCCTCAATCCGCGTCACGTCGTGCAGCACCACCAGCGCACCGCCTGAAGGCAGTGGCGCCGCATTGATCTCGAACATGCGCCCTGGGGTCAGCGAACTGGCCCGCCCATAGCGCACTTCGCCGTGATCGAGAGCCGCGCGCACGCAGGCCAGCACATCCGGATCGCGCACGAAGTGAACCAGCGGACGCCCCGCATAAAGCTGCGTTCCGGTAATGCGATGCATCACCGCGTTTGACCACCGAACCGTGCCCTCCGGCGTGATGGCCACCACCGCCTCCTGCATCGAGTCAAGCATGGCGGCCAGTTCCTGCCGCCGGCTCTCGATCTCTGCAAAACTCTGCCCCAACCGCTCCGCCGTCTGATTCAAGGCAGTTTCCATCGGAGCCAGCTCATCCCCGCTGGCCTGGCTTAGCCGCGCGCTCAAATCTCCGTCGGCCACGCGCCGCGCAAAGGCCACCACCCGCTCAATGCGCGCAGTCACGCGCCGCGCAACCCAGGCGGCCAGCGGAATCGCCAACGCCAGCGCGATCAGTCCCGCCCACAGAGCCTCGTGCGCCATCAAATGGAAGCTCTCGCCGGCAGTGTGCTCCACCAGCCGCCCAAACACGAACTCCATCACCACGGTTTGGAAGACCAGCAGCAGGACAAAAAGCCCAAGCAGCTTGGTAAAGACTTTTGGGGTCAACGCGATGCTCCCGTCCGGCTGGTGCCAGAGTTCCCCTGGCCTGAGCCGGACTCTTTACTCGCCCTTGGGAAGCTCGAAGCGATAGCCGGCCCCGCGCACAGTCTTAAGGTAGCGCGGATTCTCCGCATCGACCTCGATTTTCTCACGGATGCGGCGCACGTACACGTCCACCGAGCGGGGAGTCACAAACCGCGCATCGCCCCACACCGCGTCCAGCAAATGATCGCGGCTGAACACCCGGCCGGGATGGCGCGCCAGGTAGTCGAGCAGGCGGAACTCGGTTGCCGTGGTGGTGGTCAGCTCGCCGCGCACCTTCAACTGCATGGCGTTGGCGTCGATGATGACTTCTTCGAAACTAATGATCGAAGGCGTCGTCGGCCGCTCGAAGCGCCGCAAGACGGCCTTGACGCGAGCCACCAGTTCCCGCGTGGCAAAGGGCTTGGTAATGTAGTCGTCCGCGCCCAGCTCCAGGCCCAGCACGCGATCGTTTTCCCCCGCGCGCGCGGTCAGGAAGATGATCGGAATGGTCGAAAGCGCCGCGTTCGAGCGCAGCCGACGGCAAACGTCCAGGCCATCCCCCCCCGGAACCATGATGTCCAGCAGAAACAACGCCGGCGGCTGCCGCTCAGCGTCCGGAATCAGGTTGGTGGGGGTGTGAAAAAGGCGTGCCGTGAATCCCGCAGCTTCCAGATGATGCTGCACCAGCCGCGCAATATCCGTGTCGTCTTCCAGTACAAATACGGTTTGGCTCAAACGTGTCTGCCCTCGCCCGGCGGCGGTTTGCTTTCATGCTTGTGGCCGCTCGGAACTATCAACAGGGTAATTCAACCAGGCAAACAGATTGCAAACGTTGTGTGAATTTGAACCGGAAGGGACGATTCCGATTGGCCGTCGTTTGGTGTGATGGATGCAACCGTCCGGGCAAACCGCTCCCGGTAGAATGCAGATCTCTCAGAGCCTGTCCAATAACCGGGATGTGCCAACTTCCAACCAGATACAAACGCTCCGTGCCCCATCCATTCGCGTTTTTCGGCGAATGGGTGGGAGACCCACCGGCTGCGCCACCTCAACCGGCCCTCCTTGTACTCGGTATTTGGACAGATTCCTAGCGCAGCCCAGGCAGTAACGTCTCGGGCGAAGAATCAACATTCGACTCCTGCATTTTCTTCGCCGCCCGTTCCTTGCGCCGCTTGCGTACTTCGTTCGCCGCCACCAGAATCAACGCTGTAAAAGTGACCGCAAGCAGCGCAATCGCAGTAAAACCATGCAGTTGCTCAATCTGCCCATCCCCGTCCTGGCCCACGTCCTGGTAAAGCAGCGCCAGCCCCACAAAGACAAAAAACAGATGCGCGCAGAACACCCGCAGCGACGCCTTGCCAAGTGTGAGAAACGGCTCGATTGCAATCATCCGGACAAGAACCGGCCGCATCCAGTAAACCACCACCGTGAACGTGGTGAGGTTGATCACCCGCAGCCATCCAAGCTGCCATTTGTCAAGCTGAATGCCAAGTGCCGGCTGCGTCAAAAGCGGCCCCAGCCACCCATGCCGGATGCCGATGAAGAACAAGCAGGCTGCCGCCGCCACCCCCACCGCCCACCCCGGAACTTTGTTGAGAGGCGTGTCTCCCAGCGCCGATCGCGCGCCAATCCACAGGCCAACCACCCACACCGCCTGCCACGCAAACAGGTTGAAGGCCCCCGTCTCCTGCAATGGAATCTGCAGGTGGGTAAGACGGACAATCCAGTTATGCACCACGTCGCGCAGGCCGAACTGCGCCAGCAGCCAGATCAGAGCGCTGGCCACCAGGATCTTTCTCCATCCATAACGCGCCGCCACCGATAGAAGCAGCGGCGAGAAGAACAGAAACGTGACATACATCGGCAGAATATCCAGCAGCGGGGGACAGTAGAGCAGCAGCACCGAGCCAATAATGGCGACAAACGGATGCGCGAGATAAAAGTTGAGTAGATGGTTGAGCGCCGCCTTGTGGGTGTGAACCGCAAAAGCCGCCGCAACCGTAAACAGAAGGGTCAGCATCAGCAGGTGATAAGCATAGATTTGCAGCGACCGCTTCCACAGCTTGACGCGGACTCCATTGCCGTCCTGGAGCGAGTCGCGCATATAGATGCGGCCCACCAGCAACGCCGATATGAAAACGAATCCCTCCGCCGCGGAGACAAAGCCGATGGGCTGATTGGTAAAGTCGCTGAAGCGCGTAGGCAAATGCGTCAGCGTCATCCAGACCAGGAAGAGGCCGCGCAGAGCATCGAGTTCGGGCCGGCGTTCGAGGTGGGGAAGCTTCATGCAATTGCGTGCCTGGGCTCAACTGAAGGCGTACGGGCGTTATGTGGTTAGAAGCATTCCCCGGCCCCCGGTTGTCCGGCTTCAGAACCGCCAACTCGGCTTGCTGCCTGCCACACTCAATCCAAAATCGTGCTTTGGCGCCGAATGCACGGTTCATTTGGCCCTCCTCGAAAGCTCGTCTCTGCCGGCCATCTGAATTCCACTTGACGCCGCGAAAAGGGCTCTGAGAGACTTCGTGCACGCATCCGGCTACCCCTCTGATTTCTCTGGAATTGGTGCAGTGGGATTCTGTCTCTCCCCCCACTGAGTCTCCCCTGGCCCGATTGGAAGCGGTACGGCATGCAACTCCGCAGTCTCTTGTTCGCGGAGAACTCAAGACAAAAAATGGAGGGAACAATGAAGAAATACTTCGCAGAGCTTGTGGGCACCTTCTTCCTGGTGTTCTTTGGCGTGGGCACGGCGGTGATTACCGGCGGTGTCCCAGGTTTGGTTGGCATTGTCGGCATCGCATTCGCCTTTGGCCTCGGGCTGATCGCGGCGGCGTATGGCATTGGACCCATCTCCGGCTGTCACATCAATCCGGCGGTCAGCATGGGCGTTTGGGTCGCGGGCCGAATGAAGACGATGGACCTCATCGGCTACTGGGTGGCGCAATTTATCGGCGCCACGCTGGGTGCGTGGGTGATCTTCCTCATCGCCAGCGGGGTGGGCGGCGGCTATAGCATCGCTGCCAGCGGCCTGGGACAGAATGGCTTTGGCCCCGGCTACCAGGGCGGCTACAACCTCACTTCGGCCATCGTTTATGAGTTTGTGGCGACACTGCTCTTCGTCATCGTGATTCTGGGCTCCACGCAAAAATTCTCCACGCCCGGATTTGCCGGTCTGGTGATCGGCATCACTTTGGTAGCCATTCACCTGCTCGGCATCCGCATTACCGGCACCAGCGTTAACCCGGCACGCAGCTTTGGCCCGGCGGTGTTCGTCGGCGGCCAGGCAATTCAGCAGCTTTGGGTCTTCCTGCTCCTCCCAACATTGGGTGGAGCGGCGGCCGGCTTGTTGTTCCGCCTGGGTGTGCTGGAAGTGGATGAGGAGCCGAAGCTGGACCTGGAATCTTTGCCGCCGCAATTTCCGGGCGCTTAGAGCCTATCCGCAAAAAGTAGCGCCGGTCTCCAGACCGGCTGTACTGGCGGCCTCCTAGCCGCCAGATGCGGCTTGTGCGGGTCTGGAGACCCGCACGACAGCCGCTCTGGAGAGCCGCGCTACAAAATCGCTATTCGCGGATAAGCTCTTAAGAAATCCCATCCAGCTCAACCAGGTACGTTCATCCTTGCAGGAGGACGGATGTTGTTCAGCCGCTGACGAATCTCGCCGGCGGAAATGAATTCACGCCGTAGCGACGAACCGCAGCCGCACATAGTCGGCCACCCAGTTCCCTTCCTCATCGCGCAGCGCGCGCGCCAGCAGCGCCGTCGTCTCCTCGACCACCAGTGCGCGAACAGATTCCGGCAGGCTGTCAAGCACGCCGCGTCGAAAGGTCCGCAGCCAGCCTTCCATGCCGCTCTCCGCCAGCGGCGTAGGCCGCGGAATGAGAGCAATCTGCTGCACGGTAAATCCGTGCCGCTGCAGCCGGCGCGTATAGCTTTCCGCAGTTGGATAGTAGTTCACGCCGTCTTCGCGATCGGCGTGGCCGTGTCGCGCCAGCACCGCCATCAGCGCCACGCGGATGGCCGCGATATTGCCATGGCCGCCCATTTCCGCAACAAATCTGCCGCCCGGCTTGAGCACACGATATACCTCGGCCATCATTCCATCCTGATCGCGAACCCAATGCAAGGCAGCATTCGAGAAAACGGCGTCGAAGCTCGCATCGAGATAAGGCAACTTCTCCGCCTCGGCCTCATCCGCTGCAACGCCTCGCGATCGCGCCGCCTCAACCATCTGCTTCGACGCATCCACGCCTTGCACGCTCAAGCACAACGCGGCCACGCGCTGGGTGAGCTGTCCGTCTCCGCAGCCCAGGTCCAGGATTCGCTCATTGGGCTTGGCCGCAAGCCACTCAAGCACGCCACCCGCCAGCTCGTGGACAAATCCGCCATTCCGGCTGTAAGCCTGCGGATCCCATGTCTGTGTCATATCCCGCCTCCGCTTTCAGTGTCGCCAAAGCGGCTGACATAAATCAAAGTTATTATTTCTTCCGATTTAATAAGAATTGCTTATGGGAGGGCCAAACCGCAGCGGAAAAACTCGTGCGGGCGGTAGGCCGGGGATTCATCCCCGGCACAAAGCCAATCTAATAAATGAGGGCTTCAGCCCCTGAGGTACGCTTCTCGGGCTTTCGCCTGAATTAAGGCCTTCTTCCGCAGTCTCTGAAGCCCCATGGAACATTTCAAATCGACTGCACAGGCAGCAAAGTCAGATCGTCCACCAGCCCCACTTCCTTCTGGACAAAAGGTTCGCCGTAGAGAACGCCCGCGAGCAAGCCGTAGTGGCGCGCCTCCGCAAACGTGCGCTCACGAACCTCTTCCTCCGGCACAAATAGTGCGGAGCCCGCAGATTGGTTGGCATATTGCGACCGGTACGCCATCAGCGCCTGGTGCCGCTGCTCAATGAAAGGCGCAATGTCCACAATGAAGCTTGGCCGAACGTCGGCGTAAAGGCTGGCATAGACAATTTTGAATGGCCGATGCGGCGTCGCTTTCGTTTCCCCGGCCTCGACCACTCCTCGCGCCGAAGGCGCAGTTGGCCGCACCGCAGGTGCTTTCGAGAGACCTGAGAGGAAGCAGGCCTCATAGCCGAGCGTAGCCACAATCGCGTGATCGGGATGCCGCGCCTGCCAGTAAGGCAGAATCACCACCCGCGGCCGCAATTGCCGCAGCACGCGCACAATCTTGATGCGATTCTCGAGCGTATTCTCGATCGCGCCGTCGGGCAGGTCGAGCGCCTGCCGCCAGACAACTCCGAGAATTCGAGCAGCCTCGCCGGCTTCGCGGGCCCGGTCTTCCGCCGTGCCCCGCGTGCCGGCCTCGCCCTTGGTGAGGTCGAGAATCCCAGTCCGCAGCCCGCGCGCGGCCATACGTAGCAGCGTCCCTCCGCAGGTCTGTTCCACATCGTCGCGATGCGCGGCAATTGCCAGCACATCTACCGCTGAAGACTCGACCTTGGGCGTCACATCGGCGGCGGACATGGCCTTAATAGACGGTGTTGTCAGCGTCTGATGCAGCGTCCATATAGGCCACATCATAGGCGGTGCCGGTTACGGTCACAAACTGGTTGTCGAGGGCCGTCCCGTCAACGGTGGAGTAGATGTACACCTGGCCGCCCTCGGCAGTGTATATCTTGTTCAGTCCTATCACTGCGGCAATTCCCGTAGCGTCTCCGAGATACGGCTCAAGCATCGTCACTGCACCGGTCGAGGTGTTGTACATCGTAAGGCAGCCGTAAGCCTGACCGGTGTTGGCGCGGACGCCGTTGTTGCACTTCGTCATCGCGATCCACAACGTGTTGTTGTCGGCTTCCAGCATCCGGCTGGGCGCTCCGGGAAGTCCGTCGCTGATAGCCACCGCGCTCGACGCCGTGTTGGTGTTCAGGTTGACAACCGTCAATTCCCCTGCGAACAGAGTTTCGCCTTTCACCACCTGCTGCTGCTGCCCCACTACGTACATCGTCGAGGAATCAACCAGCGCATTGCTGGCGCCGCCGGGAATGGCAATGGTGGCACTGGCCAGCGCAGCATTTGTGGGCAGGGTTCCGGAGGCCCGGCCGACGAGGTAAATCATCGGCGCAACAGGCAGAATGGAAACCGAAGCCTTGGTGCCGCCGCACTCCGGGCCGCAGTTGAGCACGTATGCGGTGCTGCCATCGACGGAAAAAACTGCCTTGACCGGCCGATCGAAGCTCAGCGGCGCTCCGTAGTAGGTGCCGGTCGCGTCGACCTTATCCGGACTCTGCGCCTGGAAGAGGCACCAGCCCGGCGCATTCTGCGGCTCGCAATCCACCGAAGCCGTGGGCCAGGTAGGCGGCCCGCCGGAATAGCTGATGGTCTGCGCTGCCGAGAGCTTCACCGGGTAGTAGGCGTAGTTGGAGTTCTGCACGAAGGCCAGCGCCGACGATCCTCCCGGATTCACGCTGACTCGGTAAATGCCCGGAAGACTGAGCGAATAACCGCTGCCGTTGGTGCGGTCAATCACCGTCAGCACACGGGCGCCCTGGCTCGCCGCAAAAACATAGGACAGATTGCGCGACACGAAAATGCTGGATGACAACCCGTTCAGCCCGGTCGTTGCTGCGCTGGTGTCCTCTTTGGCATAACTGATCGGAACGTAACTCCCATCCCCAGATCCGTAAACATACCCGGTCTGCTCCTCCGGCATGTTCTGGATGGAGATGGGAAGCGCGCCGGAATAGCCGCCGATCGAATATGCTGCTGGTTTGCCGCCTGTTCCGCTGCGAATATCGTAGTAGGCGTCCACAAACTGCAGTGCGCCCTTGCTGAAAGCACTCGAGTTTTGGATGGCGATCATCACGCGGTTGGTCAAACCGCTGGGGGGCAAATTCCGGCCCGCAAAATAGGTGGTGCCGCCACAACCTGCCAGCGCAGCGGCAACACCGAGAGCCGCCGCGGCGCTTGACCAAAGAAATCGAATCTTCAAAATCCCTTACCTCGACAAAAAACGCGGAACGAGCCGCTGCGTGAACCAATGAATGGCGATTCCCGGGCTGATCGGGCGAAGCAGAAGTGGCTCTGCAATCGAAAAGCACCCTGTCCCGGAACCGGTTTCTAACCAGCTTAGGTCTCCCGAAGTATAACAAAGCGGGCCTCTGCTATGGCGCGGCCCGATTGCTTGGCTTAGCATGACAAGAGAATGAATCAATTCGCCGACATTTTCGCCAACCGGCCGGTACTTGCCGACGGAGCCATGGGAACTGTGCTGTATGCCCGCGGCATCTTCATCAACCGCTGCTACGACGATCTGAATCTCTCCGACCCAGGGCTGATTCTCTCCATCCATGAGGAGTATTTGCAGTCGGGCGCGGAGATTCTCGAGACCAACACCTTCGGCGCCAACCGCTTCCGCCTGGCGCGTCACGGCCTGGCGGGGAAAGTGGCGGAGATCAACGCCGCCGGAGTTCGCCTGGCCCGGCAGGCCGTTGAGCACCTGAAAGACAAGCAGGCCGGCGAGGCCTGGGTCGCCGGTTCCGTGGGCCCGCTCGGCGTGCGGCTTGAGCCGCTGGGCAAAACCAGCCTCGACGAAGCGCGCGAAGCCTTCGCCGAACAGATCGCCGCTCTCGCAGGCGCCGGTGTGGACATGCTCATCATTGAAACCATGCCCGCCCTCAATGAAGCGCGCGAAGCGTTGACTGCAGCCCGCGAGATGGCCCCCGATCTCCCCGTGCTGGCCATGGTCACCGTGGACGATGACAGCAACTGCCTTGACGGCTCCTCCCCCGAGCAGGCTGCGGCGAAGCTGACCGAGTGGGGCGCGAACGCCGTAGGGGTAAACTGCTCCTCGGGTCCGGCCACGGTTCTCACCGCCATTGAGGCCATGCGCAAAGCCACCACGTTGCCGCTGGCTGCCATGCCCAATGCGGGCATGCCGCGTGCCGTGGAAGGACGCAACATCTACCTCTGTTCGCCGGAATACATGGCCAGCTTTGCCCGCAAGGCCATCGCCGCCGGCGCGCAATTCGTCGGTGGCTGTTGCGGCACCACGCCCAACCACATCCGCGCCATGCGCTCGGCCATGCGCGCCATCGATGCGCAGGCGCGCGTCGAGAGCACGGGGCCGGCTCTTGAGATTTCCACCGAGACCCCGCCCGCTCCGCTCCGCGAGCGCTCCCGCATTGGCGCGCTGGTTGAGCAGGGCACCTTCATCACGCTTGTCGAAATCGTTCCGCCCAAAGGCATCAACTGCGTCAAGGAGATTGAAGGAGCGCGCCTGCTGGCAGGCCTGGGCGTGCACGCCATCAATGTTCCGGACTCGCCGCGAGCCTCCGCCCGCATGAGCGCGCAGAGCCTCTGCATCCAGATTCAGCAGCACACCGGGATTGAGACAGTTCTTCATTACACCTGCCGCGACCGCAACATTCTTTCCATTCAATCGGATCTGCTCGGAGCCTCGTCGATCGGCCTCAAGAACATCCTCTGCCTTACCGGCGACCCGCCCAAGCTGGGAAATTATCCTGACGCCACTGCAGTCTTTGACGTTGACGCCATCGGTCTCGTCAACATCGTGCGCCGCCTCAACCACGGCCTCGACATCGGCGCCAACTCCATCGGCGCCAGCACCAACCTCACCATCGCCGTCGCCGCCAACCCCGGCGTCCCCGACATCGAGAACGAACTCCGCCGCTTCAAATACAAAGTCGAGGCAGGCGCGGAGTACGCCATCACCCAGCCGGTCTTCGATCTGCGCCTATTGGAAAGCTTCCTCGAACGCATCAAAGAATTCCGCATTCCCGTCATCGCCGGCATCTGGCCGTTGACCAGTTTGAGAAATGCCGAATTCATGAAGAACGATCTGCGCGTGTCCATGCCTGAAGAAATCATGCTGCGCATGGCGCAAACCACGTCGCCCGACGCAGCCAAGCGCGAAGGCGTGCTGATTGCCCAGGAGATGCTCGAAGCAGTTCGCCCGTTCGTGCAAGGCGTGCAGGTCAGCGCCCCTTTCGGCCGCTACGCCCTGGCCGCGGAAGTGATCGCCAGCGTGCTGCCCAAGCCGGCTGCAAGTGTTGCGGAGTAGAACCCATGCCCTCGTTTGAAGAGTCGCTGAAGAAGCTCGAAACCATCGTCGACCAACTGGAAAAGGGCGACTTGTCGCTGGAAGAGTCGCTGAAACTGTTCGAGGAGGGCGTCGGCCTTTCCTCTGCATGTAAACAGGAATTGGACGCCGCCGAAGGCAAAGTGCAAATGCTCGTAAAACAGCGCGACGGCTCCCTGAAGCCAGAACCCTTCTTGACGGAGTAGGAGGAAAGGAGCGCCGACTAAAGTTCGCAAACAAACGCACTGTCATCCGGAGTCCTGATGGGCATTTTGCCCACCAAGACG
>Ga0302325_10020026_pt1 | contig 14040 bp, 8 predicted proteins | sample Palsa_T0_2_FD_201948 | JGI IMG/M metagenome (GOLD analysis project Ga0302325, IMG submission 201948) | Peat permafrost microbial communities from Stordalen Mire near Abisko, Sweden - Palsa_T0_2 | ecosystem: Environmental > Terrestrial > Soil > Palsa > Peat permafrost | place: Sweden: Abisko... | reverse complement strand
TTCCCTCCACATGCACTGCGACGTAGAGTTCGCTCTCGGTATTGCCGCGGTAGACGCCGTGAGTCGGCGGGACGTCGGCATAATCGCGCCCTACCGCGGTGCGGATATGGCGGTTGTAGGCGATCAGATCGTTGGTGGGGTCGATGCCGACCCAGCCCAGATGCGGGAGCAGGACCTCGACCCAGGCGTGCGAGGCGCCGGGAAGGGAACGGTCGCGGTCTTCGCTGCCGCGATAGAGATATCCGCTGACGTACCGCGCGGGAATGCCGACGTGGCGAAGCAGGGAGATCATGGTGTGGGCAAAATCCTGGCAGACGCCCTGGCGGCTGGCGATGGCCTCGTCGATGGGCGAATCGACGCGGGTGGAGCGGGGCGCGTAGTCGAAGTATTCGTAGAGGCTCTTATTCAGCTCATGGACCAGCATCAGGGGATCGTCGCGGCGGACGATATTCAGCTTGTTCGCGAGTTCAAGCAGAGCCGGAGTTTGCTGGGCGAAGGTGCTGGGCAGCAGCATCTCGGCGTAGTCGCCTTCCGTTACCAGGACATCGAGCGCCTGCCAGGCATCGGGGGCAAGAAAAGCGGGTACGTCCATGGGAATGTGCTGCTCGACGAGCGACTCGGCGACGATTACCAACTGATCGTGCTCTCCGGGAATATCGAAGTGATGCACGTTGTTTCCGGAGTGATCGCGATAGCTGAAGACGCGGCAGCGCGGACTTACGGAGAGCGAAAACGAGAGGCAATGCTGGGTGTGGTCCGAACGGGGATGCATACGGACTTCCATGATGCTTTCGCTCACCGGTTCCTTGTAGCGGAAACGGGTAAGATGCCGGATGGAATAGAAGTTCATGCCTGCTCCTGAAAATCGAACCGCGTTCTTTGTAACAGGGCACGGCTTTAGCCGTGCCGATAAGGTCGATCGAGACAATAGGGGCTTTAGGGAACCTCTGATTAAGTCGACGCTTTGAAAGGGCGTGGCTTCAGCCACGCCGTAAAGCCAAGCAAATCAACGCGGCTTTAGCCGCTGAGGGAATGTTGGCGACTTGTTCAGAGCTTCCTTAGCCCCTGTAGGGCGCCCGCCTTAAACCGCCAGCGCCGATTGAATCGAATACTGCACATAGTAACGGTAGATCAGCTCATGAATCAGCTTGCACTGCTCGCGAATGGAGTGCAGAAACTGGCCCGGATTGCCACCGAGAATCTCGTTGATGGTGGTGTAGCGCAGCATGGAGTGCAGCCGGCCCGCGGTAGCCAACAGCTCGTCCGGCGGCCTGCGTCCGCCCAGGCTCTGGATGCCGTCGAGGGCCTGCCGGACGCCGTCGATGGAATAGCGCAAAGCGTGAGGAAAGTCGCGATTGAGGAGCAGAAATTCGAGGATTTTATCGGGAGAGAGATCGGCGGTGTAGACCTGGCAGTACGCTTCGAAGGATGTGCAGCAGCGCAGCAGGCCAACCAGCTCCAGATACTGATAACCCGAGTGCTCCTGCTCGCCGAGGTGGAGCAGACTCTCCTGGTAGACCTCGAGCAGCGTGGCCGTTGCGTAGGCCCGCTCCAGGTAGCGGCCGAGGCGGATAAACTGCCATCCCTCGCCGTGAATCATGGTGGTATCGCTGACGCCTTTGAAGAGATGAATGCCGTCGATGACCGAGGCCAGGAAGTCGTTCATGTTGGCGCGGAACTGGGCCTGCGCATGCGGCGAATGCATCTGGTGGTAAAGGCGATTGAGCCGCTGCCACTGCTCGGTGGAGATTTCTTCGCGCACCTGGCGGGCATTTTCCCGCGCGGCGCCGACGCAGGTGGTGACCGAGGCTGCGTTGCTGGGGTCGAAGACCATGCTGCGGGTCATTGCATCGGCGTCGCCGGTCCACTCCACGCCCTCGGGATTGCCAAGCGATACCAGCAGTCGCTGCCAGCGCGTGTCGGCGCTGGTCTCAGAGGAATCGAGCAGCAGGCTCATCGTTACGTCGAGTTGACGCACGGTGTTCTCGGCTCGCTCCAGGTAGCGGCTCATCCAGTACAGGCTGTCGGCAACGCGTGAAAGCATGTGTTCTCCGAAAACAGCTGCTAGCTTTTAGCCGCTAGCCTTTAGCTACGTTTCGATATAGCTTTGCTCCACCGGCTGCTGCCCTTCGGGCTGGCGGCTGAGAGCTAGAAGCTGAAAGCTATTCCAATACCCAGGTGTCCTTGCTACCCCCTCCCTGCGAGGAGTTCACTACGAGCGAGCCTTTTTCAAGCGCCACGCGGGTCAGGCCGCCAGGGACGATGTTTACCTTGTCGCCGTAGAGGATGTAGGGGCGCAGGTCCACGTGGCGCGGCTCCATCTGGCTGCCGAAGACGCATGGCGCGCGGGAAAAATCGAGCGTGGGCTGCGCGATGTAGTTGCGCGGATTGGCTTCGATCGCCGCTTTGAACTCTTCGCGCTGTTTCGCTGTGGACTGCGGGCCGATCAGCATTCCGTAGCCGCCGCTTTCGCCTACGGCTTTGACTACCAGCTTGTCCAGGTTCCGCAGGACGTGCTGGCGGGCAACGGGGTCGGTGAGCAGGTAGGTCTTTACGTTACTCAGGATGGGGTCTTCGTCCAGGTAATACTTGATGATGTCCTGAACGTAGGCGTACATGGCCTTGTCGTCGGCGAGGCCGGTGCCGAAGGCGTTGGTCACGGTCACGTTGCCGGCGCGATAGGCGTTGAAGAGGCCGGCGCAGCCGAGTCCCGAGTCTTTGCGGAAGATCAGCGGGTCGCTGAAGTCGTCGTCCACGCGGCGGTAGATCACGTCCACGCGCTTCAGGCCGTCGGTGGTGCGCATGTAGACGATATTGTCGTGGGTGACGAGGTCGCGCCCTTCGACGAGATCGATGCCCATCTGCCGCGCCAGATAGGTGTGCTCGAAGTACGCGGAGTTATACACGCCCGGCGTGAGCAGCACGATATTGGGTTCGGGACGGCCCTCGGGCGCAAGGGAGTTCAGCGTATTCAAGAGCAGTTGCGGGTAGTGCTCGATGGGGCGCACGCCGTAGCTGTGAAAGAGCTGCGGAAAGGTGCGCTTCATCACGCGCCGGTTGGTGAGCATGTAACTCACGCCGGAGGGGACGCGGAGATTGTCTTCAAGGACGACAAACTCGCCCGTGCGCAGGCGCAGCAGGTCGGTGCCGGCTACGGCGATGTAAACATTGCGTGGCACTTCGAGGCCGCACATCTGGCGGCGGTAGTGCTTGCAGCTATAGACCATGTCGCGTGGCACTACGCCGTCTTTGAGGATTTTGCAGTCGCCGTAGACATCGCGCAGGAAGTGGTTGAGCGCCGTGATTCGCTGCGTCAGGCCGCGCTCGATGCGGTCCCACTCGGCGCCATCGATGAGGCGTGGGAGCATGTCGTAGGGGAAGATGCGCTCGGTGCCTTCGTCGCGCCCGTACACGGTGAAAGTGATGCCCTGAGTGAGGAACGAGAGATCCGCGGACTGTTTGCGCCGCAACAGCTCTTCATGGGGAAGGCTGGCCAGCGCCTCCACCAGCGCCTGATAATGCGGCCGGATTCCGCCATCCGGAGTGCGCATCTCGTCGAACGCTCCATCCAGCAGATAATCGCGGAAGAGACGTTCCAGATCGATCGGCTTCGTGGCGGAAGTGGCGGCTTCGTTGGCACTCATCGGGACGTTGTGGGTCCTTTATCGTGAAAATCCGCAGAAAATTCCGTTACGGTTCCAATAGACTACACCGAGTTGCCGCAGGGCAAGCGCAGGAAAATCGCGCTCTCCCTCACCGGGCGCCGGCAAAACTCCTAGTGCGAAATTGAGAGGCACCCCGCCGTTCGCGTGAACATGGTATCGAAAATTTACGATGAGTGTACTGTGACCGTGATGTAGGTCGAGGCGATCTTAAGGCCCGGCCCGGCCGCCTGGAGGTTGTAGGTGTAGGTGCCGGGCGCCATCGCCAGCCCGCCATGGCCGCCGCATCCGGTCGCGGTCAGACCAGCCAGCAGCCCTGCGCACAGCACCAAGGCCGAAAGCATGCGATTCCAGCGCAACTGTTTGCGCGCCGCCGCAAACCCTGCCAGCATCAACGCTCCCGCCGCAAGCGGCCCAGCCGGACGCCGCTGGTCTCCGCCTTTATTCCTCGCGGTCACGTTAGTGGGCGGTGTAAAAGGCATCTTTCCACTGATCGAGCCATTCGCAGGTACGGTGAGAAATTGCTCCGGCACGTCGCAGTTCGGGATCGCGAGAGCGCCGTTGATCTCGGGTGGGAAACACGAAACTCCAACCTGGCCGGTGAATCCACCCACGGAAGTCACGGTGTAGGAACTGCTTCCCGAACCCGTATCGGAGACACTCACGTTGCTCGCGGTGATGGTGAATCCCGGCGCTGTGGCTGCTGCCGCGTCGCCCGCGGCCAATAGCGCCAGGCTCATAAGAAAAATGGCCGGTAACAGCACATAGCCTCGTGATCGCATTCGTCGTTCCGTCCTTCCAGCGTTTCTTTAAGGGTTGCTCTTGGCAGGTAACCCTTAGATGGTATCAAGGAGAAAACGAAAGCAAGGTAAATGCAGAAGCGGCGCACCCCGGAAGGATGCGCCGCCGTTTTCCGTTGGAATGCGAGGCGGTTTAGAAATCGTTCCAAAGCGCCTGATTGTAGACCTCGTGGTGGTATTGCACCTCGGACCCCTTGACGAAGGTGCCCAGGTGGCGCGGCGAGCGGTCTGCTGCCGCGCGCTTCAGTTCGGCGAACCGGCCCTGCACATCCGCGCCGAGAATCTCCGCAACCCACTCTGCGCTGGAGAAATCGTCGATGGCGGAATAGATGTTGTCGGGCAGGTAGCGCGAGGCCTGACGCAGATTGTCGATCGACGCGACCTTGCCGTCGATGCCGGTCTTGAAGAGCGAGTAGAGCACCAGATACGGGTTCGCGTCCGGACCGACCGAGCGCACCTCGACGCGCATCGACTTGGAATTGCCGATGGGCACGCGCACCATGGAGCCGCGATCCGTGGCCGAGGCCTTGATCTGGTTCGGAGCCTCAAAGTGCGGGTCGAGACGCCGGTAGGCGTTGACGCTGGGGTTCAGGATAAGGCAGATGTCGAGCGCGTGGGAGAGAATGCGGTCGATGTATTCCCAGCCGAAGGCGGAAAGTTTTTCGACGCCGTTTTCATCCCAGAAGAGGTTGGTTTTGCCCTTGGTGATGGACATGTTGGTGTGCATGCCGCTGCCGTTGACGCCGACGACCGGCTTGGGCAGGAAGCTCGCCGTGTAGCCCATGTTGTTGGCGATCTGGCGGGTGAGCAGTTTGTAGAGCTGAATCTGGTCGGCGGCGGAAACTACCTCGCCGTAGCCGTAATTGATCTCGAACTGGCTGGGCGCGACTTCCGGGTGATCCTTTTCGTTCTGGAAGCCCATGGCGCGCTGCACTTCAGCCGAGGTGTCGATGAACTTGCGCAGCGGATCGAGCGGCAGCGAGTGGTAATAGCCGCCGGTGTTGACGTATTCGAACCGGCCAGTCTTGTGGAATCTCTGTTCCGCGTCTACGCCGGCGAAGAGGAAGCCTTCGATTTCGTTGGCGGCGTTCAGGGTCAGGCCCTTTTCGGCGAATTGGGCGTCGGAATACTTCTTCAGTACGCCGCGCAGGTCACCGGAATACGGCTCGCCATTCTTGTCGATGACCGTGCCGAAGACCAGCACCTTGCCGGTGCCGAAAATATCCGCCGGTACCCAGTAGAAGGCGCTCCAGTCGATGCCGAGGCGCAGATCGCTCTCTTTTTGCGCGGTAAATCCGCGGATAGAGGAGCCGTCGAAGGTCAGATTGTCGTAGCTGGCCACCAGGAACTTCTTGTCGTAGTCGAGCAGGTGCAGGCGGCCTTCCAGGTCGCTGAAGAGGACGGTGACAGCTTTGACTTCCTTGGTGTCGATCAAATCCTTGAGGCGCTTCTCTCGAATTTCGTCGGCAGAGACGCGATTGAGACGGTCGGCCTTGATGGCCAGATTTCGCTCCTCCAGCTCTGCGTAGCTGAGGGCCAGAAAATTGCGGTAGGTATCGGACACGGAAAAATCTCCCTTCGAGCATTGATTCATCTCAGCACCGCGGCGAAAAAGGCGCGGACTACGGCTGACGTGGATTGTGAATTTAGGGTAACGCTTGACGGCCCCCAACGCATAAGGAAAACGTAAACCGTTTCGCCTGGTGAGAGAATCGCCCCCGCAGGCCAGCGCGACGCCGGTTTTCCGGGCTGTTAGCATTCATTCTCAGGAGGATTCATCCGCAAATGCGCTTTTCCCGTCGTTCCCTTCGTCGTCTGAACACTTCACCCGGCCTGGAGCTGGTTGCTCTTGCCGCAATTCTTGCCGTTTCGCCGGTTGCCTCTCAGGCTCAGAAGCACGACGCCAAACACGCGGAAAAGACTGCGCCCGCCGCGTCGAAAACTCCGATTCAGATCGTCGCCGACCTGAGCGATGCGCCCCGCAAGCTGTACCACGCGGAGGTCGATCTGCCGGTTGCGGAGGGTCCGCTGACGCTGATCACGCCGGAGTGGATTCCCGGCAACCACCGGCCTACCGGCCCTGCCGAGGATATCACCGGCGTGGTTTTCTCGATCGACGGCAAAGCCATTCCGTGGCGCCGGGACGATGCAAACCTCTACGAATTCCACGTCGCGATCCCCGCAGGCGTGACCACGCTGCACGCGCATCTGGACTGCATTGTGACCGCGCGCGTCTCGCAGAAGATGGCCGTTCTGGAGTGGGAAAAGCTTCTGCTGTACCCGGCCAACATTCCGGTGAAAGAGATCCCGATCCAGCCCTCGCTCAAGGTTCCCGCCGGCTGGGGCGTCGGCACCGCGCTGCAACCTGAGAGCGCCGGCAGCTACCCCGTTCCCGCCGCAGGCAGCACGACCAAGTTCGCCGCCACGACGGTCGAGCAGCTTGAGGATTCGCCGATTATTACCGGTCAATATTTCCACGAATTCGCGCTGGCGCCGGAGATTACGCCCAAGCACTATATCGATGTGGTTTCCGACGCGCCGGAGGACTCGAATCTGCGTCCTTCCGTGCTGGCGGAGGTTTCGAACCTGGTGCGCGAAGCCGGCGTGGAGTACGCTTCGCATCACTATCGCGTCTACCACTTCCTGCTCACGCTTTCGGATATCGCCGGCGGCGAGGGTCTGGAGCACGGACAGTCTTCCGATAACGGCGTAGGCGAAAAGGGCTTTGCCGACGACGGGCATCAGCTCGCCGAGTCCGACTTGCTTTCGCACGAGTTCACCCATAGCTGGAACGGCAAATATCGCCGCCCCTACAACCTGTATCAGGATGACTTCGCCAAAATGCAGCAGGGTTCGTTGCTTTGGGTCTACGAGGGCATGACTCAGTACTTAGGCAATGTGCTTGCCGCGCGCTCCGGCCTTAAGAATCAGGAGCAGTACCGCGATTTGCTGGCCCTCAGCGCTGCCGATCTCGACTCGAAGGTTGGCCGCGAATGGCGTCCTACGGAAGACACGGCCATTGCCGCGAGCATTCTGCGCGGCGGCAGCCCGGTCTGGAGCAACTGGAAGCGCGGCCAGGATTACTACCAGGAAGGCGAACTGCTCTGGCTCGACGCCGACACGCTGATCCGCAAGCTGACCAACAATCAGAAGTCGCTGGACGACTTTTTGAAGGTCTTCCTCGGCCTGAACGGCGACACCGGTCCGGAGATCGTCACTTACAACCGCGAGGAACTCATCAAGGACCTGAACGCCGTCGCGCCTTACGACTGGGCCAAGTTTCTCCATGAGCGCGTGGACCTGATCAATCCCCGCGCCGATGTGGCCGGCATCGAGCAGGGCGGCTATCGCCTCGTTTATCACGACAAGCCGACCAAATCCGAGCGGACGCTTTCCGCGGATGGCGGTCCGCGGCGTCGCGGACTGGATTGCTGGTATTCGATCGGGTTGCGCGTCACGGGCGAGGGCCAGATTGCCGATGTCCGCTTGAATGGCCCATCCGATAAGGCGCAGCTCGCTCCGGGCTACAAGATTCTCGCCGTGAACGGACATGTCTTCTCGAACGATGCCTTGCAGGATGCGATTAAGTCCGCCAAGGGCAGTGCGGAGCTGATCAAGCTGATTGTCCAGGCGGATTCCTCGGTCTCGCCGATTTCGATCGATTACCACGACGGCGAGCGCTATCCGGTGCTGGAACGCATCGATGGGACGCCGGCGTATCTGGACGACATCACCAAGCCTCGCACCACGCCGGAAAAGGCTCCGGCCGATAAGGACAAGAAGAAGGACGACGAATAGAACTGGCGGCAATAGCTGAATGCAAATCGATGGGCGCGGAGAGACATCCATCTCCGCGCCCATTTGGCGATATGGATGCCGGGCAATATCGACAGCCGGCGTTAGGCAAATTCGGCGCCCAGAGCTAGTCGCTGAATTCGCGCCCGTTCCGCTGTCCGCCTCGTAGCGTAATCTGTTGGCTCAGGAGACATCACCGACTCATGCCAACCGCCCTGCCGAAAACCCTCCTCAAGCCGCTTGTTGCGCTCGTCTTCCTCGCCGTCGCTGCAGGCATGCTCCATGCCCAGCAACCCGACCCGTCGGCCGAAAACTTCGTCAAAGCCCACTACACCAAGTACGAGTACCGCATTCCCATGCGCGACGGCAAGCATCTCTTTACCGCGGTTTATGTGCCCAAGGCGAGTGCATTTCCTGACGATCCCGGCCCGTATCCGTTCATGATGGACCGCACCCCGTATAGCGTAGGGCCATACGGCGAGGACCAGTATCCGGCTCATCTTGGACCCTCGGATGAGTTTGAAAAGGGCGGCTACATTTTCGTCTATCAGGATGTGCGCGGACGCTATGAGTCGGAAGGCGAGTTTGTCGAGATGACTCCCCACATCGACGAGAAGAAGTCTTCGAAGGACGTGGATGACTCTTCAGACACGCACGACACGATCGACTTTTTGCTGAAGACCGTCGCCAACAACAACGGCAAGGTCGGCATCTGGGGCATCTCCTATCCTGGGTTCTATACCTCATCGAGCATCATCGATTCGCATCCGGCGCTGGTGGCGGCCAGTCCGCAGGCGCCTATGACGGATCTCTTCAAAGGCGACGACAGCTACCACGGCGGAGCTTTTATGCTCTCGGCGAACTTCGGTTTCTATGTCTTTTTCCATCCGCAGACGGAGCCGCAGAAGCCGCATGCCGGGCCGGGATTCGACTTCGGTACGCCGGATACGTACCGCTTCTATCTGGATGCAGGCAGCCTTTCCGATATGGCGACGAATTATCTCAAGGGTGCGAACAGCAACTGGCTCTACGTGGACCAGATGAAGCACACCACGTATGACGATTACTGGAAGGCGCGCGACCTTTCGCAGCATATGAAGAACGTGAAATGCGCCGTCCTCGTCGTTGGCGGATGGTATGACGCGGAAGATCTTTCCGGCCCGTACAAAACGTTCAACGCTATCTCGAAATTCAATCCCGATACGCCGACCACGCTGGTCGAGGGGCCGTGGGTTCACGGCGGCTGGGCGCGCTCCGACGGCTCGCATCTGGGCGATATTCAGTTCAACGCCAACACCGCTGCTTATTTCCGATCCAACGTCCAGTTTCCGTTCTTCGAGCACTATCTGAAAGGCAAAGGCGCGGCGCAACCCAAGGCCGTCGTCTTTGAGACCGGCGCCAATGTCTGGCACAATCTGGACGCGTGGCCTCCGAAAGCCGCCGCCGCGAAGACGCTCTATTTTCACGCGAATGGCAAGCTCAGCTTCGATGCGCCAACGGAAGCAGCCAGTTCCGACAGCTACGTCAGCGACCCGGCGCACCCGGTGCCGTTTGTTGGATACACCACGGATGGCGTTCCGCAGCGGTACATGGTCGACGACCAGCGCTTCGCCAGCTACCGGCCGGATGTGCTGGTCTACGAGTCGGAGATTCTCACCCAGGACGTGACTATCGCCGGTCCTATTTCGCCGAAGCTGAAGATTGCCAGTTCCGCCACTGACTCCGACTTCGATGTGAAGCTGATCGACGTGTATCCAGAGGACTATCCGGATGCTGACGGCGGGGCAGGGAAGCGTGTGCTCGATGCGCCACCGATTCATATGGGCGGCTATCAGGAACTGCTGCGCGGCGAGCCGATGCGGGCGAAGTTCCGCAATAGCTGGGAGAAGCCGGAGGCGCTCGTTCCGGGCAAGATGGCCGAGGTCGATTTCACCATGCCCGATCTGTACCACACCTTCCGCGCCGGGCACCGGATCATGGTGCAGGTGCAGTCGAGCTGGTTCCCGCTTACGGATCGCAATCCGCAGACCTTTACGGATATCCCGTTCGCCAAGCCGGAACAATTCGTCAAGGCTACCGAGCAGGTCTTCCACCAGAAGGACGCCGCTTCGGGCGTCGAAGTCCTGGTTCTGCCGCAACCGTGAGAAAATGGGCCGTCCGAGCCAGAACGGACGGCCCGGCTTTCCAGCTTAGAATCGCCGGTTCAAGCCTATGGAGACGCCATTCGCCTCCCTCCCTCCAGCCCTGCCTCTATTTCCCTCCCGCCAACCACCTTTGGGCAAGCGACACTTACGGCGGCAAGCCCATCGCCGGCCAACTGCCGCGGCCACTAAAGTCGCACGGGCGACGGTCGATAAGACACTGGTGATTGCCGCGTACGGATGTCCTCCGTCGTTTCCACATCGTTAGGACTCGACGCCCTATAGACCCACACTGCTTTGGGAACGCGTGAATCTGGAAAACATTGAGGGAGAAAGGCCTTCCGGAATGATTGTGAAGAAAATGGGTCTTGAAGCATTGCTGATCGCGGGCTTTGGCTTGATCATGGCGCTGGCTGTGGCTACCGGCCTCTCCGCGATCCAACTGAGCCGGTCGTTCAAGGCGGAGAGCAAGCTGGCTTCCGAGGACTCGCAGCGTGCCTTGCTGGCGTCTGCTCTCACCATGTTGCAGCAGCGGGAACAGGCCACGTCGCGCGCCTATTTCCTGCAACCATCGGCGGAAGCCGCCAAACGCTACCGGGAAACGGAGACAAGTTTTGACGCGACCTACGAGAGGCTTGCCGCGCTTACCGCAGACAGCCAACAACGGCAGATGCTTGCGGACGCCAAGTCGTGGAGCGATCGCGGCGTAACCCAGACCCGGCAGATGATGGCCCAGGAAGCCGCGGGCCAGCATGATCAGGTGCTCGCCGGACTCACGCAGTCCGTCGCTCTGAGCAGGAGCATGCGCGCGGCGGTAGAGGGCTTTGCCGCGGACGCCGATGCGCGCGCGAACAGACGACTGCAGGAGCAGCTGATTCATGCTGGGAAAGGGATCTGGACAACGGTCGCGAGTCTGGCGATTAGCCTTGTGCTTGCGGTAGCAACCGCATGGATCACCATCCGCATCGTGAGCGGCAGGGTCCGGCAGGCGCAGCAGGCGCTTGAGGCTGTGGCGAAAAAGGATCTTTCCGGCGACGAGATTGAGGTGCTGACCAACGACGCACTCGGTCAGATGATGGATTCGGTGAACCAGATGAAGCGCAGCCTTGGCGCGGTGGTGGGTGAATTGACCCAGGCCGCGGGAAGCGTTGCCGCCGCCGCCACGGAACTGGCCGCAACCGCACGCGAAAGCGCGCGCGGGGCCGATGAAGAGAAGATGGAGACCGAGCAGGTAGCGGCTGCGCTGACGGAAATGGCGCTTACCGTCAGCCAGGTTGCCGACCGCGCCAGCCGGGTTTCCCTGTCCGCGGCCAGTGCCTCGGCCGCCGCGCATAGCGGCGAAGAAGCCGTTGCCATGGTGTCCCGGAAGATGGAAGAGATCTCGCGGCAATCCGAGTCGGCAGCGTCCAGCCTCAAGGATCTTTCGCTTCATTCCGGGCAGATTGGCCAAGCTATCCAGTTAATTGAGGAAATTGCCCAGCAGACCAACCTTCTTGCCCTCAATGCGGCCATCGAAGCTGCGCGGGCAGGCGAACACGGCAAGGGATTTTCAGTCGTTGCCGGCGAAGTGCGGCGGCTGGCTGAGCGGACCGCGAGCGCGACACGCAAGATCGACAGCATCATCCTGGCCGAGCAATCCCAAACCAGGCTGGTCCTGGAGCAGATGCAGTCGTATAGCTCCCAGGTCTCAGGCGGAGTGGCACTCGCGGAGAAGACGCGCAGCTCGCTTAGCCGGATTATCAATTCCGTACTCGAAGTCGAGTCGATGACGTCGCAGATCGCTGTAGCTACGTCGGAGCAGGCATCCACGACCGAGGAACTGAACAAGAATGTGCATCGGATCGCGGAGATCGTCGCTGTTTCTGCGTCGTCGGCGCACCAATCGTCCGAAGCCTGCGGTGAAATGAGTCAGATGACCGAGCGGATCAACGCGCAGTTGGGCGAGTTCCTGCTTTAAAAGTGGGCAGCGGGATTTTCCGCTGTCGGCCAGCTTTGCGCGCTGTAAAGCATAAAGCCCCGGGCCCCCTGAAATTTCGGGGAGAACCGGGGCTTTCATTCTGCTGCGAGTTCTCAGCTAGTTGATGGTCAACGGCATGGTCGTGAACTGTTCCGCGGCCGTCACGCCGTTGCTGGTCTGAGCCCAGATGGTCAGCGTGTAGTCGCCGGTGGGCGTTCCGCCGTTGAAGGTCGGTGGATGATTCAGGTACTTGTAGCGAGGATTGCAGGCCGCTGTTCCCAGCACTGCGATCGCTCCCACCATGGCCAGCAGCGCGACCCGGGTGAAGAGCTTGCGCTTCCGTCCCAGCCAGCCCAGCCCGGCGATGCCCGGCAGCAGGATGGCCAGGGTGAGCGGAGCTTTGGTAGCAGGCCCGTTCAAGCCGCGATTCATCGCTCCCCCCGCGCCTGCGCCGGCCGGAGCCGTGGACTGCACCGCAAAGGAGGAGGTAAACGCCTTGGTCGAGGAGGTAACCTGCAGATTCTCAGGAGTAAAGGTGCAGGCCACGCCAACCGGCAAAGCAGAATCCGTTGAAGATCCGCTGCTCACCGGCGGTCCCGCGCAGGAAAGCTCGACGAACCCCGTAAAGCTGCTGCCGGGCGTGATCGTGGCCGTTACGGTTCCCGCATCGCCGGGCGTGGCCAGGGTGACGGAAGTGGGATTGATCGCCAGCGCAAAACCGTCCGCGGGGACGGCAGCGCTTACCGGCGTTACTTCCGACTGCGACGCCGCGTGAATTGAGTCGCCGCCATAGACCGCGCTCACGTTGTGATTGCCGCTCAGACCATCGGCCCGGATTTCCGCTGTTCCCGAGGCATCGAGCGCCGCGCCGGCCAGATTGCGGCCCTGCTCGGTGAGCATGACCACGCCCTTGGCTGGCGTGCCGTCCTCGCCGGTTACTGTGGCGGAATACGCCGTGACGGTCCGTCCGCCAACTTCGACCGTTTTCGTTGTCAGCGTCGTCTGGGTCGCGACGTTGCCCGTTTCCGCGCACATCGGCAAAGCCGTGAATCCGGCGGCGAGCGCCACAACCAATCCCGTTTGCACCAACCGGCGCATGCCCATCAATCTTGTCACCCGCTGTCAACCCCTGTCCTGAGAGTCTTGCCCTGGAAAATCCTGAGAAAAAGCCGATGCAACCTTTAGCTTGAACCCTTATTGTATCCGCCCGCACCCGCACCGCGCGAAAGAGCAAGATTCGAGCCGCGGTGCGGCGTTTCGCCGCGGGATTCTCTGGGAATATCCGCAAATCCCAACGGAATGCTGCTTGAAAAGACGGCTTTCGAGGCGGAACGTAAGCCAAAGCCGCCGCATTCACCAGACCCCGAGTTCAGCCTGTATGCTGAAAGTCCAGGAAACCACCATGATCGCTCACCTGCGCGGCAAGCTGATCCACAAACAACCCGGCCAGGCCATTGTGGAAGCGGCCGGCGTGGGCTATGACGTCACCATCTCCGTGCCCACCTTCACCGCGCTGCCGTCGTTGGGCGCGGAGGCGTCGTTGCACATTCACACCCAGGTGCGGGAAGACCAGATCGCGCTTTTCGGTTTCCTCGAGCGCGACGAAAAGCGCCTCTTCGAGCGGCTGATCACAGTCACCGGCGTGGGGCCGAAGCTGGCCATCACTCTGCTCAGCGGCCTCTCCG
>Ga0302325_10020024_pt1 | contig 14041 bp, 24 predicted proteins | sample Palsa_T0_2_FD_201948 | JGI IMG/M metagenome (GOLD analysis project Ga0302325, IMG submission 201948) | Peat permafrost microbial communities from Stordalen Mire near Abisko, Sweden - Palsa_T0_2 | ecosystem: Environmental > Terrestrial > Soil > Palsa > Peat permafrost | place: Sweden: Abisko... | reverse complement strand
ATTGCAATTACGCTCGGCAATCCAGCACGAAAAAACAGAAAGAGGAAAAACACCGTGGCAAGAAGCAGAAAACGCAAGAACTCACGGCGTCGTAGCAATGCTGCTGGACGCCGACGCACGACAAGGAGAGTGAATCGCCATCGTATCCGCCGTTCGAATCCGGGCGGGCGCGTAATGACAATGGTGAAATCCGGCGTGTCCGTCATTGCGGGCGCGGTCGGAACCAAGCTCGCTACGCAAGCGGTCTTGGGAGCGTCCAACACCGGAATCATCGGGTATGCGGCGAACGCCGTCGCAACCGGTCTTGCGGCATGGCTCGCGCACGCCTTCACCAAAGACCCTGTCATCTCACAGGGAATTGGAGTCGGGGGAACTGTGCAAATCATCCTCCGCATCATCAACGACTACACGCCGTACGGCTCGGCCTTGGCCTTGTCTGGCCTCGGAGATTATCAGGTGGCGATGTTCCCCACGCCCTCCTGGTATCCCAATGGCCTCCGTTCCGCGAATCCGTCGAACCCCTGGCCCGCGCAAGTTGCGGCGCCCGCAGCCGTAAACAGTTCCGGCGCCGGGATGTCCGGCTGGTCTCCGAACTGGACTTAGCCCGCGTTTACGGGGCGGTCCAGCGCCGCCCCATGACTTCAACGCAACACGAACAGTCTCGTAAGCCCCGATGAGGGCAGAGACAAAAGGAAAAACGAAAATGCCAATGTCAAATGCGCCCGGAGCCACTGGGCCATACGCGGGTAAAACCACCGGAGCGGGGCAAGCAATCCCCCTCACCAACGCCGGGGCAGTCGATATCAATGCTCTCATCAAGGGCATGGTGTCGAGAGACGTGTGGACGTATTACTACACGCTCAACATCACCGCCGGAACGACCGTCGCATCGAACTATTCGCTGTTCAACGCCGTTGCGGGTCAGATCGATCCGTACAATACCGGCGTCACGCTGTCGAAAGTTCAGACCAACATGCCGTCTCAAGCCCAACAGGGCTTTGCGGCGCCGCGCGATCTGGTGCTCGATTCGGTCGGTTACAGCTTCTCGAGCAACACCCGGCTGTCCGATCAGAACAACTTCATCATCAACTCGTATTTTGAGTTGAAGATTCTCGACAAGATCTTCTTTGAAGGTCCGCTCACATTGCATCCCTCCGGCACGGGGTTAATGGGCTTCTCCGATATCACCGGTGAAGGCGTGTGGCAGAACGGCGAAGTGTCCGTTCACAACCGCAAGCGCTTCGGTGACTTTGCGAAGTACATTGCGCCGTTGATGCAATTCTCGGTCATCATCTATTTCCCGCAGACTGCAAATCAGTTCACGCTCCTTGCCGCCGGTTCACCGACCTTCGGGAACGGCATTTCCTTGCGCGTGGATCTGAATGGTCTCACGGATCGCCCGGTTCAGTAGTACAGTAGTTCAAGCGCTTACGATTTCTCCCGGAACGTGAGCAAAGCGGGGTCCGCTTTTCCTTTCGCGGCCCCTCTTTTAGAAAGGAGTTCCATGAAACGCTATCTGATGATAAACCTCGGAGTCGCTGCTTTGGGCGCGGTGAAGTACCCCGCGTACATTGGACTGGGAGCGGCGGCGGCGTATGTGTTTGACAAGCTCATCGTGCATGGATTCTTGCCGGGGGCGCTGTAATGCTAGTCTCTTCGTCCGCTCCAGTTGCGCGAAACAGCTTGACGCCAATTCCCCAATCTCTGGTGGATTTCCGAAACCTTCAAATCGGTCTGTTGACAGCGCGGGTAAACTACGCCCGGTCCATTACCGATTGCTACACCGATCAACAGGGGCTTGCTCAATCGGTCGGTCCATACACGGCTGCGGAATTATCCGCATCTCAAGTGACCTCAGGCGCAGTAGCATCCGATATTGCGGGCGCAACGATTCCAAGTTCAAGCGGAGTGGTGACAAACAATGGAACAGGTAACGGCGGGCCGGTGGCGGTGCATGTCGGCGGGGGGCGTTGGGCTGTTTCAGGGCCGGGAGGACGTGGGCCGAGACGGCTAATGCCAAAGGGCTGGAACCCTCAGGGCAGCGGCGTTGCAGTAAGCAGTCCCGGCATGGTGGGCGCGATTGCGCAGGCCCTCGGCTTGACGCCAAGTGCTCCAATGGGTACTGTCCCGCAAAACTCGCCGAATACTTCCAGCCCCTCTGGAACATCAACAGATACGTACGCGAATGTCACTAGCAACCCATCGTCGCCAGTAGGTACGATTGCCGGTCCCGCGCCCACGGTAGTTCCAATGAACATAATTACCGTGCAGAGCCCCGGCTTTTCTGCTGCGCAAAGCAAACCCCTTGGCTCGTCCTGCGGAGCGTCTTCAAGCAGACAAACTCAACAGCCTCAGATGGCGATGCCAAAGATGTTCCCGGATATCACCAAGGGCAGCGGCGTGCCTCAGGGGATGGGCGGCTACGCTCCCACTTGGGGAACGTCGGCATGCGGCGATGGATCGAATGGTTCAAGTTCAGGATCAGGCTCCGGTATCAACTGGATGGGAATGCTTCTCGCGCTCTCCGTGAGTCTTGGGATAATCGTAGTAATGGAGAAAGCATGAATGAATGTCCCCGACGCGGCGGTCTACGCTGCATTGCCCATGATTGGAGGCTTTGCAGTGTGGGTCGCAGGAAGGTTTGTAAATCAGATTGCCGGTCCAAAGGGCGAGCCGGGTATTCCGGGGCGTGACGCTCCTGAATTAACGGTAAGGGATTACCAATTGATTTCAGAGACTTTGGTGAAAGAACTGAACGGGCGGTACATGATCGCAGATGAAGCGCGGGGACGTTTCATGTCGCTTGAGGCGAAGATCGAAAAGCACGGGGATGAAATGCGGCGCGCTTTCGCCCGATGTGAATTCGCCAATTTCCACAATAGCGTTGACGAAAGCAGAACGGGGAAGTAGACTAAAACACGATGAACCCGCAACTCCTCAACGCCGCGAATCTCACGCTCAATAAGTGCGGGCGCCCGCAAATGCCCGCGGGCCTGTCTTGCGTTCAGTTGTACAAAGCGTACCTGATGCAGTTTTACTTCGGGCCATCTCCATCGCAGACGGCCCAAACGATTCAGAAGGAAATCACCGCTCCCGCAAAGGGTCTTGTGATTCCCGAAGCATGGGGACTGCGGGCGATTCAGTCAACTCAGCCTGCCTCCTTACTTCTTCAAGTCCAATTGCCCAATGGCCGCTTTCTTTTCTCCGATCCCATCGCGCTTTCGAATATCGCCGGAAGCGGTTCCTATCGGTTCGTGTTTACAAAAGAGAAGGATTTCCCAATCGGTTCCAAACTACAAATCACAGTGCAGGACGTTGCGACGAATGCGCCTCAATCGCTCGCACTGCTCTTTGAAGGAGCCTACAAGTATTATCTCAAGGGCGCCCCCGGAACGTGCCTCGATGATGTTGGGTGTGAGCCGAGGTATCTCGGCACGCCGAACCAAAACATCCTCTCGCCCGCGTGGATGCAAGGCTATGCTCCGGCGATTGCACGGGGCTGCTTTGACATCGAAGAGTTCACCTACATTGCAGTCCCTCCGAACTGGAATGGAGATCCGGGATTAGCTTACTTGGCGCTTGCGGAAAACGGCACAGGTACGATGTCCTGCCAACTCGACACGGATACGGACTTCGCCATGCGGCGGATGTTCTTCAACGTCATTCCAGACGATGGAGTCACGGCATACAATATCTTGGTCCGGGCGCGAAACGGATCGGGCTACGCCTTGCATGACGACTTCGTGCTAACCCAATACGTCACGAACGCGCCGCATCCGCACGATTGGGAACTCGCAGCGGGAGAGCAGATCTTCTTCGACCTTCAACTGGTCGATTTCGAAGGCGAGGGAAACGTCACGGTGCAATGCTTCATGAGCGGGCCGAAGCGGGGGAGAATAACATCGTGATCTGCAAACATTGTTCCCACGCAAAAGCGCAGCATTCGGTTGAGGGCGCCTGCTTAATCTGCCGGCGCATTCATTGCCCTGGATTTGAGCCGCATGGCCAACCCTGTGACGCAGAGGAGGCAACCCTTCCATGACCGAAGACGTGTGCATTTGCGGATGCCCCTATATCGATCACGTGCGTTTGTCCAATGGCCGCGGGCAATGCCGTCTTTGCGGCTGTCCGAAGTTTCAGGAGCCGCGTAAACCCTCTTGGCTTCGATCTCTTTGGGAAAGGTTCATGGCATGACGGCCCCGATACTTTTCGAACGGCATCAGGACTACGTGCAGACCATCGGCACGCTTGCGCCTGGGCAGTTCCTCGTTGGCATCCCCTTTGCCCTTGATCCCGATGCGCCCTTCGTGCTTCGATCCACTGCAATTCGATGCCAGTACGACGCGGATCGCCAACAGACAGGCTTGCAATCGATCTCATTGCGCCACACCGGGCCGGGGAACGACTACAAGCAACAAGCCCTGATCCCCTACGGGCTCACATGCGCTTACTTCGGTCAGCAGGGGAACCCGAAGCCAATGTCCCCCGGCATCAAGTTCCCGCAGAACGGCGTAATCACGGTTGACATCCAGAACACAGGCTCGGTCACGCTCCACAATGTGCAATTGTTCTGGAGAGGCGTAAAGCTCTATCTCCCGGGCGTGGTGAAAAGCTACACGTACCCGCCGAACTTCTCAACAATCCCCTGGATCTATTCGAGCCTGTTGAGCAATACGATTGTTCCGAATCTCGCGGTTTCGCAGCCCTTCCCTGGCGTGCAGCAGATTTTCCGGCCGAATCCCGACTCCGATTTCGTTTTGCGCTCAATCTCATGGGGGCAGGTGCAAGGCGTGCAACCATTCGAAGTCTTCATCACGCTTCAGGACGAAGACAACAAGCCGTATTCAAACGCTCCAGTCCACATCGATGTCATGATGTCGAATCCCTCGACGGGCAATACGTACCCATGCGGAGCGGCATACGTCACGCCTCTCGGCACAGGATCGCAGTCCCCCGGTCTGCTCTACTCGGAAATCTACGTACCTCGCAACCACATCATGTACTACAATGTGGTTCGAAACGATTCGGGATTTGCAAACCAGACGGTAGTGAATCTGCCCTTCCAATTCAACGGGGCGAAGGTGTATGCAAGATGACGCCGAAACTGAAAATGAGCAAGGCGGCATGCAAGGAGTTATGTGCGAAGTACGGAATACGATTTGTCCCTGACTGGCGCTCTCGGCTGGCGAAAAGGCGGAGGAAATGACGGTAGGTGAACTGATCGCCGCACTCGCTCCGCTCCCAGAGGGATCAAGCGTCTTCGTATCCGTGGGCTGCGAATTCGCGCCAATGGACGCAGCGGATATTGAAGTCGACGGGGACGGGGATGTGCTGCTAGGGGACATTGAGGAAGCGGAAGGCGAAGAAGAAATCGACGGCGAGGAAGAGGAAGAGGATGATTGACGACGACTTCGAAGAAGAAGAAGACGACGTTGCGGAGGGAGGCATTTTATGATGTCCCCCTTGTCCCTCGATCAACTCACCCGTGACACCTGGGGGTCTTACGATCCTCTTGTCATAGCTCAACTCGCGCCACTTGCCGGACTAACGTGTTATCAGCCGAAGTTCTACAAGTCGCCCGATTCGGTCGATGAACTCATGTCGGCAGGCCAATATGTTCAACATGGGCTGAAGCTCACGCCGGGATCTTTGATCTTTGGGACGTATCTTCCGTGCAACCCCGCAACGCTCTTGCCGCCGAACTTCAATGTTCAAATTACAGATACCTCGCTTGACTTGGAATGGTTTGATGAGAGCGTCCCGTCTCTGTTCCTTGCGAACTACAAACCGGTTAATTTGGATGCGTATGCCGAGATCGCGGGAAGCTTCCCCAGCTTGCTGAATTGCTGCTGGCCGGTGGTGGGGAATGGACTCATCATGGTTGAATTCTGGAACGGGCCCACGGCGCAAAGGGTTGAATTGGTCTTTGGCGTTCTGGAGGTGGTGGAATGAAATATTTGCTATTGGTCGTAGGCGTCGGGGTGGGCGCTTTGGTGCTCATGAATCTGAAGCGATGTCAGGGGGGGGCGATGCCAGCAGACACGAACTGCGCAAACGGTCAGTCCCTCGGAGCAAGCGGCGGCACATGTGCTCCTGCGAGCGGCGCAAGCGAATGGATCAACTGCCTCACAAGTTTCACTGGCGGATATCAAGGGGGCTTTTGAAATGATCTTCCGCAATGCCGTTGCAATAGCGCCCGCGGTAAGCGGCCCTTCATCGGCCAAGGCAACGAACAAGATCCGGTTAATGCAGGACAGCAAAAGCCAGTGGCCATACCCGTGGTCATATCCTCCACCGAACGCAAAGAATCGTGAACCCTTCGGATCGATTGTGGCGCCCGCCAACGCGACCCTCACGGAAATCGTGGCGTTCACCGTGCCTACAGGGATGCGTTTCTATCTCACAGGGATCCTGCGGCAGTTCGAAGGGTCTGGGCTGATAATCGGATCGGGCAATGCACTGTGGACGCTCGACAAAGACACGCCCATCGGGGGGACAATCTTGCAGGGCAGTTCGATTGCCGACTTCAGCAACCAACCCTTCACGCTGGGCAACTTCGATCAAGGGCCGGTGCATTTTGAAATGCCGGAAGTCTTTGAAGCGGGAGCGACGATCCGAGACAAGGTAATTACAACGGATATTACGGCGGGATCGCCAAACTATTTCATCACGGTGCTTTACGGGTATACGGTGCCCGCGGAATGAGTTATCGTCCTCAATACGCCTACCCTTCCCCGCAATCCTCCATTGTGGAAGAGGACTTCCTTGCGCTGTTCGATTCAACCATCATCCCCATATTGGGACAGAATATCGCAGGCAATCAAGCAGTAAATGATATCCCGCTCCAGTTCCAGCGAGACGCAGCGTATTCGATCCGGCGGCTCAAACTGAACGTAACGGCTTCGGAAGATATCGGCATAGCCTTCAAAAACGCCTTCGACAATCCCATCTCGGAGCCGGACGTTTACATTGCAGCCACGTCCTACGAAGCAAACCCGTCTGCCGCCCTGCCGGGATCAACGGTAGTTGTCTTCGAGCCGGAACTTCCCATGCCCGCAGGCGCTACGATGTTCCTCAGCTTCAAGAACCTCACGGGTTCAACCGCAACCCTTTCGATTTCCGTTGTGTTCTTCGGAATCAAACGCTATCCGTCTGGTCTGAAGATGCAGGCTTGCGCCCGATAGACTTCATTTGGGTGTATGCTGTTGTGAAGTGGAAGCCGAACTCAAACCCGCGCCCATAGCAGATAGAACAATTGTCGCTGTTGAAGATCAAGGGCAGCTTCAGGGAATGGGCAACACAAAAGTGCTGCTCGACTCCTTCTTTGACCGAGGCATCAATCAACTGCTTGTGACGCCGGATGAAGCCTATGGAACGCACTGGTGGATGCTGCGGATGAAAAGCGGCTTGCGGGTTGCGTACATCGGGACGCCGGAGAGTTTCGGGCGGTTAACGCGCTACTGTACCGATGGAGGAATGCGAGGGGACGGCGAAGCGCATCTATTCGAGTTCGGAAGGAATGGGAAGGTGGTATGAATCCCTGGACAGCATTTAGCATCGGGTTGTTTGCTGGCATTGCGCTGTTGGTTGTGTTGCAAGTGCTGGCAGAGCGGATCAGGGAAGACGTAGGAGAAGCTGAAGAACGAGAGGACTGATGCCCTATCGCGATCAGTACGACTTCTGCACTCCCGAAGGGTTTGAGGACGAGGACTTCGAGTACGTATTCAACTTCCAGAACACGCCCGCCCTTGCGGCTCCAATAGCCCCCGGTCAAACTTCACTGAACATCCCGTTGCAACTTCAGAGCGATGCGCCCTACATGATTCGGGCAATCCAAGTCGCAAATCCCCAATCGGTCCTTTCCATTCGTTTTCGAGACGCCTTCGAACAATTCCTGTCAGATGATTTTGTCCCCTCATGGTGTTATGCTTCAACCCAAGGGGATAATGGAGCAGTTCAAGAGCCGGAACTTCCCTGCCCAGCCGGATCGGTGATTTTGGTAGACTTGAAGAACGTATCATGAAGCCCTTTGGTCTTTCAGATCGCAAATGCAAGTCCGTCTTTCAGGACGGTTGCGGAGACTGGTACCAGAGCACGGCATACGGGAAATGGTCCAACTTCAACGGGTCAACCATCGACACCACAAACACGAATTCCCGGACTGGGATCGCTGCGATTGAATGCACGTCACGCACGGGGCCTCAGGTCTCGATCCCGGCCTACCATACCTACTTCGCGGGCGTTGCACTTAAGATCCAAGGGTTCCCAGGGGGGAATGCTGGCTTTCAAGTCGGGTTTACCTGGAACAATACGATTGACAATCTCTTGGTTTACGTGCAGGGCAACGGAGCGCAAGGGGTTGATCTCGTGGGGGACGGGGGAATCTATGCAAGTTCCCTTCCCGGTCTCTTAGTCGCAAACACCTATGCGTACGTTGAACTCAGTGTAGTTGGTTTGACCTCGGCAGGGGCTTTGTGCGAAGTGCGGATCAACGGCGTGCAAGTCATCGCGCCAACTCACGTGGTGCTGTCCGGCTCACCCACTACGATCAATGTGTTTGGATGCCTCGCGCCCTCCGGCTACACAATGTGGATGGATGATTGCTACATCAACGACGACACCACCGTCGCCGGGACGAACCCAAACAACACGTTCGCCGGTCCCGTCCGAATCTACTATGGAGTTCCGGTATCGGATTCAAGCCCGCTCAACTGGTCCGTTTCCTCCGGCTCGGCTCATTGGAGTCTGGTGAATGCAGTCCCTCCGAATGGGGGAACCGATTACGTCTTCGACAACACGCCGGGAGACATTGACCAATACATCTTTGGGTCGATTGACGGCATCACCCCGCCTGTTTCGATCAAAGCATTTTGCGTAGCAATTCTAGCCGAACTCGATCAGGCAGGAAGCCGAACGATTGCCGCGCAGATCTCAGGCACTCAGGGCGCGCCGCAAGCCCTCACCACGTCCTATCTGATTTACTCAACCCAGTTTGACGTGAATCCGATTACTGGAAATCCATTGTTGTTGACGGACCTCCCTTCGCTTCCTTGCGGTCCCACGGTGGTAACGTGACGTGGGCTATTCTTTTTACGCCTCGATCACGCTCGATCACACCCAGGTCACTACATCGAGTTCAACGTACCTCAGGGTCAAAGTCTTCGGGGATGCTCGTTTCGCGACGATTGCCCACGGCGGCGAACTGCACAATGCAAGCGGCTACGATCTAATCTTTGCAACCGACATTTCCGGCGCCCATCCCCTTACCTTTGAACTGGAAGAGAACTCCTACAGCGCAACCACCGGGGCGGGCGTCTGGTGGGTTCGCATCCCATTTCCCTCCGATTCCTCGGATACGGTGTTTTATGTCGTCTACTCCAATGCGGGCATTTCAACCTATCAGGGGGACACGAACGGAACCTGGGGCAGTGATTACGATGCGGTGGTTCACTTCAACGCCTCGGGCTCGCAGATCGACTCCACTGCCACTGGAAACAATCTAACCTCCACGGGAGGATCGCCAAGCTACACGGCTGGTCTAATTGGCTACGCTTTTGAAAGCGGAGGGAGCGATTACATCTACCAAAACCCCTGTTCAGGCATCAACTCCGATGGCCCCTGCACGCTTTCATGCTGGTATAAGCTCGCATCGGCCACGGTGTCTGGGAACGTCTGCATTGTGGGAATGGGGGGCAATGGAGGGACCAACTGCCGTGCTTTGGCTCTCCCCGGCGCCGCAACCTTCGTAGTGGACACCGCTACCGTTGATCCGGCCTGTGCTCTTGTCTCAAGCACAAACTGGGTAAACATGGTGCTTGCAATTCCCTCGGCCGGGACGCCAAACAACATGCTCGTTTACCTCAATGGCGTATTGCAAACCACTGCGGGGGGGAACAATACAGCCTTTGCCCTTACCGCGGCAGGCAAGTACTTCACGGTGGGATGCGTTCCTGGATCTCCTGGCGCTGGCGACTTCATGGCGGGCCTGATTGACGAGTTCCGCTACGCTCCTTCTCAACTCGACGCTGGCTTAATTGCGACCGAGTACCAATCTCAACAGCCCGGATCAACCTTCTATGCTCTTGGGCCGCAGGAAGTCGTACCGCCTCCCGGATCAAGCGTTCTAGTGCAGCAAGCCATTTTGGAACTGCAAGCGCAGACCGATCCAAACGCCCGAGTGCAACAGGCCATCATTGAATTGCTGACAAGCAACGATCCAAACGCCATCGTTCAGCAAATCGTTTTGGAGTTGCAAGTTCTTCCGGGCAATCCCTTCCCTCCTGTAAATACGCAGCCGTTCTCAATCATCCTAAGGGGCGTGAAGCGATGGCCGATCGGTCAAAAGCCCTTCGTATGTCCCGTGGATGAAAGACAGTACAATGACGCCATGACCGAACTGACAAAGTGGATTGGATGAGCGACGAAGACTTAGCGCGCCATGTTTTGGAATCCGATTCCTTCTGGCGCCCGAACCATTTACGCATGTGGCCCTATTCATACACCGTCACGGATGAGCGCGGCGCATTTATGTTTCAAGTGATTGCGCCCGCGCTCGACTGCGCAGAAGGAGCGGATTGAGCATCAAAAACAGAGCCGTGAAAGAGATGCTTGCAAAGAGCGATGCGCCGCCCGTGCATTCCAAGGTATGGCGCTGGCTGCTTTCGATTGTTCACTGGCGGGTGGCGTGAGATGGTGCGAGCGGCAGGATTTGAACCTGCACCGTTCTGCTTATCGAACGGCCTTCCGGTTTTTCATCCGGCGCCCTGATTCCGATTCGGGTACGCTCGCATAAAAAACGGGGCCGATCCGAGCGGCCCCCAAAACGTTGAGCTAATTATGCGCTTCGATTCTACTCCATTACGTGGTCTTTTTCAATCCCGCCTTGCCACGCCGGGGCGGGGAAGCGCAACTCCAGTGGGGAATGGATTGGCTGGAATCGTTTCGCATCACCTGCCCTTCTGGTTTGGAGTATAATCCATTTCAGAATGCAACCGCTGCAACCGCCCATTATCAAGCCTGAGCCAATACCAATTCCCACGCGTCGGGCGGCTCCCGTCCGTATGCCTGCAATGCCGTGGAAGCGGAGGAAGGCAGCGTAATGCCTGCTACCTTCCCTTCCCTCGGTTCTTTACTCGATTCCCTTTGCTCGGCGATCATTCGAGAGGAAGGGCGGCCAGCAGACGATACGAACCCAGGAGATCTGAGGGATTGCCCATGGTTCAGTTTCCCAAGTGAAGGCGCTGCTGCGTTACTTGCGTTTCGCGTGTACCCTGGAGGCGCAAAGGTCGCATACAAAAGGCTAGCATCCGGCCTGTTCTGGAGCCCCCGCACACGGGCCGAAGGGATTGCCGGGCTGTGTCACGTTGCAGCCTTGCATGTGGCAGAACTGAACGACCTGAAAACGTTCGTTTATATCTTCGCGCCGCCCTCGGAAAACAACTCGGCAACGTACCTGAAAAACGTAATGGAATGGACTGGGATTGAAGACTCTTCAGTGCCTTTGTATACTTTGGTGGGATCATGAGCAAAGCAACGAAGCATCAACGACGGATAGCGCCGAAATCGCCCCTTCGAATGACCAGCGCTGACTTGATCGACGCAACCTGGGGCCTCGGCATATTGGCTATGTTGCGCGCGTGCGGCCCAACGGGAATCATCATACGTGCGATCCTACAGACCAACAATGCGCCACCACAGCAGCAAGACTTCGGGCCGGAGGGAGCGGATTGACAGCGCCTTTGTATCAGTTGGTGAAGGGATGACGCCTCGATTCCTCCGCCCTCCCTTTTTGCCGGAGCATAATGACATCGTGCTTCATACCGGCTTTTTGTCGCCAAACAACGCAGTGATGGCCACGCCGCGTGGCGGGTCTCGAATCATTTACGTACTCGATGATCCGACGCCCGAAGAAACGGCCAAACGCAAACGCTCGCTCGATGCGCAACTGGGCGAACCATTCGTTGAATTCGCTCAGCCGCACAAGGTCTATGCTTCGCCCAATGGAAGTAAGGTCCGTAAAGACGCCGTCGAAATGGTCTGGAACGACGCGGCGATGATGGATCGGGCATGCGGGGACGGCTATTATGAGAAGGTGATGCGGACTGACGTTGAAGTCGAAATACTGAAGTTGGCGCGGGAGTTGTATCAGGTGGTGAAGGGATGAAAGAACCCGTTTATCGCCTGTTTTCGCGGGATTCCTCGCCGCATTGCTATGAAATGCCCAAGATGTGAACAGCAGCCGGAGATGCGGCCAGAGGTCGGGTACGCTCAAGCGCCAGAAATGGAACGAATTGCAACATTCCCCGCCCCGGAATGCGGGGGGCCTCCTCCCCTCATCACCCTCTACCAATGCCCCTCATGCATGAAGGTAGTTGCGAAATAAACCCCCATGCCTCCCTTCACCGTTGAATACTTCTGCCCTTCTCAAGCTCCATACTGGCAAAGGCCACGGGGGAAGATCTTCGTGCATTTCCACATTGCCTGCTCATGGGCGGATGTGTTGAAGCCTCCCGCTGGACTTGCGCGAGTAGTTGACGGTTCCGGGAATGTCGTCTATCAGGTATAGTTGATTTGATGACGCCCTGGGGAACGCTCGCGATTTCGCCAGTTCGCGCACTTGATCTAGCCGCATTGTGGCTTGCTGCTCGGCTGCAACGGACTGGCGGCGAAATCGACATCTTGACGGCTTGGTGCTTGGATCAGACCATTGAGGGAAGGGCCGTAGCGGATTTGGAGTCGCGGGGCTGATGTACCGTCGATCCGGCTTCGGAGATCTTCCTGCGGCGCCCGCGAATGTGCAAGCGATTGCCACTGCAATTGCCACGGCAGAAGGTGGGCTCACCCCCGGAACCTTTCCTTACCGGACCAACAACCCCTGCGATGTCTTTGTAGGAGGGTCAACAGCGGGGTACGCAACCATGGATGCGGGCTGGAACGCCTGCTACAACCAAATTAACCTGATGCTCTCCGGCGGATCATCAATCTACACCCCAGATGAGTCAATCGAGGACATTGCAGCATCCTACGCTCCGGCCTCGGCCGGCAATGATCCCTCAACGTGGGCTGCAAACGTGGCCAGTGTGCTCGGCATCTCCCCAAATCAGCCCCTTACGGCCGTTTCAGGGGGTTCAGGGGCGGGAACGTCCACCGATTCAAGCACGGGCTTCCTAGACTCAATTACAGCCATATTTTCAGGAAATGGCGATTCAGGGGATGGGACAGGAAGCGATTTCGCCCTTACGGACGATTCGGGGAACCTAACTGGCTTTGGATGGCTGGCGATTGCAGCGGGGCTGGGGCTGGTGGTTTGGGTGGCAGCGAGCTAATCGATCAACGTCGATTCCACGTATTCGTCGGCGTCTCGCATTGCCGTAAGATACGCTGGCTGCAGGTCCAACACGCCCTGCCTCAAGCGGTTGGCCGCTATCTCGCAGTACTTTTCCTCGATTTCGATGCCAATGGCGCGGCGGAAGGCATTCTTCGCCGCTTGCAGCGTAGTACCACTCCCCATAAAGGGATCGAGTACCAGTTCGCCCTCGAGGCTTGCGCGGCGCACCAGCCAACTCATCATTGGCATCGGTTTCGCGCACGGATGATCGTAGCTATTTGCGTCGTTCGGGTAGGTTTGCCCGCACGAATTAGGGCGAGATCCAAGCGACTTTTGAAGGTATGGATCTGCTCCGTAAAACAAGATTGGCTGAGAACACGTAAAACCCCATTTGCCCATACCTGTACCGGCCGCAGAGAAAAAGCAACCCATATCATCAGCAGGAGGATACGCCCAAAGGTTGCGCGTGCCTGGGGTCACGCAAACCGACCTTACGCGGGCCCGGCAATCGATGATGACCGGGACTACGACATCGGCGATGTAGGCGGGAGTATCCTCAAACGAGTAGCCACCAGGCCTCGAGAACACGCCACCGCCCCGCTGCTTCGCCCGCTTCTCTGTCAAAAAAACTCCATAAGGGGGATCGGTAACGACCGAATCCACCCCGACAAGCTCCGGCAGCACGTCGCGGCAATCCCCATGGTAGATCGTAAT
>Ga0302325_10020022_pt1 | contig 14041 bp, 13 predicted proteins | sample Palsa_T0_2_FD_201948 | JGI IMG/M metagenome (GOLD analysis project Ga0302325, IMG submission 201948) | Peat permafrost microbial communities from Stordalen Mire near Abisko, Sweden - Palsa_T0_2 | ecosystem: Environmental > Terrestrial > Soil > Palsa > Peat permafrost | place: Sweden: Abisko... | reverse complement strand
TACTCGACAAAGCGCTGCGCGAAGCCGCCCGGACGACCTTCAACTCAATCACGGTCGACAGCGAGACCAGCACCAACGATACGCTGGCCATCATGACCAACGGCCAGGCCGGCAATGCCACGATTAACGAGGAAAACGAAGGTTATAAGACCTTTCTGGACGCCCTTCGCCAAGTCTGCCTCGATCTGGCCCTGATGGTCGTACGCGACGGCGAAGGCGCGACCGTGCTCGTGACAGTAAAGGTCAATGGTGCCCAGGACTACGACCAGGCCAAAGCCATAGCCTACGAAGTGGCCAATTCGCCGCTGGTCAAGACAGCCGCCCATGGCAAGACCGGCAACTGGGGCCGCATCGCCCAGGCTGTCGGCAAGCTCGGCCTACCAATCAGCGAAGATTCACTCCAGATCGACGTCACCAACCCGGTCGACGACGCGCTCGACATCAACATCGGCGTCAAGCTCGGCACGGCCGACGCCACTGTCTACACCTGCGACTTCAGCAAAGACTATGTCGATATCAACGTCGAGTATAACTAGTTACTAAAGTTTGGAGGCGTATTTAATTATTAACACTACTGCGACTAATATTACTAACAGTACTGCAAGGATATTTTTTGATTTACTATTACGCAATAGGTTGAACTCACCCCACGGAAGTAAACCGAATCCCTGCGTGGAATTATGTATATAAGGGTCGTCGCCAGAGTTATCTTTATCTGGTAAATCTTTAATTTCTGCTTCAGCAATTAGCGCATTAGCTTGTTGCGCAGTAGCGTTATCCGCCTTATCCAACTCATCTGGGGATGGGATTTTTACGGCCTGTGTTTCTTCGCTCTCTTGTGCTGGGTTTCTCACTACATTTATGAGATTATTTTTAGCTTCTTGTTCTATTTCGTCTGAGGGCTGAATTGTCTTTTGTGGTTGCATAACTCCTCAACTATAGCATAAGTATATTGGCTGGAGGCAATGAGACCACATCAGTTAAAATAGAGGCAATGACCCAGGAAGAATTCGATCGCTACGTTCTGCCCACGTACCTGCGATTCCCCATTACCATCACGCGTGCCGAGGGCAGCTATATATATGACACGGAAGGCAAGCAGTACCTGGACTTTTTGTCCGGTTGGGGTGTGTCCAATCTCGGCCATCGGCCACCGGCCGTGGTCGCAGCCATTGAGCACCAGGTAAAAGAGCTGATCCACGTGCCGAACGTGTTCTACACCGACCAGCAGGGTGAGCTGGCCAAGTTGCTGGTCAACAACAGCATCGAAGGCAAGGTTTTCTTCTCTAACAGCGGCGCCGAAGCCAACGAGGCAGCCATAAAATTCGCCAAATTGTATGGGCAAGGCGAGCGTTATGGCATTATCACAGCCAAGCGGTCGTTCCATGGCCGAACCTCGTCCACCATGGCCGCCACGGCTCAAGACAAGATCAAGAAGGGCTTTGCACCGCTACCGCCGGGTTTCGTGCACGTGCCGTTCAATGACGCCGCGGCCTTGCGGGCCGCCGTTGACGACACCACTGTGGCCATCATGTTGGAACTGGTCCAGGGCGAGGGCGGCATTCACGTGGCGACGCCAGAGTACATCGAGGCCGTCAAGCAATTGTGCGCCAAACACGACTTGCTGTTCATCGTTGACGAGGTACAGTCGGGCATGGGCCGCACCGGATCGTTGTTTGCCTACCAGCAGTATGACATTGAGCCGGATATCATCACGTCCGCCAAGGCGCTGGCCAGCGGCTTGGCGATCGGCGCCACCATCGCGGGCGGCAAAGTCACGGCCTGCGTCAAGCCCGGCCAGCACGGCAGCACATTTGGCGGCGGGGCAGTCGTGGCGGCCGCGGCCATAGCGACTCTTCACGAAGTCATTAGCCCGGAGGTGCAACAGAATGTTGCCAGTCTCACCGATCTACTCGCCGGCCAGCTATCCCAACTAGCAAATAAACATGCCTTTATAACAGAGGTTAGGCAAAAGGGCCTGATGATTGGTCTGGAACTTGACCGTCCGTCTCAGCCTATTACCGACGCTTGCCTAACTAAGGGCCTGTATGTCAACAGCACTCAGGGCAGCGTTATCCGCATGCTGCCGCCATTGACCGCCACCGCGGCGGAAGCCGAAAAAGCTGTATCTATCCTTGACGAGGTCTTGCAAGCACAAACATGAAAATCAGCGATCTTCCCGACAAACAAGCCAAACGCTACCTCGACGACTTACAAAAGTTTGAGCCTCACCGGCAACTCCTGATCAAAGTTGGCGGCGGCCTGCTGGCCGACGAGGCAGCAGTTCTGGAGCTGACCGAAGCCCTGACCGAACTGGCCCGACACAAGGTACATATCGTACTCGTACATGGCGGCGGCCAGCAACTCAGCGAGGCTATTAAACAGCATGGCGGTACGCCGCGTTTCGTAGACGGCAAGCGTTACACTGATGTGCCGACGCTCGAACTGGCGAAAGCCACGTTCGACAAGATCGGCGATAATCTGGTCAAAACCCTCGAAGCTAACAAAGTCGATGCCACTACCATACCGTCGACACAGTTGTTAAAAGCCAAACGAGATCCGGCGCTCGGCTTGGTTGGTACGGAAGTCACCACCGTTGAAACCACAGCCACAGCCGATACCCTCAAACACCATTCCGTCCTTGTGATAGGTCTGCTGGCGCGCGATGACCAGACCGGCGAGACGCTCAACGTCAACGGCGACACTATTTTTCGAGCCTTGGCGGCTGAGCTCCAGCCGCACCGCATGATCAGCCTCACGCCCACCGGCGGCGTCCTCAAATCGGCTAAGGACAACCAGGTACGGGAGCTTATCAGCGGCATCGACATCCGCGACGTTGAAACCCTGATAGATGAGGGAATCGTTACCGGCGGCATGGCCTTGAAACTGCGCGAACTGGCCACCATTCTGGATGGCTTGGAAATCGGTTCGGCTGTTTCCATCACCAAACCGTCGGAACTTTTGCAAGAATTACTGACTGACCAAGGTTCAGGCACTTTCGTCGGCAAGGGCCAAAAGATCATGACGACCGATGACTTGAGCCAAGTGTTTAACGACCTGGCAGCCCTCATCAAAACAGTTTTCGCCAAGTCGCTGCCCGACGGCTACGCCGACCGGCCCGTGGAGAAGGTCTATTTCACGGCCGACCGGCTGGCTTTCGCTATTGTCACTAAATTGTCCGACGGCATGCCGTACTTGGACAAATTGGCTGTTTCGCCGCAACTGCAGGGCCGCGGTGTCGGCGAAACGCTCTGGTATCGGATAACCAAAGATTTTCCCGAGTTGCTCTGGCGGTCGCATGTCACCAACCGCTATGCCACGTGGTACCATCGGCACGCCGACATCATGAAACGCAGCGGCGAATGGATCCTGTTCGGCTGCGGCGTGGACTTTCCCGAACTCGAAGCCCGAGCCGAAGAAATCGTTGCCATCCCCGCCATGCTCTAGAAGTTGCAAGCAAATTTACAGAATTGCTTAAAAAATATGACTACTTTTTACGGGATGATTTTCTTGTTTGTGCGTGCTTAGAACCTTGAGTTTTTATCTTGTGCTCGTATAATTCCACACCCTCATAAATCACAAGCCAAGCGATAACAGCTACTATCAGATAATCGTAAAATGAATGTTGCGAATCTAGTTTGGGATAGCCCATGTAGCTGTTAAATGTAATCTGGGACATAACGTAGCCGAGGGGAGCAGTGGTTTTGACTAGAACAGCGAGACTTCCGTTTCGATATACGGTTAACTGGGGGCAATTGGTGCAATGGCTTAACGCGTTTGCTGTAGTAGCATCAGGAACTGTATGTATGTATTTGACAGGCCAGAGGCAGAGCAACAAAAGCGTAATTATAAAAGCAGCTAATACTGACCTTTTCACAAAGCAAATTATAGCATTAGCAGTTTGCTTCCTAAAACTGCGGCCCGCCAAACCAGTCAATCTGTTAAACTTAAGGCAATGAAGAGTGAGTTGGCAAAGCAGATCGCGGAAGCTTGTAAGGAGCTGTTCGATGTTGAGGTTGATATTGAGCTGACGCGGCCGGAAGAACAGCTCGGCGATTATGCTACAAATGTGGCGCTGCAGTTATCCAAGCAATTAGGTAAAAACCCGCGTGAGATTGCCGAAGCACTGGCCGTGAAACTTCGTGAAACTTTGGCCGACCAGGTCAGCGAGATATCGGTGGCCGGACCGGGATTTATCAATCTTAAACTGTCCGACGAAGCACTGGCTGTCTCGCTTGACGTTAAGCCGAGCCAGTCGCTGGCGGGTCAGACCATTGTGGCCGAATATTCCGACCCTAACCCGTTCAAGGTACTGCACGCCGGGCATTTCTATACCAGCGTGGTCGGCGATGCCATTGCCAATTTGCTGCAGCAGGCAGGTGCTCAGGTTCATCGGGTGAATTATGGCGGTGATGTTGGGTTGCATGTTGCCAAGACAATGTGGGCCATCATTTTCTATGAGACCAAAGGCAACGTGTCCGACGAAGAATTGGCCCTATTCAAGACAAAAACCTATCAAGATAAGCCACTTGAAACCCGGGCTGCTTGGTTGGCGAATCACTATACTCGGGGCACTGCTGATTACGAAAATGATAATGAAGATGCTAAGGCTCAAATAGCCGAACTCAATAAACGCATCTACCAAATACATAGCGATAACGACCAAGATTCACCTCTGGCTCAAATATACTGGCTTGGCCGGCAGTGGAGCTATGACTATTTCGATGTGTTTTATGCTCGGATCGGCACCCGCTTTGAGAAGTATTATCCGGAGAGCGAAACCGCGCCGCTTGGCCTGCAAACCGTCCGCGAGCACACCGGGCCGGTCTACGAAGAAAGTGACGGTGCGGTTATCTTCAATGGTGAGAAGTACGACCTGCACACCAGGGTTTTCATCAATTCTAAGGGCTTGCCGACCTACGAGGCCAAAGACGTCGGCTTGGTAATCAAAAAGTGGCAGGATTACAAATTCGACCAGTCAATTGTTATTACCGGCAATGACATTATCGAATACATGAAAGTCGTGCTCAAAAGCATTGAACAATTTATGCCGGAGCTGGCCGCCCGCAGCCGGCACCTGACACACGGGATGGTAAAATTGGCCGGCGGCGCCAAAATGAGCAGCCGGCGGGGCAACATTTTGCGGGCTGCCGATATATTGGCGGCTGCCAACGAGGCCAATAAACAGCTAACCGGCCAGGATAACCAGCAAACGGTGCTCGGCGCGGTCAAGTACGCCTTCCTCAAGAACCGCACCGGTGGCGATATTATCTACGATCCGGCGGAGTCGGTCAGCCTGGAAGGCAACAGCGGCCCGTATCTGCAATACGCCCATGCCCGGGCGCGGTCGATTTTGCGCAAGGCTGAAGGTGAGGAGCTGGCAAGTTCGTTGGCGTTGGAACCCGGCGAGCGCACACTGGTACGCAAACTCACCGAATATCCCGAAACAGTTGATAAGGCCGTGGCTGAACTTATGCCGCACCACGTTTGCACCTATCTTTACGAGTTGGCGCAGACTTTTAACCGTTTTTATGAGAACAACCGGGTAATCGGCGATGAGCGCGAGGCGTTAAGATTGAAGTTGGTCCGGCAGTACGCTGAGACGCTCAAAAGCGGCCTCAACCTGCTGGGCATTGCGGCGCCGGAACAGATGTAGGATAATGGCTGCAGCTATGGCTAAACCTAAGACTAAGCGGAGCACCAGACCAGTGACCAGCGGCAGCGCGATCCGGTTCGAACCGGCCAAAAGCAGCCGCCAACACCACAACAAGGTCATCGTTAGCCCGGACATCCACCCGGTCAGCGGCTTTTTGGACTTCCTACGCGAGCACGCCGTGGTTAGTTTGGCCATCGCTTTCGTAATCGGCCTGCAGTCGCAGACCTTGGTCAAGCAATTAGTCTCTAGTTTCATCGACCCGATGTTCAAGTTATTGTTCGGGCAGGCACTGAGCTTGCGCACCTTTACGCTGCATTTTCATGGCCGCTCGGCTAACTTTGCCTGGGGCGCTTTCGCTTACGGATTACTGGATTTCTTATTCGTTATAGGCGCCGTCTATGCCATCGTGAAAGTTCTCAACTTGGACAAGCTCGACACACCTACCTCCGGCCCCAATGCCCACGCCCAACCCAAGTCCAAACCCAAGCATGAAAAAGAGGTCGAAGATGTCTACGACGTTGACTGACGACGAATGGAAGCAAAAGCTGACGCCCGAACAGTACCGCATCTTGCGCGAAAAGGGCACCGAAGCGCCCGGCACCGGCGCACTGCTGCACAATGACAAGACCGGCGACTATCGGTGTATGGCCTGCGGCGCAGTGCTGTTCAAGAGCGGCACGAAGTTCGATAGCGGCACCGGTTGGCCGAGTTTTTATGATATGGCCAACGAGCACGCCGTGACGCTAACCGATGACAAAAGCCTGGGCATGACCAGGACCGAAGTAACTTGTACCAATTGCGGCAGCCACCTCGGCCACTTATTCCACGACGTGCCCGACCAGCCGACCGGTATGCGCTTCTGCATCAACTCCGCGGCGCTGGATTTCCAAGAAAAAAAGTAATACTACAGAGAGTACTTGGTGCCCCAGGCGGCCATGTCGCGGAGGATGGGTTGGAGGTCGCGGCCTTTGGCGGTCAGGGTATATTCGGTGCGGGGCGGGACTTCGGCGAAACTGCGTTTGGTGATGATACCAGCGGCTTCCAGGTCGTCGAGGCGCTGTGAAAGGGTGCGCGGATTGATGTTGCCGACGGAGCGCTCCAGCTCGCAGAAGCGTTTGGGACCGCTGAACAGGTCGCGCAGGATCAACGCCGTCCACTTGTTGCCGATGATTTGCATGGCGGAGGCGATACAGCCGACGTGCGGCTCGAGAGGTTTCTTAACAGATAAGGTTTTCATACTTTACAAAGTATAGTAGTGGGATTATACTGATTAAGTTGATAACTATAAAAAGTATAGCATAAAAGGAGTCAGCATGAAACTAGGCATTATCGTCGGGACGACACGGGAAGGCCGCAAGACACTGCAACAGGCCAAATGGGTGTTTAACACAGCTAAAAAAATGGAGGATGTCGAGGCCGAGTTAGTCGACCTGAAAGATTATCCGATGCCGTTTTTCGACGAGCCAATTAGCCCGCGCTACAACCAGAATCGCAAAATTGACCCGGCGGCCATTCCGTGGCTCAAGAAGTTAGAATCGTTCGACGCCTACGTGTTCGTGACGCCTGAGTATAACCACTCGGTGCCAGGCGTGCTCAAAAATGCGCTCGACTATGTCACTTGGGAAATGCAGAAAAAACCGGTACAGGTGGTGTCGCATGGTGCGGCCGGCGGCGCCCGAGCGGCCACTGACCTCAAGGAGATCCTATCTGAGAGCAAGGCCGTACCGCTGCCAACCGCTTCGCCGCTGGCCATGGTCGGCATGAGCGAGATGATCGACGAAAAGGGCGACTTATCCGAAGAGGCCAAGGCCAAGCCTTATGGCCCACAGGCGGCGCTGGACAGCGTGCTGGCCGAGCTCAAGTGGTACAGCGACGCGCTGGCCACCGCCCGCAGCCAAGATATCTGAGCTGTTCACGTTAGTTTTGGCACAGGTAAAAATAGGGGTATAAAGTACCTCTATTTTTACGCCAGCCCGATACGGATGGGGCATAAGGCAAGGCTCGGTTATAATAGAGGGCAATGATTGACAAACACGCGGTGCCGACCAAGTTGCTGTGGGTGGATTTGGAGATGACCGGGCTAGACCCGGCTAAAGACGTGATCCTGGAGGTGGCGGCCGAGGTGACGGATTTTGATTTCAAGACGCTGGCTAATTATGAGGCGATTGTCCGGCAGCCGCATGAGGTAGTGGTCGAGCGGATGCAGAAAAATATCTGGTGGAAGGATTTTCCGGCCAACCGCGACGAATTTATTAAAAAAACAGCCACCGGCAAGCCCAGCGAACAGGTCGAGCGGGAGCTGGTCGAGCTGGTTGAACAACAATTCGGAGCGGAGCCGGCCGTATTGGCCGGCAACAGCATCCATAACGACCGGGGGTTTATCCGGCAATGGTGGCCGCAGCTGGACCTCAAACTGCACTACCGGATGCTCGACGTCAGCGCCTGGAAAGTGTTTATGCAGGGCAAGTACGGCGTGCAGTTCGACAAAAAAGAAGTCCACCGCGCTTTCGACGACATCCAAGCCTCAATCGCCGAGCTGCAGCACTATCTGGAGTGGTTCAAAGGCCAGCCAGAGACTTAAGAGAACTGGACTTGTTGGTCGCCGCTGCGTTTTGGCGAAACCCAGTGGCTCAAGACTTTGGTGCGGTTGGATGTTTGCTTATAGTTGACGATGCAGCGGAAAATAGCCGCCAACTGGACCAAGTTCATTATGTAGAAAACGAAGTACATAACCGGCGTGTAAAGGCTCATTTTGCACTTCTTGCTGACGCTCATATGTTCATCCGGCCAGACGTTGAGCAATAAATAGGCGGTTATAGTCATGTAGGCGCCGATAATCATTGACGGGTTGAGGAGCAGGTAGCAGACATAGATAACGTAACCGATTGCCAACGGTTCAAGCAGTAGCATTAGCTCGCCGAAAAAGGCCATCGGTATCCGGTAAAACGTCAGGCTGCGGCTGTAGCGCCGGTCAGTATTGGCCAGCAGGTCGCGGTACTTAATGAGGTTTTGCAAGCCGCCGAGTTTCCAGCGGTAGCGTTGGCGCATTAGGCCTTTGAAGGTCTGGACACCTTCGGTCATGGCCAGAACGTTGGCGGCGTAAATGATGCGGTGTTGGCGGTTGCCCATGGCCACGACTTTTAGGCTTAGGCCGATATCCTCGGTCGTGGTGTCATTGTCGTAGAAACGGACCTGCTTGAGCATATCGCGGCGGTAGGTCGAAGCTACGCCGCCGACAATGTATTCGCTGTTGGTGACCGAGAAAAACTTTTTGGAACGGTAACCGACCATGTGTTCAAATTTTTGCAGCAGGCCGAGGATGGTCAGGCTGTCCATGATACGCACGTTGGCGGCCACGCCGGCGATGCGGGGGTCTTCAAAGTAGCTGACGGCGTTAGTGATGCTTTTGCGGTGCAGGACCGAATCGGCGTCGAGCGTCATGACCAAGTCGCCATGGGCGCCGTGGCGCAGGGCGTGGTTGAGGGCTTCGGCCTTGCCGACATTGCGCTGCTTGTACATCAGCCTGATATTGCGACCGGGGTGTTCGGCAATGTAGTCCCGGACAAGTTTTTTGGTATCATCCGTGGAAGCGTCGTCAATGACAATGATTTCCAGCTTGCGGTAGGTGTTCTTGCGGACCGAATCCAGGCAACGGACGATGCCGAGAGCTTCGTTGTGGGCCGGTATCAGGACGCTCACCAGCGGCCGGATTTTGTGGTGAGAGCGTTGTTTCATGCGGGCGTGACGGCGGAACTGCCAGATGTCGTAATAATTCGCACCGACCAGATAAAAGCCCAGGTGGATAATGTCAATCACGCTGATGGTAATGAACAGATAAAACAGAAACTGCAGGAACATGGCTTAGGCTGCTTTGACCAGTTTGAATACAAACAGGCTGCGGTTCTGGTACCAGAAGCCCGAACAGGTCTGCAGCGTCAAGATCGGCGGTCCTTTGTAGGTGAATAGGGAAGTGTCGGTCGGGTTGGTAGTGCGCTGGGCGGTCATCTGGTAGGTGAATGTGTGGCCGTTGGTCGTTGTGATGGTGGCCAGGTCGCCGGGCTGGACCTTGAGTAGTTTGTAGAACACCGCCCACCGGTTGTGGCCATATATAAAAGTGTTGCCGCCACCGTTATTGGGCATCGGCGTTACCGTGGCGTATTCGGCATCCGTCAGGCTGAGCGACCAGGTTTGAGAGGCTTTATCATAATAACCGGGATCGATATTGTCGGATATATCAACGCTTGGAATGGAGATATGGGCCGGAAAGCCGCTGATAGTCGCTTTGGCTGGGACAGCCGAGGCCGGCGTTGATTGGGCGAAGACCGGCTGGGAATTTTTCTGCTGCCAGTACTGGATAAAATGACCCGAACTCAACAACAAACCGGCCAATATCAGGAACAGGCCAATAAAAACGTAAAATCGTAAACTATCGCGCTTCATAGTGTAAGCCCAACCAAAAAGGGGACGGGTATCTAGCGATACTCCGATCCCCTCCTTTTTACTGGCCGGTGTCTGTAGCTTTTAGGCTTTGTAAGCCTGCTTGGCTACGAACCGGGCCAGACCTGACAGCAATACAACCCCGCCGGTTACAATGCTGACGATGGAAACAACCAGCAAAAGATGGTTGCCACCGGTGTTAGGCAGTACAACAACACCTGCAGTCGTAGTTGCTGCTGATGCGATACCGCCGCCTTTGCCTCCGTACATAGTACGTCCTCCTATTAGCGAGAATTTGGGGTTACGAAGGCATACCTGTTCACGTGTTGCAGGTATACCCTTTCGAGATCCCAACTCTCTTGAGGTTTATTATACATAAGTCTGACAACTTGTAAAGTATATTATTTTAAATGCTTATGCTATGGATACAGAAGCTAGTTCTGGTACCAGCGGACGTCGTCGACGTAGGCGGTGATGCCGGAGTTGCCGACTACGATAATCTGTAGACTGGCTGTGGCGACGTTCGCAGAGGTGGGGATATAGGTGAAGCTGACATTTTGAGCCCCGAGGGCCGTTACGCCGACTTTGTATTGCCCGGAAATCCAGTTGCCGCTGGCGTCGTATTCGTCGACGTAGAAAGCGACTTCGCCGCTGGTTAGTGTCTGCAAGTTCAGGTAGGTAGTAATCGTGTAAGTCTTGGTTGAGTCAACTGTTATCTTTGGCGAGAACAGATGGGTGTTAGCGGCAGTGGTGCCGGCGACGAGCTTGACCGAGTTAACCGGGTTGTTGGGGCTGCCGTTGTTGCCGCTGTCGGCGGTGATGCTCGTCGGCGCGTCAGTCGTCCAGCCATCGGCGATGCCGCTATCGAAACCTTCGTTGGACATCAAATTGGTTTGGGTGACCGGCGGTGTCACCGGTGCGGGTGTGGAAAGTGGGAACCACTGGGCGTTGTCTAGGTAGGCGGTTATGCCGCTGCCGGACGCGATGATTTGTAGACTGGCCGACGCGACATTGGCTGAGCTCGGTGTGTAAGCAAAGTTCATGTCTTCCACGAATGAAGAAGTTTCTTGCTTAAGGTACTGGCCGGAAATCCAGTTGCCGCTGGCGTTGTATTCGTCGACGTAATAGGCGACTTCGCCGCTGGTTATCGACTGAAGGTTAAGGAAGTTCTTGAGCATGTAAGTCGTGCCGGGGGTGACGGCTACTTTGGGCGAGAAAAGGTGGGCGCTGCCGGTGGCCGGACTGGTCATCTTGATCGAGTTGGTCGGGTCCGGGTAGCTGCCGTTGTCGCCGCTATCGGCTACGACGTTGGTCGGGTCATCGGTCGTCCAGCCATCGGCGATGCCGTCATTAAAGCTGCCGTTGGGCAGTAAATTGGTGCTGCTGGTAACCAAGCCTTGGCTGACGGTGACGGAGCTGAGTTGGCCGGCCGTTTCTTCGGCCTTCACGTAGGCGGCAATCTGATCCAGCTCGGCTGTGCCGTATTCGTAATCGTCTGGGTTGGTGCTGGGAGTAGGTTCGATGTTGTGGAAGGTCAGTATCAGCCACTGCTTGTTGGCAATGGCGTTGTTGATTTGGGCTTCGACATCGGCCACGGTGTCGGTGGTTTCCTGGACCGTGTAGTCCTGCAAGTAGTAATCGCTGTAAGGCCAGACGTTGGCGTTATCGGCGGCGTTCTTGAACTGACGCATGGTGGCGTAAGATTTGGCGATCTGGGCTAGCACGTTATTGTTGTAGTCGCCGTAGGGCGGGGCAAAGTCGGTGGCGTTAACGCCATTAGAGGCCAGGGCGGCCTTGCTGTTAACCAGCTCGGCGATGACTTGGGCAGTAGTAAGCGCGGCGGCCTGGCAGTCGTCCGGATCCTGCGCTGCGCTGCTGGCCAGGCAGTCATGGTCAACGGTGTGGGAACCGATTTCCCAGCCATAGTTGTTTTGCAGGCTTTGGATCTGGGCCCAGGTCATATAGGTAGTGTCGGTGTTGGCGCGGCAAGTATTCGGCTCGGTCGTCATACCGACGCAGCCGGTAATCGCGTAGTCGGTGCCGACCAGGCCGTATTTGTAAAGGGTCGGCGCGGCTTGGGTAATCGCCGTGTTCAGGCCGTCGTCAAACGTGAATGATACCTTGGCGGTGGGCGTGTAATTGGACGCCGGGTTAAAGGTCGAAGGCGGCGGGCTGGTCGGTACGGGCACGACGTTGTTGACGGTAACCGTAACCGCGGCCGAAGTTGTGCTCAGGTTATCAATATTGGTGGCCACGGCCGTTAGGCTGTGGCTGGCGTTGGTGGCGGTAGTAGTATTCCAGCTGAGGCTGTACGGAGCAGCGGTTACGGCGCTGCCCAAGTTGGCGCCGTCAAGCTTGTACTGGACACTGGCAATGCCCTGGGCGTCGGTGACATTGGCTGTGATGGTCCCGGTGCCGCTGACTGTGGCTTTGGCTACCGGACTGGTGATGCTGATTTTTGGTGCCGTTGGTTTGAGAGTCTTGGCGGGTGTAGTCGTAGTGGTTTTTTTAGCAGCGCTGCTAATACCGCTAGTAGTGGTGGTAGTGCTGACGGAAAGCTTGGTGGTGGATTTGACGGTTTTGGTGGCGGCAATTGTTTGCAGCGGTGCCATCATGACAGCGAGAGCCACCGCTAAGATAATAGCCGTACGCAAACTTTTGGTAATTTTCGTAAAGTCATTGGTGCTCATAAGTCAGAATTCCCGATTACTGCTTTGCAATTCAGGCCGGGCGACCACCATAACCAACCATTGGCCTATTAGTATACAATTAATTTTACTTATTGCAATACTTTTATCATAAAAAGTGACCGGGCAGAGGGGCTTAACCCTGTAAATTATCAAAAAACCCGGCCGGTTTGTAATACAATACTTGCGATGGACATGAATCATAAGACGGTTGAGGACTACATACTGGGCATGCCGAACGCACGGCTGGACTACCCGTTCGGCGAGGGCGTGGCGGTCTATAAAGTCGGCGACAAGATGTTCGCATTGATTGACGAAGACAAAACACCGTTGCGGCTGAGCCTGAAAGGCGACCCGCAGCTGAGCGAGGTGTTGCGCGATAAGTACGACGAAGTTATGCCGGGTTATCATCTGAGCAAAAAGCATTGGAACACCTTGGTATTGACCGGACAGTTGCCTTGGGAAGAAGTACAGGCCCTAATCCGCCATAGTTACCAATTGGTCAACGGCAGCTAGCTATCGGCCGGCTGGTTGAGTTGCGTCAGCAATAACTGGGCTTGGTTATAGTCGCTGTTGAGCAAGGCGTGGCCGTTCACGCCCTTGGTCTGCCTGTAGGCTTGCTGCAAGTCATGCATGTAGGTGTTGAGCTGGTTCTGCATAATCTGCTGAAAAGTTTGGTCGTACGTTGCGGCAGCCGTGGCTGCCACCAGCTGGTTGTCTAGCGATAAGCTCGTCCGGAGAGCGAGGGTCTTAGAACTGACTTTTTGGCCGTTGTTCTTCAGGTAGGTGATAAGAGTTCCTTGGGCACTGCTGACGCTCAGCTGTGTAGTGGCGGCGAAATTTTGGTTAGTGGTCGATATGCCGGTTTGCAGCAAACCGGCTGCCGTCGAGAGGTGTATCAATTCCTGTTGGTCCTGGCCGACGGTAATGTACGGCGTGAAATCGAACCCGCCGCCCAGCAGGCTTTTAAAAATTACAATGACAATGAGCAGGACGAATAATCCGCCTGCCACCAATACGATTCGGTTGTGCAGGAAATTACCGCTAGGCAACGAAATCTTATTGGCGGGCTGATTGGGGTTCATCATGAACTCGTAGGGCGAACCCGGAACGCCGCCACCCGGTTGGGCTGGCTGACCCGGCATCGGCTGGGACGGCGGCTGCGGTCCGGCGACCGGCTGACCCGGAAGACCGGGCGGCATCGGACTTACCGGCGTAGCCTGATAGGCCGCGACCGGTGGCGACTGGAAATAAGACTGGG
>Ga0302325_10020021_pt1 | contig 14042 bp, 13 predicted proteins | sample Palsa_T0_2_FD_201948 | JGI IMG/M metagenome (GOLD analysis project Ga0302325, IMG submission 201948) | Peat permafrost microbial communities from Stordalen Mire near Abisko, Sweden - Palsa_T0_2 | ecosystem: Environmental > Terrestrial > Soil > Palsa > Peat permafrost | place: Sweden: Abisko... | reverse complement strand
GAAATGCACCTGTCATCTCGCAGACTTTTTCGAAATCTTCGCGCTCAAGACAAGCTTTGGCATCAGCTTCCTTTTCTTCAAGCATCGCAAAACGGTATTCAGCAAGAGCGACGGCAGTTTGAAAAGCTGCGTATAGCGGTATTAGTATAATATTATTGAGCATTAAAAAAGTAACATCATTTTAGAGGGAAAATAGAAGCCGCCTCACCATTGCGTATCTCTCTTCCATTCCAGCGAATCTGTACCATTTCTGGATCCTTCAGGACATAGTTCTTGACCCTATTAGGTATTTCGATATCTTTGCCTCTTTCCCTTTTTAGTTTGTTGAAGAACTGGGTCCATACGCATTCTCGGTCACTATCTGTAAAGCTATCGTAGTGAATTACTACGTGTATTCGAGAAATAAAGGCATCATCGAAGTGACCGACACGGTTCGTTGTTAGGAATAGAATTCCACGATAGTATTCCATGGTTCTTAGGAAGACTGTAATTCAAGTTAGTCAACAAGTGATGAGGATGAGCTGTTCCTATCTACCAGATACGAGACTGTTTCTCCTAAGATCAGAGATTGCCCTTCGTTCAAGGAAGACGTCGGCTTCGTCCAAAAGCATGACGGCCCCCCATAGCTCGGCCAAGCGGAACCATATTGATAGGCGCCGCTCTAGCACTTCCTCGCTATTGCCAATGTCACCGCATGTGAGCGAGAGCAACGGGCGACCCGTGGACTCTGCTATACATTCTAGAGTGATGCGTTAGTTTATGTGAATATACTAAATACATTCGGAAACTTGCCAGCAGTCTACATCCAAAATTTCATATTAGCATAGTTCAGTATAAAAAAGATTTGTGTTTGGGTGCATACGTAAGTCTTGCCGACACCAGGGCTGCCATGTAGAAGGAATATTTGTCCGTCTCCTTTATTCTCAATGAAGTCTGCAGCCCATGGCGCGGAAATCTTGCTATTAGATCTTCCGGGGTCTGTGTACCGATATACGAGCGCTTTGATCATGGTTTTTCGTTCCTCAGGCATGACCAGCGTATCGATAGCCGCTCTATTTGGAATTGGATCACTGCAGCACTCTATATCTAGCTGATCTGATTAATGTCAGCGTGCTGCTTTGGTTGATGGTTAATTTTGATGTATGGGTTCTGACAAATGACATACCCCAATTTCTAGACTTCAATACGAAGCCAATAACTTTTTTTGGGCAGAGCAGATACCGATGTCTATTTTTAGTACTCGTGGTGGGATCGTCAATTTCCAAGCTGTCCATCTCTTTTGGGTTTATGTTTTCATATTCACGCCAGGGGAATTTAATATCGTATGTTCCCGTATGGTCCTCCTCATCGCCATACGAGGGTGGGTAATGAAGAGGCTGGCCCGGTGGAGGCCGGCCCGGTGGAGGCGGGGGTGGAGGTTGAGGTGGCCGCCGTGACTGTCCTCTTGGAGGTCCATGTACTTGTCGGAATCTATTGTCATGGCGACTTCCTTCCTCAGAGATATTGGAGGTATCATCGACATTACCAACCTCAGGCTGTACAAAATAAGTTCCATTATACCGGGAACCCGGTCCACGACCGTAGTGGTAATACGAGGTGATGTCGATAATAGCTCGGCTGTTATACTAAAAGTGGGGTCAGTCCAAACATCGAGTAAAGTTGAACACAGGAACAGAGCAGCCTCACCCAATTAGATTCAAGTCCTAGAGATTTGCCACTGTAGTGAACTTGGGCACAGCGCAGGTACCTGTAGAACTTCTCTCCTCTCTCTTCCAGTTGCTTTCGTGTGAGGCCCCCGTCTTTCGAGTCTAAATATTCGCAAGGAAATACATTTAGGGATGTGATCTCTCTTTCACCTTCAAAGGGTGCAATTATGCGATCACATTCGCACCTCCCCAAGCGCTGCCCATCAAAGTTCATGTACCACATCTGGAGAGTGTATGAGGCGGATAGTTTTGAGACACTGTAGTTGTTAAAAGATACTGACTTTACGACGCATGCTTGAAGACCCCCATCCATCTGGGTATACACACTCGTCCCCGGCTTGAACAACAGCCACAACATCTTGAAGGTGGCGGTGGGATTGGGCGTTGAATACCTCGCCGTTTCTTGATCGACAGCAGTCTTAATATGTGCCGGAAGTGCATCTTGGAGTACACCAAGGTGGCGCCGAGTCTCTTCATCGTACGGAGCGCCTAAACTAGCTTTACCCGCTTCTGCATTTATAGCACTGCGTTGACGCGCCTGGATTTCCTTCATATGGTGGAAAATAATGCAGTAAGGTTCCTGTAAAGCAATAGCATCTCCAGTCAATCTTACACTCGGATAATAGGTGACGACTTCTTTGAGATAGTCAATGATCTGCTGGGAGTAGATTATCATGTCGTTCGTCTTGACCTCGACTGTGTACTTGGGGTTTCTCAGAATCCCCTCGCGCATTATCTTTCGTGAGTCTCGGTCTTGTGACAAAAAGTGTGACTTAATGTTAGTCTGGACGACTGTTATGATTTCGATGATGGAACTCGAGTTGTCAGCAAGAGACCTCCTCTCGTTCTCCAAGTTTAGGAGCTCGTGCCACGGCCGTATTCCTATCTCATTCCCTGACTCGTACAGAAACTGCACTTGGTAGCGTACATCCAGCGCGACTTGGGATCCAGGCCCAGAGCGCTCCCAGATGGTTATATCAGGGTCCGTTCCAAATTGACCTTCCTGAACCGAATGGTGGGGAGGTGGTGGTGGCGGCGGTCCTATTATCTGCAACGGCCTTGGAGGTGGTGGCGGCGGTGGCCGGGGCCGTGTATCGACGCTTCGACTTCTACTTCTACTTGAGCTGGTCCAGGAGTCAGCACTGGAATCCCTGGAGGCGTCAGACACATGGCCTCTTCCGCCTCTACCCCTATGTCTCTGATCGCAACTCCTATCGCAGCTCCTACCGCAGGCCTTCTCAGGCTGTCGAAGATCTTGGTTACACGCCGGACACACAAAAACTCCCCACTTAAAGAGGTTCGCATGGCTGCGACCCTTTATAAGGCACCAGAGAGATGCGCCTGTGTTGTTGTGTGGGTTTCTCGGTGAACCATCCATTCCCGAGTCGATGCTGATCATGGCTTCGCTTTTCTCATCGTCGTCTATCTTGTCCTTTTGACTTTGTGGCTCGGGATTGCTGTCTATATTGGGTTTCTCATGAGCGGCGTCAGCTGGGCGGATCGTTCCAGCCTCAGAGGGAAGAGGGGAGTCGTCGGTCGCCATGAAGAGAGAATAATACGGCACGTTCCCAGCAACGAAAGCTCATGTGCCGAAGACTTGCTGTTTAGGACTCGGTCTAAAGTGGAAAGAATCATTGGGGTGGAAAGGAAGATCCGACATATACTTATACCTATGGGCAAGGCTACAGCACAGCCCACCCCGCAGCCGCTAGAAGAATTCCCTGGCCAACCGCCCAGATCACTCAACCACCCAAAATTTCATGATTTTTTTTCAAAGTGCTTAGAAAATCCTAAAAACTTCCCAGGTTAGTATATTGAGGCCACTGATCATGAATCTGAGCTTCTTTTCGCGATTTTATGTCGTTGTTGTGATATAGCGGTGTGGGCGGTTGAGGGGTCTGGGCGGTCGGCCAGGGAAATCCTTCTAAGGTTACCCAATAGGATGAGTCGATTAAAAACAAGCAAGACGAGGCTCTGTGATAAGGCACACTTCCGTGCTTACCGGACCGTTGCTGCCTAATGCGCGTGGCATTGGGAGACATTGAGAAGATATGCTCCTCGAACCCTTTTAAGCCCAAAATGCTAAGAAAGCTAAACTCTTCGTGATGCAGATTAATCCTTTGCGACAGAACCCAGAATGATTCCCAATGCTACAGACACAGAAATGATCCCGTCTGTTCGGCAAAACAGCCTGGAAGTCGCCGAAGATATTTCCCCCAACGCGCAAGTACATGCTCATGCGTTTACTGATGCTAGATTCGAGGGAGAACAGTCAACAGAAGAAGAGAAAAGGGAACACGAGCGAATCGAATGGCATAAGTGGCTCCAATTCGAGAACTATGACGAGTAAGTGTATCTTAGCATTGAGTAAATAAAATAACGAGCCTGTTAGAAACAACGATGTCGCCGTTTTGGAAGAGGAGTGCAAGCAGTTAGCTGAAGTGTGGGGGGATTTCCAGTCTCGCTTCCCAGATTTGGGCGCCAGCGATCTCTTATATAATGAGCTTCCCAGTATAAGGACGGTGAGGGTTGTGGTAGAAGGTGTAGTGAATCAGTGGGAGCGAAAGCAGGATAAAGGGTTAAGGAAGGCCAAAAACTACCTAACAAGCTATTGCGACACCTTACTTTGCCATGCGGATTTGTTCGCAATGTTCCCCCAAGGAGACAAGTACACAAGTCTCTTCACGGGAGTTTTGTCGACTGTGGTCAAGGCAAGTATCACGTGGTAAATACTACAGACAATGGAATTGACAACTCATAGGCTCTGGCGAGGTATGACGAGATCGCGGAAGGCTTTTCTCGTGCACTGGTGGAGATCAGTGAAAACATGAAATTCTCACAGCGCCAGAGTCTCATCTACCCAACAGCCCGCATGAAGACACTGGTGATCTTGCTATATGTCAAGTACTTCAAATTCCTACGCCATACGATGAACTGGTTCTCATCTAAGGCCAAAAGATTCAAGGCATCCCTGGATCAGTCCTTCTATTCTAAGGAAATCGAGCAGAAAACCAAAGAAATCAGCGATATTGTCATCAGGATTCAACAAGAGGCAACCTTGCAGACTCAGAGCACGATCGAGTCCACGCACGACCGCGTTATGAATCTAGTTACTTCTAGCCAGATTGATTCACACACGGAAGGCCTTATGCAGTTTATTTCAAGGCAATTCCAGATAGCGGATCAGAACCGTGATTTATCCGACAAGCGGCTTTCCTCCCAACTACAACTGCTAAGTTCACAGCTGGAAGAAATGGCTCAAAGTGCTGCTGTTACGGCAGTGGAAAGGCTTCTTCGTGAGCGGGAGTTTCCTTACGGTACCGCAGCCTTTCAACCAACAGCATTAGAAATACTAACAGTCTCATCTAATAGAAGGCCCAAAACTACTCGAGAGTTCATCACAGTCCATCCCTGTTTTTCAGCCTGCACTTAAAGGCAAATCACTAGTAACCCTCTAAGCATCGAATGTTCTAACTCTGTCACTAGAATCTCCCTTAATCTATAACCGAAATGACTTGGAGTTCCAATCGCGACACCTGAAAAGATTCTTTGATGCCGATAATGCCAGTGTCGAATTAGAGCCACGTCATCCAAGATTCAACTTCATTCCAGTTAAAATTGTCGCGCGACTACAACGATGGATATCAGCTCCCGAATCACAACTACTCTGGGTTATGGGAAGGCCATTCTCTTCGAAGACCTCGGACGAGTCAATCGCTGCTGCTTACATCACCACTCTTATTCAATCAGCTGAAATTTCCTGCATTTCATTCTTCTGTCAACAACACGAAACTAGCAACAATGGCATTAATAATGACAACAGCCACGACTCACTACTAATCTCACTACTCTACTCTCTGACACGGCAACTCACTCTGCTAGTGCCCGAAAGTTTCAACAATACCTATGACTACCATGCAGTGCTCACTGAATTGGATGGAACTCAGAAGACGATCCATTCAACGCTGGATTTGATACGGCGGCTACTGGGACTTGCTCCAAACTTATTGTTCTGTGTCATCGATGGGCTTCACCTTCTGGATCGGCCTAGCACTACCCTATATATCAAAGAGTTGTTAGAAGTTCTCCAAATCAGACAAGAAAGTAAGGTCCTCAAAGCATTAATCGTCACAAGTGGCTTTATCACCAGTGCAGCGAGATTAGACGCGACAGCTCGGCTTGATTGCTCGCGGACGCCAAGGAGAAAGCCGGGGAGGTCGCTTCAAGGTCTGAATATTGCCTAAATAGCATACCAAATACGAATTACTCCAATTCCTATCTGTGGCAACCGCCCTGACGCTTGATATTCATAGTGAGGGATGGGTGGTGGTCGGCCGAACCCGGTGACAAGTATATTAGCGGGCCGTAAGACACCCAGAAGCTCGCATGCAGCCGGATTAGCATTAGTATCTTGCGAGCCTATCGCTAGGTATGTCTGGAGGCAAATCGGCGTCTCTAGCCTACAACGACGTAGTCGTTCACCCATGCACTAGCGTTCTCGCAATTCGTAGATCGTTAACATGCAGCCCAGAGACGGTTAATACGGAAACTCCACTTAGATCTCGATCCCCGCTACTGCTAGATGAAGGAGAACTGGGATGATGGCTTGCATGCTCCACTTTAGAAAAGAGTTCTAAATCGGTTCACGCCCTTCGGCGTTTTGCATTTGTTAGATGGTTCTGCAATGAGGTTTTATTTTAGGGTTAAAATGATCGTATTAAAAGTTCAGCGTAGACTTCCAAGACGGGGCGTGAATGGTTTAGACGCGAAGTTTTATGAGAACTGTATTTAGACAAAACGTTGAGAGGATAGTCACCGAGGCGTCAAAGCAAAATGATGCTCTTCATTTCCGCCCTCTTTGAGAGCTCGGAATCCCAGTACTCTTTCAAAGCCCACGCACAACCAACCCTTTCGAATGCGCCATGCTGTAGTGGTGACATCCGTAAAATAATGCAGTGATGTCCCTCAAGCTTGGAAAATCCTCGACTGATTCTCACGCCATGAGCAACAAGAAGGATCCACAGAGGCTCCCCGTCTACAAGCTCGATAGCTTCACCATTGACAAGGACATCGCAGTCAAAACCTCTCCGAACAGGGTTCCCCTCCTCAAGAACATCATCAGGTTTAGCTAACTTAACTTCGTGATAAATGGGGGCTAGTAGTCCCGATACTTTGAGATACCCAGATCGAACCGGTCCATATGGACTTGCACCAGCTGGAATGCAAATTGCTTCGAGGATTGTAAGATCGGTAGCGAGCTCGAAGCTATATTCTCTGCCAGGTAACGCAATATACTCGATTGGTCCAGTCACAGAAGCCCATGACCAGGAGGGCGCATAGTACTTCTGATGTCTGCGGCTCACCAGAGTCTTCCGAGTATGATAATCAGCCTGCGTTCGCCATAGTAAGCCTAATGGAAGCTCCTCCTTCCACAAACCAGCCAAGAAAGAGCCCTTTGCAGATGGAGACATAGTTGCAGCCATGCCGGACAAGGCATATAGCCTGTCGGTGTGGTAAGTCAGGTTGCGTTGTGTGAAGAGCTCTACAAAATTAACCCATCTCGAACTTTGCGACCATTGTTGACGCGTGGGCTTACTCGAATGCTGCATCATAAGTTTGCATGCTCGCAATTGCATGATAGCGGAAGATCTTTGGACCTGCTCGGCCAAGGAAGTGCATTCGCACTGGAAACATGTTGCACAGTCCCACGACATTTCTGCAACTGTGTAGTGGAGAGTGCGTCGGGAGAGAGATTGTTCCTGGAGAACCCAACCGCGAGTATCGAGTATACTTTCGCACGGTTCCGCACCTGATCGAATGTGTGCGAATCCATTTCGCATTGTATTGGGCCTCCTACGAACGTGTATCGAACTTTCTGCACCTGCAAGTCCTGGGCATCGAATGCAGGCAACGTCGAGATTTCGGCTAGGATGTCCTTCTATGAAACAACCTCCATTGCTGTTCAAGGATCCATCAGCCGTAATGCAGACCAAACTGTTGCGATAGATGGTACCCATCTTGACCGCTTCCTTCTCCCAATCCTCAGCAGAGTCCTGTATGATACACAAGGAATCTATCCAAATATATTGGACGCCCAATTTTCTCGTTATAGTGATGGCATCTCTGAATGTTCTTGGCAGCTCAGAAAATCGTATTTCGCGTTGACGTTGCTCAAGTGTGGCTAGAGTCGTCGTCAAGGGAACCACCCCACCCCAGCAGTGACTGAGAGCGATGTATTCAGCATTCTCCTGTTTTGAAATATACAAGAAGGGCTCTTCCAGATCGGAGCCTACATGGATCACTCTAGTAGGAAGCGGGGTATGGTCAAGATGCAAACAATCTTGATGAGACTCGGCGCATTTTTTGATCCATGAGGCAGCAAGCTGTACACATTCATCGGATGCTGAATCTGAAATCACTTGCCTTCCTACTCCAATGATCGGCCATGGTGAAGGGGAGCCTATCAAAAACTCCTATTAGCTAAAAATGCTTTAAATGATCGCGTCTGCCATTTGTTGCTGTTGAGAAGACGAATAAATGAGCGGAAACTCACCTGTGCGAGTATAAAACTCGAACCTTTCTTGGGAGCCTGAATTCAACACAAGTGTAACATCCAGCGTGCCACTGATGTTCCCTTGGCATTCTATTTCTCTCACTCCATTTAAAGATCTATTTGATACAGCCAATACGGCGTTTCGAAGCATGATGCAAGTATCGCACTGCAGGACGCCGGTTCCGCTGATAATGGCGTCAATCTCAATGGTTAGGTGTGGTTTAATCCCGCGAGGCTTATTCGAAGGAATAGCAGACAATGCATTGTATTCACTCGGAGGGCGAGATTGAACCACAGTCTCGTACGAAGGTATGTCGAGGTTGTTGCAATACTTGCAAGGTGACATCTTGGCTTCTCAGCAGAGGGTTCCATAGGTAAACTAAAATCCAGAGGAAGTGGAGCGTGCGAGCCAGCTCGTCGGGATTTTTTTGGATAGTGTAATCTAATAAAGTAAGGCTGCTTCGAAATGAAAAGAGGGTCGTGGTCGCGATCCTGTGGCTAGGCGGTTAATAGGCCAATCACAACTACCTTCAATAGAAATTGCACGAAGCAGCAACTCGCGGCTCATGAAGATGAAAATCAAGGCATAAAGAAACTGGGAACCTGGAATAACAATGTAGTAATGGTTGCGCGCATTGGTATATCAAGCACTCTAGTGTACGGATGCACATTGTAATCTTACATAGAATTCAAGAACCGACTAGGACTGGGCGGCGGTGCCTCCAGTCATCATGCCATTCCTTCCGTGCGCCGTTGTATGACCCCAAATTGATGGATTCAAAAGGAGAAAAGCGGTCCTAATCCCTGTCCAAGCGGCCGAAGCTATCCCAATCCAGGATTCCCCCTCCTAATTCGGTAAGTCCGGTACAAACTCCGTGTCAACTCTGTTTAGTATATTACTAGCAATCGACTACTTGCCTAGTAAATAATCGATTACTAGTACAATAAAGAACACATTAATACTGTTTTCCTACCGTCCTATACTGTGAGGCCCTCGATTTTGTGATTTTTCTCGTAAAATGCCATATTTCTTGTGTACTATGCCAAGGCCCCAGTCGCGCTCTTGGCTCCTTGAGATGCCACACGGCCGCTTGCCGTCTTCGTAATATCGATCACTTAGAGTATATCCTCATAATCCACAATTCACGTGATATTTTATTACTTTCTACGCTCTACGCCCTCGTGAGCAGTACTTTCCCTATACTCTACGCTCTACGCCCTACGCTCTCGTGAGCAGCTATTTCTCTGAACTCTACGCTCTATGCCCTCGCGATTACTTAGAGTATATCTTCACAATCCACAGTTCACGTGATATCTGTGCTCTACGCCCTCACGAGCAAACACAGGAGGCTCGGCCCGGAGTTGACCCGAAGGGCTGACTGAGGGTCGAGCCTCGATAACTAAATAAGACTTAGAACGCCCAGGTTGAGCATTTTCCCTTGTTGGGCTCCAAGGAATAATTGTCAAAACTTGACAAAAATAACATGACGCGCGCCCTAAGCCAACATCTAGCCTCATTAGTTAAGTGGGTACTGCTCAGGTTGCTCAGGTTGCTCAGGGACTGCTCAGGGGCGGCTCAGGTTGCTCAGACAGCTCAGGTGAGCTGGCTAAGCCCAGGGTGAGCCGAGGGTGATTAGCGCCTGAGCAAGAGCGGCCAGCATACTAACCGAATATGGAACGAATATTGAAGGTTTAGAGTTCAACTACCAGGAAAGTCAGACTCTAATCTCATCCTCGCTGCTTCCGTTTTAGTCTCTGGACGTGAGCAGCTACTGCTTCAACCTGAGCCGAGGGTGAGCGTACCTGATTAGAGCCTAAGCATGCCTAAGCAGAGCCTGAGCCGTGCCTGAGCCGAGTATGAGCATTCCTGGAGCAGAGGGTAAGTGTGCTTGAGTAGAGCCTGAGTCTTCACAGGGTCCCATTTTGGCTCCCTGTGCTCCCCGGCTATATATTCCTCGCCGAGTTTGCCAAGGCACCCGATCTGCTCCCCATAAAGGGGTCCCTATCAGAGCTGATTTGGTATCCTTAATGTGATTGCCTCACATAATCGACATCCCTGCGAGGCCAAAATCCTATAGTACAATTAAAATATTCAACCAAATTGTAAATATTTCAACTTAGAATAACGTAAATCTATTAAAAATGTTGTAGATTTTATTTTACCTTTTATAATTTTAATCTAGCTAATATAATTCTAAGCTTATATAAAGGCTTATTAATCGTATTTTATCTGCCAGTTCTATTCGTTATTTTTACACTTGCGTTTGTTCTTGTGTTTGCTTCGCGGATTTATATTTCTGCTTGCTGCAGTTCGCCCCTCTATAGTAGTAGTGCTTCGGCTGCCGAATTCAACAGGATCGGACCGCTCTTTCAAGAAACCTCCCCCCTCTTCTTTTTCCCCCTAAGAAGTGTTATGTAAATTAACTCTACGAGCAAATTCATATAAGTCCACAAGCCGAGAGGACGATATCAGTAACCCCTTTCGTGGGGTTGTAGCAAGAAGCCATACCAAAATGACCACAGTGGTGAGCGATGGCAAAACATACAGCAGGGCTAACCGCTTTCCTATTCCAATGCGGCTGTAGGCAATTGTTGCACTACCTATATATCGATCTGCGCCGCTGCCACCGACTATAGTAGTTCGCGCTAGAGCAAGAGCCGATGCTACTCCGAGTACATCCTCCAAAGCATTCCTAGAGTTCGCGTAGGCAAACGGTGGTGCTCGTACCCATAAACTATGATTCGTGTTTTCGCTGGCTATAAGCTGAGTTGTTTGAATAAATGGCCGAATTAGCTCGAAGAACGAATATGGGAGAAGCTGCCATGGCCCAAATGCAGATATTGCCTTTAATTTATCGTTCACCGAGTATATAGGTGTTCCCTGGAAATCGGAGTAACACAGAGAAGATCCGTCAGCGTCCAGCACTCTAGAGTAAGCTCTAGCCTGCCCGAAAGGGTCACTGAAAGTAAGAGTAAGGTTGCGTAGCTGTATAGCGGCGCTCGTGTCTACAGCACAGATGATGCCGTAGATCAGAGGGTTAAGCGAGCCATTGTAATCTTCGTTGATCCAGTCTACATCTCCCATAGAAACAGCTGCGTAATACGCATCTGAATTCAAACCGGCGGCCACTACCGTAGCCTGCCCAACAGCCCCACGGGAGCACATGTTACCTGTCGACCAACCCGCATTGCCTGGGGGATTACTGCCGATATACACGCTCGAAGAACAGCTTCCATCATCGGAGGCAATGGTGAGGTAACCACCAGAGAAAGAAGCATTGCCTTTTGAGCACTGAACGGGATTTGAGGTCAAGACGGGAGCGCAAGTGGAGGTTGACATAAGGCTGGCGCCAAACTGATCTAAGGTGTTATTTAGTGGTGACGCCAATTGAATGCTATTTGGCGGGTTGAGCGTTGAGTAAATAGAGCCTGGTGCACCCAGTGCTGCTTGACGCACGGCGACACCCAAGTCAGCATACCCATAGTCTTGAGGATCGAGGACGTTCATTGTTCCCATCAGAGTCAAAGGTTCAATGGTTGGACAGAACTGATAATTGACTCCGACGGAGAGATAAGAGCCGTTCGGCAACTTCCAAGAATTCTCGGCGGAGGATATAGAGTCGGAAGTGCTCACGCAGGAGTAGTCGAACGCATCGGCAAGGAGATATTCGTACGGCACGAGCCTGGTGGCAGGGGACGCTGCGAGGCCGGCGACGATAGCCGTGGTAGACAGTCCGGCAGCAAGGAACGTGAAATAGATATTCCAGTGCCCCATTATTTCTCGCGTAGACGCGAGGCCAAGGGCCGTCCTCCAAGAAGCGTTGGTGAGCCCTGGGCTGTCGCCGCGACTCAACCGCACATCAACATTCCTTAGCCATAGCTCGCGGATCTGGTTCTTGGTGAAGCTTGTTGCCAGCGTCGCGATCACGGTAATTCCGGTGATATAGAGAGTGTTATTTTGACTCGAGAGGGATCCTGAACTAGTCAGGCTAATCGGGACCAAGACGACTACGACGAGTAATGCAACAAGGGCGATATGGAGCAGCACGGCAGCAAGCGCAAGGGAGATGTTGCGAGAGCGGCCCGACAAAGCCGCTGGATGGAAAGATGGTCGAGGCTCGGCAATTGCTTTATTCTTGAGATCGCTGTCGTTATGCTGGCCGTCGACAACAGTAACGGGATGTGTGGTATTCTGGCCATTCTGCACGAGGGCATCGTATTCGTACATCTTCGACGGTATTTGTCATCGATGTTTGCAAAGAATAGCAAAGCATAGAAGACGTAGAAACCGACACAGAAGACGGAGAGGATGGGTAAAAGTGGTGGGTTGCAAAGAGAGAAGAGACACAGTTCTCATATACTGCTCGCGTTCAGCTGGACCCTAGCCGCAGTCTAGAAGGATTGTCGGGCCAATGCCACCCCTAGTCCAACGCTTGGTTTGGGCGTCTATGCCACGATTGGAGCATTCTGGTTCCCGATTGGCGCTGGGGGTATTCAAGAAACCGGGGCATAAAAGGCCCAAACCAAGCGCTGGACCAGGGGTGGCGTTGGCCCGGCAGTTCTTCTAGCCAAGGCCATCATCATGCACGGTCCAGAAGCGGGGAGCGGGTTATGCGGTGTAAAGAGGCCCCAGGCACTCACCCTTTCCTCTGATGCAATCTAACTAACCTTCTTGCCCCTACCTTTTCTGGCGGGCCAGGTGGGGTGTCACTGCGATCTCCAGTTCGTGCATTGACTCGTTAGCCAAAGCGTACTCATAATTTCTTTGGGAAGCGGGGATTCTTTTTTTTTTGTGTGTTCCATTACTCTATTTAGCTGCCTAAGGCGTCATGCAGGCGTGCTATATGGGGTGTAGGCTACAATGTGGTCATGAGCCCCCAGCTCCGCTCCAGTGCTGGTAAAGCAAAGAAATCAATACAAAAACAAAAAATAAAAACAAAAGTAACCCCTAAACACAATGTGACCTCCCACCTTGCCCTTCTTGTATTGAAGTACAACTGAAATGACGACCATTAGAGCGCCAGGGTCACTAGTTTGAAGCTAATGGTTTTAAGCGAGTCTATCAATTAGCCGGTATACATACCAGTAGCCTAGCCCCGTGATTGACACTCCCACCTATCCTTCACTTCTTCTATTACTTAATTTTGTATTTTCCATCAAAATGGACGTTTTCATATCGCTTCTCAAGCAAACGCATCTTCTTCCATAAGAGCTTTATTTATTAAAGACCTATAAGACAAGGTTGAGCTATTTACATAGCAAATTATAAAATGCCCCCCCCCCGGTTATAATTAAAAAATAAGGCTCGCTATTTGATCTTTACAACTAAATATGCTATCCCCTTAAAAAGGCGTCAAAATTCTAATATAAAAGTAGTAATATTTATAATTTTAGTTTTAATCCTATAACAAATAATTATATAATTTTTATTTTTAAGCTTTAATTTTATAAAACTTAAAGCAATATAAATATAATAAAACTAATTTAAGCTAAATATTATATAAGTCTAATTAAAGGCATTAGTTAAATTTGTTAATAAAGTCACGAGTTATAAGTTATAGGATTATCTTTTAGCAAATTATTTCTAGATTAACAATTTCGTTATTAGCATTTAATAATTTATATGAGATTCTTGTGCTTTACTTCTCTTGTATTCGAGAGACTAATAAGCCTTAAATTAAAAGGATAAATAAAATATTCACGTGATATAAAATCACGGGATTAAAATGAAATGTCTTTAAATTATTGCTTTAATTATTTATTTTTTGAATTCCAACTGAGAG
>Ga0302325_10020020_pt1 | contig 14042 bp, 15 predicted proteins | sample Palsa_T0_2_FD_201948 | JGI IMG/M metagenome (GOLD analysis project Ga0302325, IMG submission 201948) | Peat permafrost microbial communities from Stordalen Mire near Abisko, Sweden - Palsa_T0_2 | ecosystem: Environmental > Terrestrial > Soil > Palsa > Peat permafrost | place: Sweden: Abisko... | reverse complement strand
TGGACGTTGCTTCATCGAGGATCAGGAAGCGGGGATTGTGCGCCAGGGCGCGCGCGAAGCTGATGAGTTGTTTCTGCCCCGTGGAAAAGCCGTTGCCGCGCTCGCGCACCGGCTGCTCGAATTTTTCCGGCAGAGACTCCACGAATTCGAGAAGGTTCACCTGCGCCGAGGCTTCTTCCACCGCCTGCTGGCCGATCGAAGAAGTGCCGAGACGGATGTTCGAATCCACCGTGCCGGTGAAGAGGTACGGGTCTTGCAGCACGACTCCAAAGTGGCGCCGCAGATCGTTGAGGGACAGTTCTTGAAGAGCTACGGATTCGGTTTGTCCGATCACCCGAATGTGCCCGCGCTGAATATCGTAGAAGCGCAGCAACAGATTGGTGAGCGTTGTCTTGCCCGCGCCGGTGTGGCCGACGACGGCGATGGTCTCGCCCGGCTCGATGCGAAAGCTCACGTCGCGCAGCACCCAGTCCTCGTCGCGATAGGCGAACCAGACATGGTCGAACTCGATCGCGACCGGGCCCTCGGGAAACGCGCGCGGCGCGGAAGGCGACGTAACCTGCGATGGCGTGTCCAGCAATTTGAAGATGCGCTCGCTGGCAGCCATTGCCGATTGCAGGATGTTGTATTTTTCGCTCAGGTCCTGAATGGGGCGGAAAAATCGCAGTCCGTATTGGAAAAAAGCCACCAGAACGCCCAGTGAAAGCGCGCCCTGGCGGTTGCGGTAACCGCCGTAAGCCAGCAGCATGGCCAGCGAAAGCATGCCCAGAAACTCCACCACCGGATAAAACCATCCATAGGCCAGAATCGAGTCTTTGAACGCCTCCATGTGGTCGCGATTGATGGCCGCGAATTCATCGCGGCTGCGGGCCTCGCGATTGAACAGTTGCAGCACGGCCATTCCGTTTACATGCTCTTGCAGATAGGTGTTGATGCGCGCCACCGCGACGCGGATGCGCCGATAGCTCTGCTGCACCGTCCGCCGGAACACCGCGGTCACCAGTACGACAAAAGGCAGCACGGCCAGCAGCAATCCCGTCATGCCGGGGCTGAGCCGGAACATCACCGCGACCACGAAGCTAAGCACCAGGATGTCGCCCAGGATGGTCACCAGGCCGGACGCCCACAGCTCGTTCAACGCATCGACGTCGGTGGTGACGCGCGTGATCAGGCGGCCCACAGGATGGCGGTCGTAGTAGGCGACGTCGAGCTTTTGCAGCCTCTCCATTAATTCGCGCCGCAGGTCGAACATGGCGAGCTGCCCGGTGCGCTGCATCAGATACGTTTCGACGAATTCGCAAGCGAATCCGGTCAGCAGCGCGGCCAGGTACAGCGCGGAAATTTGCGCGAGCCCCGTCCACACGTCGGCCGCCAGCCAGCCGTCGAGAGGCGACGTCACGGGATGATCGGGCTTGGCAAGGTATTTGTCAATGGCGAGTTTAGTCAGCAGCGGCCCCGCCACCTGCGTGATCGATTGCAGCAGCAGAAAAAACAGAGACACGGCCACGGCGCCGCGATACGGTTTCAGATACCGGACCAGGCGCCGCATCAAGCGGCCATCGTAAACTTTGCCGAGGATTTCTTCTTCCAAAAGTCCAGCGTAGCGCAGTTTATTCGTGGTTATGCTCGCATCCAAATCCCCGCACTGACGAGTCTGTGTGAAAACTGCCAAGTGGGGCGGGCTATCAGCCGGCAGCCTGCTTCTAGCAGGCTCGTAGTGTTGAAAACAAAAGCCGCCCAGAGGGCGGCTGCCGGCTGATAGCCCGCCCCACATTGTGAACCTGGAGTTTTCACACAGACTCTGACTGTCGGGGTTCCATTGACGGCGTGAGCGCGTACCCTCAAGCAACGATATGGAACCCCGACAGTCATGGAGCGGATGGTAACGGTTTCTCATGACCATCCCTCGAACTGCCGGACATTCTGGAGATGCAAGGCCTCGTATGGAACCGATTTGCCGATGAACAACAAAGGCGCGGATTCGTCGCTGTAATCGAGCGTCGCGAAATCGTCCGAATGCGTGCGCAGGTCGGCGAACAGCATGTTCGATTTGCCGTAGAACGGGAAGGGCAATTCGCCTTCGACACCTTTATATTTCGCGATGGTTATCGTCGACACTTCAAACTGGATGTTTTGAAAGGTGAGGCGGCTGCCGCGCTTCACCTGAGCTTCCGGGGGCAAAGGGATGCTGCTGGGGACCATAAATGACACGGCGTATTGAAGCTGCGCGTCGGACAGCCAGCCGCTCACGCCGTCGGAAAAAACGATGTGCCATTCGTTCCATCCGCCCTGCTCGTATTCATAAATGATGCGGCCGATGACGTCGAATTTTTTGTTGTTATAGGTACCGGAGGTCAGCAGTTGAATCGGCGAAGGATCGGGAGGCAGATCCGCGACCTTGCCTACGTTCTGGAGCGTCAGGTCGACGCGCACCAGAATCGAGTGGCAGAAAGGGCAGACGGTTTGCACCGCGCTCGACCAGCGGAACGTGACCGGTGCGCCGCAACTGGGGCAGTTCGCTGTTGGTGAACTCATTCCGAATAAGGCCGGTTCAGGCGCCTGACCTCGACTGACTTCGCTCCGAATTCCCGCCGCAGGCACGCATCGAAATCCCAATCGGGACGCGGCCTGCAACAGAATACATTCAAGCACAATGAGCGGTGCTCCGGGAATGTATGGCAGGCGATGTGCGATTCCTGGAGCAGCGCGAGCCCGGTAATGCCTCCGCCCGGAAACTGGTGCCACAGAGTTTCGCCGATCGGATGGAGGTTCATTTCCTGGATGAGCCGGGTGAAAAGGGCGCGCAACGCGTCGGGGTTAGAGACAGATCCCTCGTCGCAATGGTGCGCTTCGATGATCCACTCCTGGCCGTTCATAAGGATGCCTTGTGGGGCAGGTTGGTAACCTGCGGACCGATTGGCAAGCGGTCCATCCGGGCTGAGGAGCCGCGACCAGCGGGAGCGGTCAGGCATGCATCGAGACGAGTCTCGACGCGGCACGCACGAGTGCGTACGCCACGTCCTACGGTTGCGCTGTTCCGCATTCGGGGCAAAATTTCGCGACGCGGGCGATGGACTTTCCACAATTGAAGCAGAACTTCGTCTCGGCTCCGGCTACGGGAGCGGGCCCCGCCGGAGGAGGCGCGGCTGGAGCGGGCCCCGCGGGAGGATTTTCACCCGGCCGCAGCGCGTTGGTCATGACGTTCGCCATCGTCAGGCCCGCGCCGAGGCCGACGCCCAGTCCGGCGATCCCTCCGCTTTCATTCGCGGCGGCGATCGGCAGCGAGTTCGCCACCTGATACTGCGTGTATTTGCTCATATCGCCGAGCATGTTCATGCCGACGCGCGTATCCAGCATCTTCTGCAACTCGTCCGGCAGAGAGAGATTTTCAACCACGAAGCTGTCGAGCGTCAGGCCGAGGTCAGTGAACATCGGCGCCATGCCGGCGGCGATTTTCGTCCCGAGGTCGACTTGATTCGCGGCCATGTCGAGGAAAGGAACGTTGCTCTGCGCGAACGCGTCCGTCATGCGGCCGATAATGGTGTTGCGGAGCTGCCCTTCAATATCGGCGACGTGATAAATCTCGCGCGTGCCGCTGATTTTCGTGTGGAACGCCTTGGCGTCGCTGATGTGCCAGGAATAAATTCCGTAGCCGCGCAGCCGCACCATGCCGAAATCCTTATCTCGAATGGTGATGGGCGTCGCCGTGCCCCAGCGCTGGTTGGTTTGAATGCGCGTCGAGAAAAAATAGACGTCGCTTTTGAAAGGCGACTGGAATTTCTTGTCCCAGTTTTGCAGGTACGTCAGAATCGGCAGGGTCTGCGTGGTCAGTTTATAAAGACCGGGGCCAAAAATGTCCGCCACTTTCCCTTCATTGACGAACGCGGCCATCTGCGATTCGCGAACCGTTAAACTGCCCCCGTTCTGAATCTCCATGTCCTGCATCGGATAGCGGTAGGCGAGAACGCCGTCCTCCGATTCCGTCCATTGGATGACGTCTATCCACTGCTTTGCGATAAAGTCGCGAAGCGACATTTTGCTGCCTCCGGTTTCATTTACTATAACGCCGATGCGGCTCCCGTTGTTCCGCTAAAGTAGCGTTATGGCTTCGCGATTGTGGCTGGTGCGGCACGGAGAAACGGCGTGGAGCCTTTCGGGGCAGCATACTTCCACGACCGATCTGCCGCTGACGGCGGAGGGCGAACGGAAGGCGGCACAAGTCGGCAAGCTGCTTGCAGGGAAGAAGTTTTCCGCCGTTTATTCCAGCCCTCTGATAAGAGCGCGGGAGACGTGCCGGATTGCGGGATATGCGGATGCCGCGATCTTCACCGACGATTTGCGGGAGTGGAATTACGGTTCGTATGAAGGGCTGACGACGCAGCAGATTCAAGAAACCGCGCCCGGGTGGACAATTTGGAGCGCGGGGCCGCTTGGAGGCGAGACCATCGGGCAGGTGGCCGAAAGAGCGCGGAGGGTGATCGGGCAAGTGCCGGACGGTGATGTGGCCATTTTCGGACATGGGCATATGCTGCGCGTTTTATCGGCGTGCTGGCTGGAAATTACGCCGGAGATGGGCCGTTGCTTCGCATTGTCGACCGGGTCAGTCAGCGTGCTGGGGTACGAGCGGGAGACGCGCGTTATCCAGAGTTGGAATCGGACGGAGTAGCGGCCTTTCGCCACATAATGGAAGGGTGGACCGAGTCTGGCTATGGCCGAATCTGCTGAGCCTGGATGCGCCGGCTGTCGCTCTGCTGTGGCAGATTTTGTTCGCGCGCTGTTTCCATGCACGGGTAGAAGCGTTGCCGTCCGTTCTCCTGGTGCTGGCGGTGTGGCTGATTTACGCCGCGGACCGGACGCTGGATGCGTGGACCGGATCCTGCGCGCTGCCTCGCCACGAGTTTTATAGAAGGCATTGGAAGTCCTTGCTGCCGCTGTGGATTCTCGCGTTCGTGGCGGGATCGGCGCTGGCCTTAACGCGGCTGACGCCGGAACTGCTGTTTTGCGGAATCGCGCTGGCGACGGTGGTCGTTGCGTATTTCGTCCTCCTGCATCTCGGAGTGTTCCAGAAAACGAAAGAGGCGGCCGTAGCGGTGTTGTTCGCGTTGGGGGCGACGCTTTCGGCGTGGCCGAACGTACATACGGCGGTCGATGTCGAAGCGATTATTCTGTTTTCCTGCCTGTGCTGGATCAACTGCGTGGCGATCGAACATTGGGAATCGGCGGGGGAGCAGCGCTGGCCGGTCGCGGCGGCTGCCGGGGTCCTCGGGCTGGCGACGATGCCTTTGTTGTTTACGGGACGTCCAGTGTTGGGCGGCGCGGTCGTGGTCAGCGCTCTGGCGTTTGTGCTGCTCGACTGCGCGCGGAGGCGTTTCTCGCGGGACGCGCTACGCGTGCTGGCGGATGTGGCGCTGCTCTCGCCTCTGTTTCTGTTGCCGGTTGCAGGACCGCACGTTTGAACTGCGACTTCTTGGCTCGCTGGTATCGATGGCTGGAATATGCGGCGTTCGGAGGAGCGCTCCGGCGGCGGCGCGAGGCGTTTTTATTCGACCTGGGGAATCCGAAAACAGTTTTGATTTTGGGCGACGGGGACGGGCGTTTTTTGCAAGTGTTCGCGGCGCTCTATCCGCAGGCCCTGGTGGATGCGGTGGATTCCAGCGCGCGGATGATCGAACTGGCGCGGGCTCGCGTGCCGTCCGCCACGTTCCATTTGGCCGACGCGCGGGAATTTGTTTTCGAAAAAGAGTACGATCTGGCAGTCGCGCATTTTTTCTTCGACTGTCTTGGAGAGGATGAATTGGCGGCGCTGCTCGGACGGGTGCGCGCGAAGAGTTGGCTGGTTTCCGAGTTTCAAAACACCCGCTGGTCATGGCCGATCGTGCGGGGCCTTTATTTTTTCTTTCGAGTGACGACGGGGCTGCGGGTGACATCGCTGCCGGATCACCGGCCGGTGCTTTCGGGCCTCGGCTATTCGATAGACAAGGAGCAGCCGGCGCTGGGAGGCTTGGTTGTATCGGAGCATTGGGTTCGCAGTTAGCTTGTGCCCGGCGTCAGATCAAGATCTCCCGCGGGCCTTTTGTCCCGTGATAAGCTCGCCTCATGGGCGCAGCGGTAAACTCGCTTTCCTGGTGGGACGACTACTTCGTAAACCAATGGGAAGCCAACAATGGACGGAACCAGACTCGTCATTTTGTGACGCGGCTGCTGGACCACCTCGCCTCCCGGGAAACGTACTGGCTTGCCGCGCCCGGAAGGTCGATGCTCGACTGGGGTTGTGCTCTTGGCGACGGCGTTGACGTGCTGTGCCGGCGTTTTCCCGCCGCACGCGTATCCGGGCTCGATTTTTCGCGAACAGCCATCGAGAAGGCGGTGAAGCGCTACCCCGGGTACGATTTTCAGTTAGCCGAGGATGGTCGTCCGCAAACCACTTTCGACGCCGTCTTCGCGTCGAATTGCCTGGAACATTACGTGAACCCCTTTGAAGTAGCCGCCGGCCATCTTCGATTTTGCCGGTCGCTGTACGTGGCGATGGTGCCGTTCCGCGAGGAGCACCTCCACGAGGCCCATTTTACGCGTTTCGAGCTGGACACATTTCCGGAAGCGATCGGCGAATTTCGCAAGCTGGGGTCGGCGATCCTGCGCTGCCCTCCGCTCTACTGGAACGGCGAGCAGATTATCGTGACGTACGGCTCAGCACCCTATTGCGACGAGGCCAGGCTCACCTGATTCAGCGACCGGTCAGGTCGTCGCCAAGCCCGCCTCGCCAAGCACGAGTGTGCGCCACGTCACAGCAAATGATGTTTCGCTAAGAAATCGCGGGTTGCTTTGTGGATTCTTACGCGCTCCTCGGGCGTGAAGTTTCCGTGCTTGCCGTTGGGGATGGTCACCAGCTGGTTCGGCACGCCCGCGGCATCGAGCGCGGCTTTGAGACGCGTCGAGTGCGAGTAAGGAACCGTGGGGTCCGCGTCGCCCTGGACCATTAGAATAGGAGGCAGGCCCGCGCGCACGTATTCCAGCGGCGAGACGCGTTTGGCGATTTGCTCCTTATTCGGCATGCTGCCGAGCCATTGCACGGCGTAGGCTTTCTGATTGGGGCCATCGAGAAGATCATTGACATCGGTGATGCCGTACCAGTCGAGAATCGCGGCGACTTTCGGCAGCGCCGGGCCGGGGCACTGGCGGTCCAGGCCGGCCGATTCCGGGATCATGCCGGTGGTCAGCGCGAGATGCCCTCCAGCCGATTCTCCCGTCACCACCAGTTTAGTGGGGTCGATATTGTAATCCCTGGCGTGCTGGCCGATAAAGCGGAGAGCGCACAGGCAGTCTTCCACAGCCGCTGGCGCGGGGGAGATTTTCTCTAGTCGATACTCGACGTTCACCACGTTCCAGCCCATTTCGAAGTACGGGAACAGAGACATGACCGACGTTTCCTTCGATCCTCCGGTCCAGCCTCCGCCGTGGATGTAAATAATGGTCGGCTGGGGGCCGGTCGCGTCCTTGCGCTGGTACACGTCCAGCTTGGTCTCGTAATTATTCTGGATGCCGTAGGTGATGTTCGGCTTGATGACGTAATGGTTCTGTGCTTGTGTTGCCCAGGTGGCTTGTTCGGAGAGCTGCGCGTACGCGGCGGCGCAAGAGAGGAGAAGCAGCGTTGCTTTCATTATTAGACAATAGGACTCGATGAAAGCCCTCGTCAAGAGCAAACGCGAGCAGGGGTTGTGGCTCGAAGAGATCGAGGCTCCCAAGCCGGGAATGAATGACGTGCTGATCCGCGTGCTCCGCGCGGGGATCTGCGGGACGGACGTCCATATCTATAAATGGGACGACTGGGCGCAGCGCACCATTCCCGTGCCTATGGCGATCGGGCACGAGTTCGTAGGCGAAGTGGCGGAAACGGGGTCGAACGTCGCCGATTTTCATCCTGGAGACATCGTCAGCGGCGAAGGGCACGTGGTGTGCGGACGCTGCCGCAACTGCCTGGCCGGGCGCCGCCATTTATGCGCGCACACCATGGGCGTGGGCGTGAACCGTCCGGGAGCGTTCGCCGAATACATCGTCCTGCCGATGACCAATATCTGGAGGCACGCGCCCACGGTCGATCTCGATATTGCCGCGATCTTCGATCCGTTCGGAAACGCGGTGCACACCGCGCTGTCGTTTCCTCTGCTGGGTGAAGACGTCTTGGTCACAGGCTGCGGGCCCATCGGGTTGATGGCCGTGGCCGTCGCGAAACACGCGGGGGCGCGCTTCGTGGTCGCGACCGACATGAATCCGTTCCGGCTGGCACTGGCGAAGAAGCTGGGCGCAACGGTGGCGCTGGACGTATCGAAGGGCACTTTGGGCGAGGTGCAGCGGCAGCTCGGAATGAAGGAAGGTTTCGACGTCGGCCTGGAAATGTCGGGCAACGGGCAGGCCTTTCGCGACATGCTGGCCAACATGAGCCACGGCGCGAAAATCGCGATGCTCGGGATTCCCGATAAAGACATGTCCATCGACTGGCGGACGGTAGTGTTCAATATGCTCACCATCAAGGGCATTTATGGGCGCGAAATGTATGAGACCTGGTACAAAATGACGGTGATGCTGGAATCGGGGCTCGATATTATGCCCGTGATTACGCATCGTTTCCACTACACGGAGTTCGAAAAAGGATTTCAGGCGATGATCGGAGGGGATGCGGCGAAGGTGGTACTCAGCTTTGAAAAGTAATTACAGCACGCCTTTCGTGAGCAGTTCCACCGCGCGGTCGGCGGTTTTTTCTACGGGTTTGGTATGAGTGCCGCGGCTCCATTCCCGCGCCGCGCCGAAAATCGACCAGCTTAGAATGGTCGCGTTTGTCTCCTGGCGCTTGGTGGGCAAACCTTGCAGGATGTGCCCGTAGATTTCGTCCTGAATGATGGCTTCGACCAGAGGATGAAACTCGCGGTTTTTCCTGGGGCACTGGCCGCCGAATTCGGCCAGGAACATTCCGGTTACAGAAATCAGGCGGCGCACAGCGCCGGGCGATGGCTCGAAATGATCGAGACCCATTAAAACCCGGCTGCGGAACTGATCGCGAACGATCCAGTCCAGAAGGGCGAATTTATCGTCAAAATGGGCATAAAATGTGGCCCGGTTGACAGTGGCCTTGCGGGCGATGTCCTGCACCGTGATCGAGCCGAACTCTTGCACCCCCATCAGGTCGCGGAACGCGTCGGCCAGCAACTGCTTCGTGCGCCGTGCCCTGGGATCTAGCTCATTCACGTGATTTCCTTAAGAATAGCGGAAACCTTTGGGCCGCTCTATTCATCAGATGTCGTGTAAGCAACGTTAGTTGCACAGAAGGAGACTCACTCATGAAATACCTTTCGGTAGTAGGCAGGATTTTCTTTGCCCTGATCTTTGTGACGGCCGGCTTCGCCCATTTCTCGAAGGCGGAAATCGGATATGCGGAATCGGCGGGCGTGCCACTTGCCTCGATTGCCGTGCCTCTTTCCGGCGTTATCGCTATTTTGGGCGGTTTGAGTATCGCGCTGGGCTATAAGGCAAAACTGGGAGCATGGTTGATTGTCCTGTTCCTGATCCCTGTCACTCTGGCTTTGCACGCTTTCTGGAAGGTCGCCGACCCGCAGATGATGCAGATGCAGCAGGTCAACTTCTTTAAGAACGTATCGATGCTGGGTGCTGCGCTGCTGATCACGCAGATGGGCAGCGGTCCAGCGAGCCTGAAGGACTGACTACTTGATGCAGAAGAGCGTGTTTTGCCCGCGCAGGTAAATCTCGCCATCGGCGACCGCCGGGGTTCCGATGAAGGTCTGCCCCTCTAAGGTGTTGGTCGCCAGCACTTCGTAGGTTTCCCCCATTTTCACGATCACCACGTCGCCCTCTTCGGTGGCCAGATACAGCTTGCCGTTCACTCCCACGGGCGACGCCTTGAAGTTATAAGGCTTGGGCAGCCTCTGCTGCTGATAGAACGCCTTGCCGGTTTTGGCGTCGAAGCAGGACAGCATCCCGCTATCGGTGACCACATAAAGTTTGCCGTCGTGCAGCACCGGCGAGGCGGTGTAAGAATTGCCCTTCTGGTTCTGCCAGACGATCGCGTCGGTCCCGGTCAGGTCGCCTTCGCGGCCCAGCTTAACGGCCATCAGATTCGGGTTGCGATAGCCGCTCATCAGGAAGATCATGCCATCGGCGGCCACCGGGGCGGGAATCGTATTCTGGCCCAATCCGGCGACTTCCCAGATCGGCTTGCCGGTTTCAAGATCGTAGGCGTGGACTTTTTTCGTGGCTGAAACGACCACCTGTTTCTTGCCATCCACGGTAATGACGACGGGGCCGCTCCAGTTGGTGTTTCCGTCGGGCCTGGGCGTGCGCCACAATTCTTTCCCAGTCGCGACGTCCAGCGCGACCAGGAACGAATCGACCTCGTTATCGAACAGCAGCAGGAGTTTGGAGCCTTCGATGAATGGCCATGCGCCTTCGCCGAAAGTCATGAACATTTTTAGCTGGATGCCGAAGTCTTTCTCCCAGATTTTCTTGCCGTCCATGTCGTAACAGTAAACGCCGCGTGAGCCGAAAAACGCGACCACGCGCTTGCCGTCTGTCACGGGCGAATTGGAGGCGAAACTACCGTAAGTGGGATGGTACCCCTCGTGCGGCGTGGCGGTCTTCGCCACTTGCTGCCACAAAAGCTTGCCGGTTTTGCGATCGAGGGCCATCAGGATCAGCTTCTGTTCGGGCTGGGGACCGCGACTCCCGAATCCTCGTCCGCCTCGGCCGGGAGGGGGCGGAGCAGCGTCGGGCCCTGGGGCGGGAGGCGCCACACCCGTCGGCACGGAAGTCGTGACGAATACTTTATCTCCCCAGATCACGGGCGAGGAGTGGCCTCGTCCGGGGATTTCGGCCTTCCATTTGATGTGCTCGGTATCGCTCCAGTGCAGAGGCGCGTCGCCGCGAGCCATGCCATCGTTATCGGGACCGCGCCAGCGAGGCCAATCGGCGTCCCCGGCGAAGGCCGGCATGAGCATGGCGAGTGAGAGGAGCAGAGCGATAGGACGCATGGGTTTTTGAAATGATAACCGATCAGAGTCCTCTTCCATAGTACCCTGCGGGTACCGGGACCACATAACCCCTAAGTACCTTGCCGCCCTCCGGCCCACGCCGCAAACTCAGGGGCAAGGAATTGTCCCTCTAAATGGAGCGCACAGACTTAGAGCAGTGGAAAGCAAGAGAAGTGGCCCGGCTACTCGCATTGGTCGAGACCGAGCGCCGCTATTATCAGGAAATGGTGGCGACGCTGCCGGTGGCACTTGTCGTGCTCTCCGCGGATCGCCACGTGTCATCGGCCAATCGGGCCTTTCGCCAAACCCTGGGGTTGAGATCCAACGACCTGCGCGGAAAAACCATCGATCAGATCCTGCCCTCCGAGCGGCTGATCGAAAAAATCCGCGACGTTCACACCACGGGCATTTCTCAAAGCGGGTTTCCGCTGGAGCATGATGGGAGGCAATTCAGCGTCGCCATCGTGCCGATCCGCAACTGGGATGACGAGAGCGAAATCGAGACGCTGTTGATGTTGGCCGAGGCCGACGGGGTGAAAGCGCCCGCGCCGGCGGCCGAACCCGTGGCGCAGCCTGTAGCCGAAGCTCCTGTAGCCGAGCCTCCTGTAGCTGAACCTATGGAAGAGGTCCCGGCGATTGTCTGGGAAGCGGACGCAGCGACGCTCGAATTTCGCTGGGTGCATGGGGATGCGGAGCCCTTACTGGGTTATCCGGCGGCGTACTGGACCAGCACGCCGAAATTCTTTGAGGAACGGATTCATCCGCAGGACCGCCCTGCGGCGCTGGATCTTTATCATACGGCGATTGCCCGCGGATCGGGCGAGGCCAGCGCGGAGTATCGGGCTGAGGTCGCATCCGGCGGAACGATGTGGATGCGCGAGACGATCCGGGTTAAAGGCGCCGCGCTGAGCGGTGTCATGACGCCGATTGACGGGCGCAAACGACTGGAAGATCAACTGCTGCGCGCGGGCCGCACCGAGGCGCTGCATCACGCGGCCAACCGCCTGGCGCACGACCTGAACAACCCTCTGATGATCGTCACCGGCTATGCCGAAGAGATGAAAAACACGCTGCGCGAGGACGATCCGATGCGCGGCGATCTCGACCAGATCCTCACCGCGGCCGATCGCATTTCGGGCATCACGACGCAACTGCTCCGCTTCTCGCACCGGCAGTCGCGTCCGGCGATACCCGTGAATGTGTCGCAATTGCTTTCGGGGATGGAAGAGATGATCGCGCACGCGGCGGGCGAGGGCTGTGCGGCGCACGTTAATTCCGGCGAGGCGATTTGGGCGCGGGCGGAGCAGGGGCAGCTCGAGGAGATCATCCTGGCTATGATCTCTCGGGATCGGGAGGATGCGCGGGAGCGGTCCCACATCACCATCGGCTGCGAGGTCGACACAATCGCCGAATATCTGCCCGGCGCGACACTCGCTCCGGGAACTTACACGCGCGTGGCGATTCACGACGACGGGCGCGGTCTGGATCGTGCGAGCGGCGACGCCGTCTTCGAAGGGTTCTTATCGAAGCAGGGGGAAAAAAATCCCGGTCCGGCGCTGGCCCGCGCCTACGCGATCGTTCGCGAATGGGGCGGCGACATCGCGTTTTTCAGCGAGCAGTTTCGAGGTTCGACGTTCCTGCTTTACCTGCCGCACTACGCGACGCCGCTGGGGATTCCGGCGCCGGCGGCGGAGCCTGTGGCCGAGGCACCGGTTCCCGCGCCCCCGGCGGAGATCGTCCGCGAGACGATTCTGCTGGTGGAGGACGAGTCGGGCATTCGGGCTCTGGTGCGAAAAATTCTGCGCCGGGAGCAGTACAACGTGCTGGAAGCGGGCAGCGCCGAAGAAGCCATGGCGATGGCTGCATGGGCGCCGGGGCGGATCGACCTTCTGATCACGGACGTGATGCTGGTGTCGGCTTCCGGCCGCGAACTGGCGGAGCGCATTCGGGAGACGCGCCAGGATCTGAGGGTTCTGTATATCTCCGGCTACACCGACGATGACGCGGTGCGCTCCGGCGCGATTCCTCCAGGCTCGAAGTTCCTGCAAAAGCCGTTTACATTGGGCGCGCTGGTGGGAAAAGTGAAAGAGGCGCTCGCCCCTTTATAGGTGGAAACGGGAGCGCCCGCCCGAGGCTCTAATCCGCGGGAGAACTGATTTCATGAGCGACACCAAGAAATGCGCGCATCCGGTTTGCCACTGCCCGGCGCGTCCGGCGAGTGATTATTGCAGCACCTATTGCGAAGGGGAAGCAAAAACCGCAGACATCATTTGCGGTTGCGGCCATCCCGGTTGCGCAACCACCGAGGCGGCCACCCGCCTGTAATTCAGCAGAGCGGCCGCCGCGCGTTATTGAGTTAATTCGATCCGGTCGCTTTTTGATCCTTCACCTGGAGCTCATTCACCACCTGCTGGACGTTGGGAACCGCGGCGGCCAGATTCTGAGTGATGACGCGGTCCGCCTGCGATTGGACCTCTCCGGTCAACGTCAGGACGCCGCTCTTGACCGAATATTTCACGCTGTCGTGGAGCTGATTCTGGATCAGCGCGGCATCGAACAGTTTCGCGATCGCGCTGTCGATATCTGAATTCACGCCCTTGGCGGCGCTCTCCGCGCCCGCGGGCAGCACCATGATTTCGTCCGCAACCACCTGGCCCGGAGCCAGCGCTTTGGCAATTTGCTCGGCTTGCGCCTTATCGCTGTCGAGCGGAACATGGCCGGTCAGCTTCACCACTCCCTTGTCCCGGTCTTGCGAAACGGAAACGCCCTTATAGCCCGATTGATCCAGCGATTTGCGAATGCTATCGGCGACGCCGGGCGATTTCTGCATCGACGAGCATCCGGCAAGCGTTGCCGCGACCACCATCGTCAGTAATCCAAGTGTAGATTTGTACTTCATGAGTCATCCTCTAATGCCTCACAAGAGCAGTCCAGTGGCCAACCCGCTGGGCCGAGGTGTGATTGGTCCCTGTGCTGAAAATGTGGGGCGGGCTATCAGCCGGCAGC
>Ga0302325_10020019_pt1 | contig 14043 bp, 12 predicted proteins | sample Palsa_T0_2_FD_201948 | JGI IMG/M metagenome (GOLD analysis project Ga0302325, IMG submission 201948) | Peat permafrost microbial communities from Stordalen Mire near Abisko, Sweden - Palsa_T0_2 | ecosystem: Environmental > Terrestrial > Soil > Palsa > Peat permafrost | place: Sweden: Abisko... | reverse complement strand
TGTTCGCGGATTTTTTCTCCCAGACCGCGGGCGCGTTCGCCGGCGGTGGATTCTTCGATGAGCAGGTCGGAATAACCCAGAATGGCGGTGAGCGGATTATTGATTTCGTGGGCCGCGCCAGCGGCGAGCTGGCCGAGGGAAGCCAATTTTTCGTTATGCATTAACTGCGACTGCAGACGCTTGGTATTTTCGAGGGAAGACTTGAGCTCTCCCACCAAACGCAATCGTTCCTGGTCGATGCGATACTGGCGGAGAAACACCATCGCGGCGCCGCCGCCCATCGCGGCCAACGTGACCATCGCCCGGAAATCTCGCACCGCCAGCGGCGCGTCGCTATAAACGACCGACCAAATTCCCGGGAAAACGGTGAGCAGTACGCCGAGCATTCCGTTTATGCCGTGCCGTTGCGAGCCTTCTTTGGGCGACTCCGAAATGGGATCGGGAGACGGTGAAAGCTGATGGGCGACGATGCCGGCGGTGGCGATCCAGACAAAGGAAATCACTTTCAGCAGGTCGGCCAATCCGCCAATCTGAAACGTGCCGCGCCAGGACATTTCCTGGCCGAGCGTGAGTCCTACGAAATACACCAGGGAGGCGCAGAAAAGATGGCCGTAGACCGGGCGCCACTTGCCGCGAGCGTTGGTAGCGGCGAAACCGAGCATAACGAGAAGAATCACGTTCTCCGCGGCGTAAAGCTGAAAGTTGCGCGCTTCAAATAGGGCTTCGTTCGGCGAAACCAACCGCCATGGCACGGCCAGGAAAACGTAGGCGTAGAGGAATAGCCAGGCGAGCAGGGAGAAGTCGATGCTGCCGGCGCGCATGCTTTCGCCGATTCCTCGGACGTGGGGACGCAGCGCCAGCGCGGCGAGCATCGGGACGGCGTAGAGGAAAATGACAATGTACGCGAGAAGCGGCAGGGACGGCAAGGTGTGCAGAACTAAATCGAAATAAGTCCGGGTGAGCTGGCCGCCCAACCACATGCTGCAGCCGAGGGCCAGAAATCGCCAAAAGGCGTTGGTGCGGCGGTAGCGCGAGACGGCGTTCCAAAGCAGGCAGGCATTGGCGAAGAGTGGAACGAGGCACAGAAGCAAGTCTCCACAAACGCTCTTTGCGTGGCCCGGCGGGAGCAGGAAAGTAACTGCTGCGGCGCCACCGACGAAAAAGCCCCAGGCAGCCAGGATGGCCTTGGATGATCGAGAAGAAACCATGAGAGATGGACCGATTTTATAGGTACCAGGACTAGCGTGGGGGCAAACAAGGCAGGTACTGAACTTAAAGATTACTATTGCAGCAGGGCTGCTAGCGGCTCGAGGATGATCGCAGTGGGCGGAGCTAACACTAAGACGTTTATTGCCAGACGTTTAGACGGAACTCTGGTTTTTGGTGGATCCCACCCGGAGAAAGGCGACGACGAATAGTACCGCTAGGACAGCGTCGGGTAGGGCCGTGACGGACCGGGCGGGAGTGGTGCGTCCCTGGAGGTACAGCACGACGACGGTAAGGACGTAGCCCAGTTTTTCGAAGACGGACATCAGGATCATCGGACGAAAGCGTGCGGGATCCGTGGCGATGACGAAAAAGACGAACTGCCAAACCATGGCCGCGCTTACGAAGGCGTAGTAAAACTGCGGGTGGGTGATGGGCGGCGGGTCCTGGCGCCCGATCAGATCGAACATGAAATACAGAGGAGTGAGAAGCAGAATGCCCCAGACGCCTGCGATCCAAAACACAACCTTAGCGAATTTCATCTGAGTGTTCTCTCTCCGAATGTTCCGCCCGGGAATTTATTCCGGCGGGGCGGCAAATGTCAATAAATTGCTCCCAAGGTCCATGCATGTGACAAAAACCGTCTGGCGGGAGGTAAGTCGTGCTGCCAGTTCAGAGTGGACTCAGGCAGACGTTCGTGGGGAATCGATTCTTCTCCAAGAGTTCTCCGGAGTTTCCGGGAGTACCAACCGTACTATTAACTTCCACGTTGAAAAGGTGGGTTAATTCTTGAATGTCATCCATGCCTGCGTTAGCATCCGCCCCATCCTCTTCCGGTTGCCGGGACTCCAGCGATATATTTCCTGGCGGCCGTTAATTCAGGACAAATCAGAAATTTCGGGTCAGTGGCCGGAGGGAAAACAGAGCTGCCGGCTAAAGGGGCGAACTATGATTCGAAGATTAAGTGTATTTGTGATTACTGTTGTCGTGATGTTGTTGGGGGTCAATACCGTTTCTCACGCGCAGTCACAGGGCCTGTTGACCCACCATGTGCGTGAAGCGACGCTCAATGGGCAGGCGCAGTTCGTCAAGCCACTCCCCGCCACTCAGTCCATACGCATCGACATGGTTCTGCCGTTGCGCAATCAGGCCGAGTTGGATAATTTCTTGCAAGAGCTCTACGATCCTTCCAGTGCCTTCTACCATCGCTACCTCACCGTGGCAGAGTTCACCGCGAGGTTTGGTCCCACCCAGCAGGACTATGACGCGGTGGTTGCGTTCGCGAAAGCCAAGGGTCTGACGGTGGTTGGCGGATCGCGCGACGCCATGGACGTACAGGTGAAAGGCCCGGTATCGGCCATTGAGGCAGCTCTCCATGTAACCATGGGCGTGTACCAGCACCCCACGGAACAGCGCACCTTTTATGGTCCGGACCGCGAGCCCACGGTGGACCTGCCATTCCAGCTCTGGCATATCTCGGGTTTGGATAACTATTCGACCCCGCATCCGCTCTATCAGCATCACCAACCTGATCTGACGGTGAAGTCCAATGCCACGACGGGTTCCTGTCCTTCGGCCTCCTTCTGCGGCAGTGACATGAGGGCGGCGTACTACGGGGGATCGGCGCTCACCGGCGCTGGCCAAAACATCGGCCTGCTGGAATACGAAGGATTTGACATCGCCGACGTGAACACCTACTACACCAACGCTAAGCAAACCAGGACCGCCGCCGTCACGGGCATCTCCACGGATGGTTCCAGCCTGTCCTGCCTGGAGTCGAGTCGCTGTGACGATACCGAGCAGACCCTAGACATCACGCAAGCACTCGGCATGGCCCCAGGCGTAACGACCGTCTACGTGTACGTGGGTGAAACCGATACTGCTCTGCTGGGTTCGATGTCTTCGCATTCTCCGTTGCCTTTGAATTTGAGCTCTTCCTGGACCTGGACCCCGGCGGACCCCAGCACCGACGATCCGTATTTTGAGAAGATGGCAACACAGGGCCAGAGCTACTTTCAAGCAGCCGGAGACAGCGGCAATTGGAAGACCAGCACTTACCCTTCCGAGGACCAGCACGTCATCTGCGTGGGTGGCACGGACCTAGTCACCAGCGGAGCGGGTGGCGCGTGGAGTTCGGAATCCACCTGGGTTGACGGTGGCGGCGGCTACTATGCTAAGGACGACATCCTGATTCCGTCCTACCAGCAGCTATCGGGCGTGATCAACTCGAGCAATAAGGGCTCCACAACCTATCGGAACGGACCGGATGTCTCGGCCAACGCGAATTTCACGTTCTACGTTTGCGCCGACCAAACCACCTGCACCGCCAACGAATACGGCGGCACCAGTTTTGCCGCGCCGATGTGGGCCGGCTATCTGGCTCTGGCCAACCAACAGGCAGCGACCAACGGCGATACGGCCCCCGGCTTCATTAACCCAACCATTTATCCGCTGGGTCTGGGATCAGGCTATGGCACCGACTTCCACGACATCACCAGCGGCAGTAATGGCTTTTCGGCGGTAACCGGGTACGATTTGGCCACCGGTTGGGGAAGTCCTAACGGGACTGGCCTGATCAACGCGCTGACCGGAACCGCGGCTTCGCCTGGTTTCACGATTTCTGCCTCTCCCACTTCGGTCTCTGTGGTGCGAGGTAACAATGGCACATCGACGATCACTACCAGCGTCTCGGGCGGCTTTGACTCAGCCATTGCACTGAGTGCGAATGGCCAGCCTACCGGCGTGACCGTGGCCTTCAATCCCACGTCCATCGCCGCACCCGGCTCTGGCACCTCGACGATGACCATGACGGTAGCCGCAACCACTACGACCGGGACTTACACGATCACCGTAACCGGGACCGGCGGAAGCATCACGCACTCGACCACCGTCTCGCTGACGGTTACTGCCGCGGCGACTGGCAACTTCACGTTGTCGGCGTCACCGACCAGCTTGACCATCGATCGGTCAGCGAGTGGGACAAGCTCGATCACCATCACACCATCCGGCGGCTTCACTGGCGGCGTCACCTTCTCGGCAACCGGCGAAGGCACCGGCGTTACCGCAGCGTTCAGCCCGAACCCGGGGACGACCACAAGCACGCTGACGTTGACGGCCAGCAGCACGGCGACAACCGGAACGAGGACCGTGACCATTACGGGTGTTTCGGGGACCCTAAGCCACACGACGACCATCAGTCTGAGGGTTCGCCGTTAACCATAACCGGCCGCGTGAGGCCAACTTCACATTGGTGTGAGGCACGCCGCGTAGCCGAACAACAGAAACTAAGCTGTGTCTACCGCGTCGCCGGCTTGCACCGCCGGCGGCGCGGTTTTTTTTCGGTGGGGTTCATTTCCGTGGGAGACCTGGATCGACGTCCTCCAAATCACCAGGGTCTCGAAGTGGTGATATGTCGGCCACTCGTTGTGATTGATGGGCGGTGCCGGGCGGCAGGCCATGCGAATTTCCTGAATGAAATACTCTGTTGACCCAAACACACCGACGTAGCATCGTTGCGCCGGAATGTTACAACTCGCCCGCAAGCTCCGCCTTACCGACTACTTCACCCTGGCCTGGGGCACGATGGTCGGGGTCGGCTGGCTAGTGGTGATGGACGACTGGCTACTGCGCGGCGGCGCGTTGGGCGCGTTGCTGGGCTTCGCCATTGGCGGCGCGCTGCTGTTCCCGATCGGTTGGGTTTACGGCAGGTTGGTGGCCGCAATGCCCGACGCTGCGGGGGAAATCGCCTACACGGCGGCCGCTTTTTCCCGCCCCATCAGCTTCTCCACCGGTTGGATGATGATGCTGGCGTACTTTATCGTCTGCCCCTGGGAGGCGGTGGCGGTGGGCCGCATCGCCGGGTACATCGTGCCTTCGCTCGATTCACTGGAAATTTACCGAATCGCCGGACGGCCCGTATACCTTCCCCATCTCATCATCGGACTTGCACTCACGGCACTGCTTACCACCCTGAACTACCGGGGCGTCCGGCTCAGTGCGACGTTTCAGAACTGGACTTCCTTCGGCACGCTGGCACTATTTATCGTTTTCGTCGGACTTGGCATGAGCAAGGGGTCGCCGCATAACTTTCCTCCGCTGTTTACCCACACGCCGCTGGTTTCGTTGTTGCTGGTGGTTCAGATCGTCCCTTATTTCATGACCGGATTCGAATCGGTGGGCAAAGCTGCAGAAGAGTCCGCGCCTGAGTTTCGCGGGCAGGGATTTCTGAAAGCGATATGGATGGCGGTGCTGGTTGGGATTCTTTTCTACACCATTGTGATAGCGGCGGTCGCGTTTGTGGCACCGTGGCGCGAGTTGACCGGTGAGAAATTTATGACCGCCGTTGCGTTCCAGCAGGCGCTGGGCTCGCGGTGGATTGTCAACGTGATCCTGGCGGCGGCGCTGCTGTCGCTGTTCAAGTGCTTCAACGGAAATTTCGTAGCGGCGAGCCGGCTGCTGTTTGCACTGGGACGCCGGGGGATGGTGGATGGGCGCGTCGGCCGGATTCATCCGCAGCACCAGACACCGTCGGCCGCGGTTCTGTGCATCGGGCTGGCTACGGCGGCGTGTATGTTCATGGGAGATGCGATCCTAGTGCCGATCACCGAGGTCGGCTCGGTGGCCTGCGCGATAGGATGGGCGGCGACCTGCGCCGCTTACCTCTATATGGGCCGCGCGGGAAGTCTGCCCGGTCAGTTGAAGCTTTCGGCAGTTGAATGGCTGGTTGCCGGCTTTGCATTGCTGGTAGCTACGGCGATGTTGCTGATGAAGGTTGTCCCGGGGATACCTGGCCACTTCACGGGGTACGAATGGCTGGCGCTGGGAATCTGGATCGCGCTGGGGGCAATCTCGCACCGGCGGGGAATGTAGAGCCGCAAGCGCGCCGGGCCTGCCGATGGTAGTCGCGGTCAGGTCAGATTCACTTCTTGCTGGCGCCGGCGACCGGCGAGAGCCCCAGTGCGATGGCTCCAGCCGGCGCCGATGGAATGACAAAAGCAATGTCGAGCAGCCTTTCTTCAGGCGATTGCGCCGGTCGCCTTAGCCCCTTCGACCTCAACCAGCTTTCCCGACTTGACGTCGTAGATGTAGCCATACACCGGAATCGATTTGGGAACGAGTGGGTGATTGCGAATGCGCGCAACATCATCGAGCACCGCCTGTTTCTGATCCTTATACGTGAGCCATTCGATGTATTCGCCCGCGCGTGAACCGGGCGTCTTGCCCACATCGCGAAAGCCCTGCGCGGTCAGCTCGGCGGTCTCCAGGCTGGATGCTAGTAATCCGCGAATCACTTCGTTGGTGAAGTACAGCATGCCGCACTCGGTGTGGTGAATCACGAAAAACTCGCGCGTTCCGAGGAGCTTGTAACTGATCACCAGCGAGCGGATCGCATCGTCGCTGGCACGGCCGCCGGCATTTCGGATCACGTGCGCGTCGCCCGGGGCCAATCCCGCATACTTGGCGGGATCGAGTCTTGCGTCCATGCAAGTGAGGATCGCGAAGCGCCGCGCCGGCGCCATGGCCAATTTGGCATTGTCGCCGAACTCCGCGGCATACTTTGCGTTCGCGTCCAGGACTTCCGACAGAATCTGACTCATATTGGTCTCCTTAACATGGGCGACTTCCTTGTGAAAATTCCGATCGGTTCGTTTCGCTGTTGCGGACGGGGCATACGGGAGGACCGAGCCCCAAAAAAACGCCCGCCGCACCAGCTGGTCTGGCGAGCGGACGTTGAACCCCAAAAGACGAAGCGGTTACGGTTTCCTGCTCACACCCACGTCCCACTCTGCCAGCAGATCGTTGTGAGTGCGACAGCGGGACGCAACGGTGCGAGCCAAATTCATAAGCGAACGATATCGATACGAGTTTCGTGGGTCAAGGGAAATTTCAGGGCCGCAACCGGCCGAGCAGGTTGATGGTGCCGAGAAGTCCGGCATTTTTCCTGTCCGGAGTTACCGGGTATCATGCCGAAGTGCGCGAGTAATTCAGGCGGAGAATAAAATGAATCGAATAGAAATACGCACTCTGCTCGCAAAGCGATGCGGCCGCGTGGTGGCAACTCAGGCTGGAAGCCCTAGAAAACGAGCCTCTCGCATTCGGGAAAGCGGCGGAAGAGCATCGGGCGACCACAATTGAAGCGATAGCGCAACGCTTTCGTGAGGCGCCGGAAAGCAACATCCACTTGGGGGCATTCGAAGACGGCAGTCTTATCGGGATGGCGACGTTTATCCGCGAGACAGGACTGAAGGAAAGGCATAAGGGGCACATCTACGGTGTCTACGTGGGCTTGGCACACCGGCGCAAAGGCGTGGGGCAAGCGCTGCTCGCGGCGCTTCTGGAAAGAGCGAAGCGGGATTCGTCGCCGGAACAAATTTTGCTGGCCGTTGGGACACGCCAGAGCGCGGCGAAGCAGCTATATGTAAGTTTCGGATTTGAGACTTACGGTACGGAGCCGCGAGCGCTGAAAGTGGGCGCCAGGTACGTCGATGAGGATCACATGGTCCTGCGTATTCAGTAGAGCGGGACCACTTGGTTTGGGTCGTCGGAGGCTCTTAATGTGAATTTTGATTACGGCGCCGTGGAAAAAGCTGTTGTATCCGCTTGCGTGAACAGAAAGTGCACGACCCATTGGGTCGGTTGTGCCGGCTTGAATTTCCAATCGCGAGCCGCTTGTAACGAAAGGTCGGTGAAATATTTGCTTGGACCGGATGTATCCAGCGTTGCGTTCGTTACGTTGCCTGATGGGTCTACATCAACCTTCACCGCGACGTGAACCGTGCCGCGGATCGTGGCTTGGGCTCGGTCCGACACAGTCGGCAGAACCTTGTGAAGAACGACGCTCTCCGCGGGACCCCCTGGCGAAGCTTTGGCGGCGATACCGTTTGAAGCTGTCTCGGGGTTAGGGATTCCGGAGCCAGTTCTGCCGCCGGAATCTTTCGAAGCAGCGTGGGACGAAGCCACGCTCGGAATCCCCGCCTTCTTCTCGGTCCCGTTCTGCTTGGAAATAACCGGAGCGGGAGAACTGTTTTCCATTGAAGCTTTAGGTTCGGACCCAGCAGGCGCCGAGCGATGAAGCAGTTTCGGGGCAATGAAGATCGCTGCAAGAACAAGCACTACGGTCGCGGTAATCGCCACTGGGCGCCATGTTTTCGGCGCTTCGGATCTGAGTTCACTTCTGGCTTGAGGTTCGGCTACGCGTCTAGGTTCGGGTCGAACTTCGTAGCGAGCTTCGGTTCTGATTTCGCGCTTGGCCTCAGGTTTGGCTTCGGGTTTGGCTTCAGGTTCGACTTCGCGATGGGCTTGGGGTTCCTCGGCCATGACCGCCGAAGTGCCGCGCACGCGGGCGCTAACCTCCGCCACGGTACATCGGAGTTCAGGGTCGCGGATCAGGCAGTTGGCCGCGATTTCGCGAAATAGGTGCGGCAGAGCGTCCGGCACGATCGGCGCAGGGGGTTGCTGAGAATCGAAGTCTGGAACTCGTTGGGTGAGCGCTTCAACGAGGGTAGTCCCAAGCGACCAAAGATCTTGCGGCGCGTCAAGTGTACCGGCAGAAAATTCAGGCGCGTCGTAAGCATCCGGTATGCGTCGGCTGTCCCGGGGATCGCCGACGCGAGATATGCCGTCGCTGGAAAGTTTCAGGGAGTCGTCGATCGCGAGAATGTTCGATGGCTTCAGGTGTCCGAGGACAAGACCTTTGCTGTGAAGAAAGGCGAGAACATCGAGCACCGGCTCAAGCATGTCGCTCGTTTCTTCCGGGGTAAGCGCGCGTTCGGCGAGAACCTGCGATAAGTTCTCCCCGGCATATTCCATCACCACGTAGATCATCGGGGCGTCCCCGACGTCGCAGCTTCCCGCATCGAGCAATTGAATCAGGTGCGGGTGGGGAAATTGCGAGGCAAACTCCCATCGCGACAACTGGCTCTCGGCAGTTGCCGGATTTGCCACCACGAGCTTGATTGCCGCCTTTTGTCCACTGTCGCCGTGCTCGGTCAAAAAAACGGCGCTTTGCTCGGAGCTCCCCAAGTATTCCAGGAGGCGATATTGGCTGTTGATGACGTGGCCCAGTAATTGTGTGGCGGTCTCAGTCATCGCTTTCCCCCAAGATGAAAAGCTCTCCGCTCGGTTGCCGGAGACAGCTTACACGCTGATCGTCCGAGCGGATCGACTTCGTTGCCGGGGACAAGGTTAGGATCCCAGCCGTCCCCTCGCTCCTGCAAGAGCGTCTGGGAAGTCTCGCAGGACGCAGCCACAATAACGCCAAAACCAAAAATAAGGGTGCCAAAACAAGTAAGGATAACCCTACCCAACTGGCCGGAAGAGCAGTGAGACCCGTAGCCGCAGCGCCCGCGAGGAGTAGCAATAAGCCGCTGCGTGGGCGGGAGCGAGAGCGAAGCCACCAACACATTGAAATTAGAGGCTTTAGCGCAACATTCAAGCGTGGCGCGATATGCAAGTACATTGGCGCGTTTGGCTAGTGACTCCTTCGGACTTCCCCTCTAGAGTAGTGGGTGAATTTCCAAGTCACGAAGGAGATGGATATGAGCGAAGCAGCACAAGCAGCGCCAGCAACAGGTAGCTCCTCAAAACCCCAGACTTTTGCCGCCAGGGCCTACGCGGCGCCCAGTGCAACCGGATCGCTTGCGCCGTTCAGTATTCCGCGGCGCTCGCCGCGTCCCCAGGACGTCCAGATCGAAATTCTGTACTGCGGCGTCTGCCATTCGGACCTGCACCAAGTGCGCGATGAGTGGCACAGCTTCATGCCGACGGTGTATCCCTGCGTCCCCGGTCACGAAATCGTTGGGCGCGTAGTGAAGGCCGGCCGTGGCGTCAAGAAATTCAAGGAAGGCGACATCGCTGCAGTCGGTTGTATGGTGGACTCATGCCGCACCTGCGCGAATTGTCGCGCCGGGGAAGAGCAGTATTGCCAGAATTCCCTGATCTTGACGTACAACGGCGAGGACAAGATTCTCGGCGGCGTCACGTACGGCGGGTATTCCGAGAGCATCGTGGTCGATGAAGCCTATGTTCTGCGTGTGTCCAATAAACTCGATCCTGCCGGCACTGCGCCGCTTCTCTGTGCCGGCATCACTACATATTCGCCGTTGCGCCATTGGAAAGCCGGCAAAGGAAAAAAGGTGGGCATTGTCGGCCTTGGCGGGTTGGGCCACATGGGTGTGAAATTCGCCCATGCTTTCGGCGCCCACGTTGTACTCTTCACCACGTCCCCGCAAAAAAGCGCTGACGCTCGCCGCCTGGGCGCAGACGAGGTGGTGATTTCGAAAAACGAAGACGAGATGCTCAAACATGCGAACAGTTTCGACTTCATTCTCGACGCGGTCTCGGCCGACCACGACCTGAACGCCTACCTGAAGCTTTTGAAACTCGACGGCACCATGACCCTGGTCGGCGCGCCCGAGAAACCGGCGCCGATTGCCGCCTTCAATTTAATCATGGGGCGCCGGAGCCTCTCCGGATCGGCCATCGGCGGTATCCGGGAAACTCAGGAGATGCTGGATTTTTGCGCCGAGCATGGAATTACCTCGGATATCGAGCTGATCCCCATCCAACAAATCAACCAGGCGTACGAGAGGCTGCTCAAGGGCGACGTGAAATACCGCTTCGTCATTGATATGGCGTCGCTACAATAGGGCGTCCGGGGGAAGAGATCGCATTACCCGGTCTCTTCAGAAGTTATTCTGTAAAGCGACGATGACAAATCGGTTCAGGGTTTCCAGCGCTCTCCGACGCAGGCTCGAGAATCTGGGTCTTCGGCCGTTGGTTGTATTGCGCCAAGCGGGCCTGCCGATGGGGTTGTTCGATCAAGAAAAAATCCTGGTCACTACCGAAGAGCTGTTCTCGATTTATCGAGGGATTTCCGAAGTCAGCCGCGATCCCGCGATTGGACTCAAACTCGGAACCGAAGAGCGGATCGAGCTCTACGATCCCGTTTCCATCGCAGCACTCTACGCGCGATCGTTTCGGGACGCTTTGCAGCGCATGGCGCGCTACAAACAGCTCACCTGTCCGGAAGAGATACGCGTGGCCGAACGCGGGGATGAATGCGCGGTTCAATTCCTTTGGCTGTTGGCGGACGAGCAGGAACCCAGCCTGCTAATTGACGTCTGCTTTGCCTGGGTCGTCGGCATCGGGCGGCGAGGCAGCGGGCGTGCCGTCAATCCCAAGTGCGTGGAATTCCAGAGGGCCGAGGCGCACCGAAAAATATATGAAGCGCACTTCCAGTGTCCGGTGAAATTCGGCGCACGGCAGAATGCTCTGATTTTTGATAAGGCCGACGTGGAGAGGCCTTTTCTAACGCACAACGCGGATTTGCTGGCCATTGTGGCGCCGCAACTCGAGGCGGAGCTGACCCAGCGGATGGCACAGAAGACCGTCACCGAGCAAGTGAAAGGCATTCTCAAGAAGCTGCTTGCCGGGCGGCGTCCGGAACTGGAGGCGGTGGCCGGTGAGCTGAGTCTGAGTACGCGCACATTGCAGCGCCGGCTCACGGGTGAGCGCGCAACGTTTCAGCAATTGATGGAAGAGGCCCGCCGTGAGTTGGCCCAGCACTATCTATTGCATTCGTCGCTCGAACTGGACGAAACCGCGTACCTATTGGGCTATGAAGATGCCAATTCCTTCTTTCGCGCTTTCCACCACTGGGAAGGCACCTCGCCCGGCGAATGGCGCGCGGTTCACACCAGGCCCGCCGAGACGCCTGAAACGGGAAGAAGGCCGGCCTAAATTTCCAAGCGGCCGCTATAGCCAGCAAGAGACGAGCAGAATTCTGATCCGAGATTTTGGACTCTACCCCCGGTACATTTTCGCCACGCAGCGAGCATCTCTCTTTTCCCGCGACCGTGCGAACGTGTATGCTGATTCCGCTAGTGGAAACCTAGGGGTGCCATGCCAGACATGCCGCGCAATTTGGGCCAGCGATCAAACTTGAGAGGTAACTTTCGAGGGTGGCACAGTCTGTTTCCTTTGATGTTGTGCTTGCTGTTCGGTCTGGCAGGCCACAGTACAGCGAACGCGGCAGAGGTGGAAAGCGGACGCGTCACCGCGGCCGGGCCGGGATTGCGGTTTGCGATTGCGGATTTTGATGGTGACCTTCGCCCGGATTTAGCCACCATCCAGGCCGGGCACAGCATCTCCGGCGCGAGCAGCTACCGGATTCAGCTACAGCTCTCCGCGGCTGGACGACAATCCATCCAAGTGGATGGACCTGTAGGCGGACTATTCATCGAGGCTCGCGACGTTAATGGCGACCTCGCCGTTGACCTGGTCCTTACCACCATTCGGTTCAGGCAGCCAGTAGCGGTACTCCTGAACGATGGCCACGGCAAGTTTTCGGTCACCCCAACCACTGCATTTCCCGGCGCGTTCGGAAAGCCCAAGACGAATTGGGTTTCCGCGCTGAACGTGGCAATAGACACTGTGGGCGTGCCGCCGCAGTCGGGCGCGAACAGCAACGCGGGGAAAAACGATCTAGTACGTGACTGCTCGCCGGCGAAATTCAGCGCGGGTCCGAGTGCGGGTTTCCCGGTCAGCCCCTTTTTGTTCTCTCACGCAGGACGCGCACCGCCATCGGCAGTTTCCTACCCCTAAGTACTCTGCTCGTTGATCGCAAACCTAACGCTGCAGCTCCATTGCTGCAGGTCTAACTCGGCATAACTGAAACCGTTTGAGGACCACAGGCTAAACATGTTTGGACGACGCTTGGGGAAAAACTGCGGAAACGTGGTCGCGGTGCTGCTGTTGCTGGCGTTCCTCGCCGAGTTAACACTCTCGGTGCGGCAGCAATCGTTGACTTGGGATGAGGACGACCACATCTTTGCCGGTTATATGTCCTGGAAGACCGCGGACTTCGGCTTCAATCCGGAGCACCCGCCTTTGGTGAAGGCGCTGGCGGCGATTCCGCTTCTCCCGATGCACTTGAAGGTGCCGCCCCCCAAGGGGCTCGCGTCATTTAAAGATGAAACATACTTCGATGGACGGGATCTGATCTTTGGCAACGGTGGCGAAGCCGAAGCCGATCGAATCATTTTTCGTGCGCGAATGGCGGCGGCCGCTCTGAGTCTTGGTTTAGGGCTGCTCGTGTTCCTGGCCGCGCGGGAGATGTTCGGTATGGGCGCCGCGCTGTTTGCTCTTACCCTGTTTGTTTTTGAACCCAACATTATTGCGCATGGCGCGTACGTCACCACGGACATGGGCATCGCGTGCTTTATGTTTGCTAGCGTCTATGCTTTCTACCGCTACGTTCGGGTGCCTTTCTTAGGCAGGCTGGCTACGGCCGGTCTGGCCACTGGATTAGCACTCGCCTCCAAACACTCGGCTCTGCTGCTGCTGCCGATCGGCGTAGCACTTGTGCTTACAGAAATATTCTGGGCTCCGGCGAGCGTGCTCGCCGACAGAAAGACTACCGCTCTGCGTTTGAGCGGTGCATTCGTGGCTGCAATGCTCATCGCCGTCGTGGTGCTTTGGGCGTTCTATGGCTTTCGCTATCAGGCCAGGCCCGCTGGCTTGGTGTTGAGCCCGTCTTTGTTCGACTATGCGCAGGGTTTGAAAGGGATGGAACCGCGCTTCTATCTCACCCTGGCGCGTTGGCACATCCTTCCGGAATCTTATCTCTACGGACTAACCGATGTGCGGCTGGTCTCAAACTCGTCCCCCACGTACATCTTGGGAGAGGTGTACGCGCATGGTGTGTGGTTCTACTTTCCCGTAGCGTTCATCATCAAGTCCACCGCGGCATTTATCGGCTTGCTGCTGCTGGCCGGGTGCGCCATCGCCACCGGCAAATTGCGCAAACGGCGCGAGATCTACTTTCTCACCATCCCA
>Ga0302325_10020018_pt1 | contig 14043 bp, 13 predicted proteins | sample Palsa_T0_2_FD_201948 | JGI IMG/M metagenome (GOLD analysis project Ga0302325, IMG submission 201948) | Peat permafrost microbial communities from Stordalen Mire near Abisko, Sweden - Palsa_T0_2 | ecosystem: Environmental > Terrestrial > Soil > Palsa > Peat permafrost | place: Sweden: Abisko... | reverse complement strand
CACGGAGAGTTGGTGAGCTTCAAGTTTGACCGGATCGACATAAATCTGGATTTGCCGATACTTGCCGCCGTAAGGTTGCGGCACGGAAGCCCCGGGAACGTTGGCAATTTGATTCCGTACTTCAAACTGCGCCAGATCTTTAAGCCGCGTCTGGTCGAGACCCTGACCTTCGAGTGTGACCAGACACACGGGAAGATTCGAAGCGTCGAACTTCAGCACCACCGGAGGCAGGGTTCCCGGCGGAAGTCGACGCAAATTCGCCATGGCGAGATTCGAGATATTGCTGACAGCGGCGTTCGCATCCGTGCCCGGCTGAAAGTAGATCTTGATCAGGCTCACCCCAGGCAGCGATCGCGACTCGATGTGGTTGATGCCGCTTCCCAGCGTAAAGAAACGCTCGTAGCTATCTGTGATGTCCGCCTCGATCTGCTGCGGCGGCATGCCGGCATAGAAGGTCGCGACCACGACAACCGGGATATTAATGTCCGGAAACAGATCGACGGGCATACGCGCGACCGTGGTAACACCCACGACGATCACCATGAGACAAAGCATCAGGATGAAGAACGGATGCTTGATGGCAAAAGAGGACATTACTCGCTCACCTCCTGCGCCGCCGTTGGAATGAACGCCGTGTGCGGGGACACAACTTCCCCCGCCTGATAGCCAGTCTGTCCAGAGGCGATCACGTTGTCCCCAGTCTGCAGACCTTTGGTAATCTCCACTCGGTTCGAGGTTTGAATTCCCAGAGTCACATTGCGCTTCTCGACATGGTTCGACGCATCCACTACCAGCACATAGGATTGATCGCCGCTCTGCACCACGGCCTGTGCCGGCAAGATAAGAGCGTCATTCTTTTGCTGGAGTTGAATCGTCGTCTCCGCGTACATCCCTGGATTCAGACTCAGATCACGGTTCGGGACATCGACCTCGGTCAGCATGGTTCGGGTGTTGGTATCGAGTGCACGCGAGAAACGGATGATCTTGCCTGTAAATGTGTGCCCAGTCGCGTTGACTTTCACCTGCACATCGCCGCCGACCTGAATGTAAGGCACGTCGCCCTCCGGCACGGGCATGCGGAGCCGGAGCAGGTCGCTCTCGGCCACTTGTACCACGGGAAGTGTATTCGTATTGTTGTTCTGTCCCGCTTGAATCAGCGTGCCGGTATCGGCGTAGCGCTTCGTCACCACACCTGTAAAGGGAGCGACGATCTGCTCGTATCCGGACATCGTTTCGAGCCGGCTGCGAGTCGCGTTGGAAACGCCGAGTTGTTGCTGCATGGCGTCGAGCGAGGCTTTGGCGACGCCGACCTGTGCTGCCGCTTGCTGGTCTTTGGCTCGCGCGTCATCCAACTCCTGCTCCGCGATCAGCCCTGGTCTCTCTTTGGAAGCCTCTTCCAGACGGGTATATTCAGCGTGCAGTGCGGAGTACGTTGACTCAGCACTTATGATCTCGCTTTGTGCGCGAGTAATATCAGATTGGCTGTGGCGGACCTCGGCCTGAGCGCCCTCCACTTGATTCTGCAACTCTGGAACTTCCAGCAGGGCTAGGACTTCGCCCTGACGAACGCGGTCGCCGATATCGACTTTGATCCAGCGGATATATCCCGAGACTTTGGCGTGAAGATCCACCTGTTGATAGGGCTGAAATTGGCCCGCAACGGTGAGGGAGCTGGCCAGATTGCCTCGCGTGACCGCGACGACTGCGGCCGCCCTCGGCTGCTCGGCAGGGGCTTTGGCATAGTGATTTCGAACGATCAAGAAAAGAGCTGCCAACAAAAGGCAAAGAAGCCCCGCAATCCAAAGGATTCGCTTACGATGCATGGAGCCACCTACTTTCAATCCCGCAAGTTCGGGATTGGAATCGACGACAGTACATCTTCTTAAAGGGACTGGCGATCACCCAACGGTCCTATTCGATGTTTGAATAAGCCTGGTCTACCGTAAATATAATCCCCCGTCGAGGGACTAAAAGAAGGCTGGAGGGGGACGTTGCGTGAGGTGCGGATCGTGGAAGTTCCATCTGCGAGACCTGCAGAAGTTCATTTCAACTTGGTAAAACTTGAATGTAAGAAACAAAATCGCCTGGGCCAAAACCAATAACGGAATCAGGTTCAACGTCTCCCGAGCCGTACCTGGTTCGGGGGCCTTTTCAAACAAGGCCACCGTCTGGGCGGAACGCCTCTCCGTCAAAAGTTTGGCAACTGTGACGGTAGATGGAGATTGCGGGGGCTTGTAAAGGGAGAGTTTTGCCTGCAATCCCCAAGTGAATATGGCAGAGGCCAAAAAGAGGAGAGCGCACTTGAATGCGTATGTACCAGCAATTTGAGGTCGCTTTAACATCTGTCTCCTCCTTTCCCAAGAGCCCTGTAAATAATGTAGCCAAAAATGGCCTTGCGGTGTGCAGGAAGAATGCCCCAGGGCTTTCCGCCTGCCCGACGAAAACCTCAGTGGCAAAATTATACAGACCACCCACCTGAAGGCAATGTTACCGGAAACGATGGTATCGATCCAATCCCCTTGATCGGCGGCGCGGCAATACTACCTTCAGTCTGCAAATGAGGAGGCATTCATGACGGCCAGCGGAGGCAAGGGGATCATCGACACTCCCAGCAACCACTCGGTGGACCAGACGGTGGAAAAGCTCAAGGGAATTCTGCAAGCAAGGAGTTACCCTGTTCGCTCTGGTTGACCATAGCGGAGAGGCGGAGAAGGTGGGAATGAAAATGCCTCCAACCAAGCTGCTGATCTTTGGAAGCCCCAAGGCCGGCACGCCACTGATGCTGGCGGCGTCCAGCATCGCCATCGATCTTCCTCTAAAGATTTTGATCTGGGAGGATGCTCACGGCAAGGTCTGGGTCACTAATGGTTTTCTCTTTTCGGCGAAGTCCCGCGAAGCGGATTTGCGCACTCAGGCAGCGCAGCAACGTCTGATGACCTTCGAAAACCGCTGGAGAGATTGATAATGCGCCCGCCATCCTTGATGAGAGGTAGGAGTTTTTGCGTCAGAAAGAAGACGCCCTTGAAATGGACATTGAACAGGTTGTCAATGAACGCCGGACAGTTCTCGAGCCCGATGCCATCCGTTTGCCGTTCTCGTGATGCTTGGCATCTACCCTCTTGCCTCTGTGATTTCCGTTACAATCACCCCGTCCGTCGAAGTGAACGTACCGCGGGGTTTTCCCGTCCGAGGGCGCTGAGGACCTCGTCGGCGGTGCGTGTCTCGCCAAACCACCTTTGGATCGCGTCGAGCGCGTGTGCATGGGAAGCCCGCAAAATCCAGAGGAAGTGGATGATAGCGATCCGGCTTCATCCGTTATCTAGGGTCCCAGCGAAATCTGTTTCCTCTGCGGTGACTCCCACGAAAACCATGGATGAGCATAGTTTTTCAGGCAATGGGACTTTTTTAGCCTTCGCGGCAGTTCTTAGAATCAATACGTTAGGTGCCCTACAAGCTGGGTGGTTCGACTCCCGCCGCCTCCACCAATATCTCGTTTAGTATCAGTTTCTTATGGATACATTTTAATTTCGCACAATAGTATTCTGCAGAGGCGGTTCTCCGCCGGGCTTCTCTCACGGTTTTCCTTTTCGCCGGTTATGAACCAATCGAACCACCGATTATTTCTGGCAGGAATAGCTGGGGAGAATGGGTGCTCGGTTTTCGCACTGCCATTCTTGGGCAGGATCTGTTCTAAGTTTCTGTTTGCCGAAAATCCGCGGATTGAATGCGAACAATCCTGTCCGAGTGCGTCTTAGCGTCCGAATTTGCCATAGCGGTGTCCTGAAATGGACAGTGCGGACTCACCGATCGCATATTAAGTCGTATAGAATGTGACGCTTAGGTATTGGCGACTGTGATGCTGATACCCCGGCAGGGAGGGTAAGAACATGTCATTCGTTCGCGATCTGAGAGTTGCAGCCCACTCGTTAATTCGGACTCCAGGGCTGGCGATCGCCGTGGTTCTCACGCTGTCGCTCGGTATCGGCGCGAACGCTGCCATTTTCACGCTAGTGCGCGGAGTCCTGCTCAAGCCTCTTGTCAACCGCGACGAGGACCGGCTGATCTATATCCGACAAAGCGCTCCAGGCATCGGCGACGACGACGCCACGTTTTCCGTACCCGAGATACAGGACTTGCGCGCGAGCGTGAAAACCGTGAGCGCGTTTGGCGACTTCTCAACCATGAACTTCACCATGATCGGCCTCGGTGAGCCTCGTTCGATTCGAGGCGGCGTCGTCGGAGGCACGTATTTCGACGTCATGGGCCTTCGACCCGTGCTCGGTCGCCTCATTGGGCCTCAAGACGACGGTCCCAAAGCTGCTGGCGTCGTCGTTCTCACCTACCGTTTCTGGGCGACCGCTTTTCACAAGGATCCTTCGGTCATAGGCAAAACCGTTCGCCTCGGTAGCCTCGGTGATCGCTCTGCGACAGTGGTTGGCGTCCTCGAGCCTTGCGTGCCCTATCCCCAAGATACCGAAATCATAGCCAACGTGGTCACCAGCCCGCATCATCTTTCCGCAACCATGGTCACTGGCCGCATCCATCGCATGACTGAGATTTTCGGCCGTCTGGCCCCCGGAGTCACCCTCGATCAGGCTGGCGCTGAGTTGCGCTCGGCCTACTCAGCGATGAAGAAGGACCATCCTGAAGCTTATGCGCAGGAAGCGGACTTTCAGATCGGGGTGAAGTCGCTTCGTGACCAGATCACGTCGGGCGCCCGGACCGTGCTGCTGGTGCTGCTCGCAGCGTCGGGGCTGGTCTTCATCATCGCGTGTTCGAATGTCGCCAACCTGATTTTGGCGCGGACGGTTCGCCGCGAAGGCGAACTGGCGGTGCGCGTGGCGCTCGGCGCAGGCAGAGGCGCGTTGCGTCGCATGCTGTTGGCCGAAAGCCTTCTGCTCTGCAGCGCTGGCGCCGCACTCGGTGTGATGAGTGCACAGCCGATGGTGGCTGTCCTGGCTCACTACGCCTCGCGCTTCTCCGTTCGTGCGCTTGATTTGACCGTTGATGCCAGCCTGCTCTGGGTAGGAGCAGCGCTGGCCGTCGTCGCCGCGGTGCTCCTCGCCTTCGTCCCGCGCCTGCCCTCCTCCGGCGCGCCGAGTGGACTGAGCCTATCAAGCGGAAGTGTGCGGATCACCGGCAGCACGAGCCGCCGCCAGCGGATCTTCGCGGTGACACAAATCGCCGCGTCCTTCGTGTTGCTGGCCGGAGCAAGTACGTTGATCGCTACGCTGATCGCGCTGCAAAGGACGCCGACAGGTCTGGACACGCAACACGTCCTCGCTATCGACGTTCCTGCTATGTCCTATGGGAAGACACCTCAGCAGGTCGTCGATTTCTACAAGGAAGCGATACGTCGCATTGATGCGCTGCCGGGCGTGAGTGAGACCGCGTTCGGGGACGTCGTTCCCTGGCGCGATAGCGACCCCGCCGGCTCCGGTCTGCAGTTCTCCGCCGACGGCCACATCCATACCGCCGGCGTAGAGGATCCGCGGGCGCAGTGGCGTGCCATATCTCCCGGATTTTTTGCGGCGCTTGGCGTGCCTATCATTGCCGGCCGCGATTTCAATGCGCTCGATAGCCAGAATAATAAAAATAATGAAGAGCCTGTGGTTGTCGTCAGCGAGACTCTCGCACAGCGCATGTTCCCCAACCAGGATGCGGTCAATCGGCATGTCTATTGGACGGATCCCGTGCTGCAATTCTTCCCCGGGACCGATCTCGAAAAGTCGCGTCTTATCGCCCCGCACCGAATCATCGGTGTCACGGCCGACATTGACGACGGACACGTCGTTCCTCAGCCCACGCTCACCGTTTACAGCTCCTTTGACGCGGGTCCAGTATTTGGCGGTCGCCTCTTCATTCACACGGGTGCAAATCCCTATGCGCTGGTCATGCCGGTCACACGCGTTATTCGCGACATGTCCGCCGATCAGCCCGTTGAGCGCGCCGCCACTCTCGAAGACGTCCGGGCAGAGGTGCTCACGCCGGACCGTTTAAACTCGCTGGTGTTTGGGGTATTCGCGGCGGTCGCGTTGGCGATTGCAGTGGTGGGCGTCGCGGGCGTGCTGGCGTTTTCGGTGAGCGCGCGGACGCGAGAATTCGGCATCCGGCTGGCCCTCGGATCGGAGCCGCGGCGACTCCTCAGGGGCGTGATCGCAGAGGGCACCGTGATGGCTGCGGCGGGCGTCCTTGCAGGCGCGGCATTCGGATTGGTGCTGGCGCGCTTGGCGGGAAGATACTTCCTGGACCTCAAGATGCCGGGCGCATTGCCTGTATTCATTTCTGCGTTTGTGCTGATGGCGGTCGCGGTTATCGCGTCGGTGCTGCCCGCGGCACGCGCTGCGCGCGTCGATGTTACGCAAGCGTTGCGCTCCGAGTGACCGTCGGACGGGTGGGTCAGCATTACCGGCAAACTCCAAGCGTGAGATGAATCTCCGAACGATGGTCCCTCATGCCTCGGTGCCATCTCGTGTTCGACCTGTCGCTGACCTTCTTCCAACTTAGCAGCCTCGCCATCAGGTAGATGGGGGAAAGTGCTCACGCGCGGGAGGGCCAGATTAGCTTTTGGATGGTGGGCGGATGACGGCCAAACCGGATCTCAGGGCAAGTTCCCTTTAGCGCGGTTAGGAAACTGAAACGTGATGCCGGAGAGAATTTGCCACATCCGTGCTCCAGTGCCAGCACGATAGACCGAATACTGGGGTTCGAAGAAACAGTTCATCACGGTGCCGCCTGGTAGAGTCCACAGTTTGCAGACACCGAACCCGATGGGGATCTCACTGACATGTTTTCCATAATCAAGATTCCAGATCCCCGAAGATCGGGGTTCCTGAAACAACCGAGCCCATTCAATCGATTGGCCGAAATTGCGGAAGTCGTGTACTCCATACTTTTCTTGGAATCCGCTCCGTTTGTGAACGGCGAAGTAATTCATCTTGACGGGGGAGCGCATGCCGGCAAGTGGTGAAGTTACTTGGCTCGCGGCTTGATAATCTGGCATGCAGCCATATAACGATCGAAGCTGAGGAGAGAAAAATGGCGTGGCCGGACGATCGAATACAGAATCTGCTTGGGATTGAGTTGCCCATTATTCAAGCGCCGATGGCCGGCGCCGCATTCTCCGAGATGGCGATCGGCGTTTCGGAGGCCGGTGGCCTGGGATCGCTGGCCTGTGCGTTACTGAGAGCTGATCAGATCGTCGAAGAGGTTACGATCATCCGGCGGCAAACCTCGCGGCCGATGAACCTCAATTTCTTCTGTCATCATCCACCCAAAGCAGATGCCCAACGGGAAGCTTCCTGGAGGCGTGTTCTGGAGCCTTACTTTATCGAACTGGGCCTAGATCCCGCCGCGGCTCGTTCGGTTTCGGGGCGCGCGGCCTTCGACTCCGCGATGTGCGATCTTGTTGCTGAGCTTAGACCGAATGTCGTTAGTTTTCACTTCGGGCTACCTGAGAAAACACTCGTGGCACGCGTCAGAGCAACCGGCGCAAGAATTCTTTCCACCGCGACTACAGTCCAGGAGGCGCAATGGCTGGAAAGTGAGGGATGCGACGCGATTATTGCTCAGGGCTTCGAAGCTGGCGGCCATCGTGGCATGTTTCTCACCGATGATCCCTACACCCAGATTGGAACCCTATCGCTCGTACCTCAGGTGGTGGACTCAGTGAAAGTGCCGGTAATTGCGGCTGGGGGCATCGCGGATGCGCGGGGAATCGCAGCAGCATTTGCTCTTGGAGCTGCCGCGGCGCAAATAGGTACAGGCTATTTGCTCTCCCCGGAAGCCAGGATCAGTCCCCTGCACCGGCAGGCGCTGAGAAGCGAACGAAACCAAACGGTGTTGACGAATGTATTCACGGGGCGCCCCGCTCGCGGGATCGCTACCCGCATGGTTCAGGAGATAGGCCCCATATCAGGGTTGGTACCCGATTTTCCACTGGCAGGTGGCTTCTCCGCTCCGCTCCGTGCTGCGTCGGAGGCAAAGGGGATAACCGACTTCACGCCGATGTGGTCTGGCCAATCGGCTCGTTTGGCTCGTGAGTTCCCGGCTAAAGAATTGACCCAGCGACTTGCGTCGGAAACGCTTGCGATACTCACACGTCGCGGATAAGCCCGGCGGAGAATCCACCGCTGCAGAAAGTTATCACACGAAATTAATATTTGTCCGTAAACAATTGATAAAACACTAGATATTTATTGAGGCGGCGGGAGTCGAACTATCCTGCGTGTCGATCGTATGCAGGTTACGAGTGGAGCTTTTTTGGCCAATGTGGGCAGTTCCTAGAATCATTGACTTAAACATATGCACCGGGCAATGACCGCCTTGACCGTTGGCATACTGAGAATCGGACTTCGCACAACAAATCCGATCCTCAGCGAGTAGATTGGCCGTTTAACTAGGTTCGGGCTTCCCTTCCCGCTGCTCCGTCGAGAATCAGCGCGACCTTTCGATGGCCTGCCTTTTGCGCGATCTCACTCAATGTCTCGCCTTTGGGCGACAGTAACGCCTCAACCGCGCCGCGCTCGATCAGCAGTCGTACGATCTCTTCACGACCGCGCGTAACGGCGTAGGCCAGCGGAGTGTGCCATGCTTCAGCGTCCCAGGGGAACAGCCCGTAGTCGCGGAAAGTCCGGTTCAACGCCGCGGGGTCTTCTTCCAGGATGGCTTTGACGCGTTGCGCCATGTGGTATTGGATCGCCTCGATGATGTCGATCGGCCCGCGCAGAATCAGGTCGCGGGCCTCTTTGTGACCGGAGTAGTCGGCCCATCCGGCCGGCGTGCCGTGATACTTCTCTTCGCGCGCGCGGACATCGGCGCCGTGCCTCATCAACACATCAATCGCGCTCACGTTCCCGTGCCACGCCGCCGCATGCAGCGGTGTGTATCCGCTGGTCGAATCGATCGAGGTCTTCGGATCGTCGTGTACATTAACCGACGCTCCATTGTGGATCAGCATCTCGATCACATCACCCGGCGCGCGCTCGCTGGCGCGAAGGATCAAATGGCCCCATCGTCCGCCGGGCCTCAGCGTACCGGGATCTCTACGCAGCAGTCGTTCGAGGTCCGGGGTTCGATGCAGAGCCACTGCGGCCGGTAGCCGCACCTTCGCTCCCCGCTCGAGCAGCACTTGTGCCAGGTCGTGCCTACCCTCGAGCGCCGCCAGATCGAGCGCAGAAAAACCGGCTTCGTCGAGCGACTCCGTGTTAGCACCGAGGTCGAGCAGCGTCGCCACCGACGCGGGTTGATTCTTCAGGACGGCGAGATGCAGCGGCATGCGGCGCATCCTCGTTCCGTTCATCCGCCGCTCGAGATCGTTCGGCGTGTGCGCGACCAGCTCACGAATGACCTCTGCTTCGCCCATAGCGACCGCGGAAAAGATATTGTGTCGCGCGCCGTGCGCCAGCAGATACGCAACCATCTCGGGATTGGGCTGGATGTAATCCCACGCTGTCGCCCACCCGATCACACCCAGCTCGTGGTAGTCGCCTTCGCCGATCGTATCGGCCCCATGTTCCACCAGGAGGCGAATGATGGGGAGGCGATGCTTCTCCACCGCGAAATGGAGCGGATACGCGTTGTCACCTTCGCAGCGGATGTTGGGATTGGCGCCGCGATGGAGGAGCAGCTTGACCGCCGCCTCGCTGTTGCCGAAGACGGCCTGGTGCAGCGGCGTTCTCACGCCCTCGCCGCCACGCTCGTCAATGAGCTCCGGATGCGCATCAAGCAGCGCATTGAGTCGCGCGAGGTCACCTCCTCTAGCGGCATCGCGCAGAGACGCGACCGCCTCTCCGGTCGAGCTGGCTGCTTCAAGTGTCTTGACATGAGACTGCAGCTTGGACCAGGACGCGAATCCATATTCGCTCGCAATCACGAGCTGCGCATCCGCCAGCGCAAACGGCGACGCGGCGACCGGTTCTTCCGACAGGGTTCTCCAGCGGGGATGGTTCTCGCGAATGCGAGTCAAAGCCTCGGAGTCCGCGGCCTGCTGACGCTTCAATAGGGACTTGGCTTGTTTCTTGAGTTGTTCGAGGCTGGGACTGGGCGAAAGTTGCCTTGACATAGAAATCTCCTTTCCGTTCGTGGCCTGTGTCCGCACCGCAGGCAGAAAGAAGATTTGTGAGATTGTAGCTGTGCAATTCCTGCAGGTGGGCTTGGCCCTTTCCGCGGACTGGATGCGCCCCATGCGCCGAAAATCAACGATAATTCCTGACCTATGACCAAGTCAACAGCCGTCTGGCCACTCAACGCCTGGTACCGGCTCCGCAACGCTCGCCGCACACAGCGTTGCCGAGCAGAACCACGCGTCCGACCAGCAATTCATTAGGCGCCCAGCCGCGCCGCGGGCATGAAGCGTACATTGGCTTTCCATCATTGGGTCGGCTGGCGTCTCAACCCTAGGTCGTCCCTTTCAGAAAGATGTTCGCGCGCACTTTGCTATGCCCATCAATTCGTCAATTCGAAAGAGATGTATCTGCCGCCGTTGGAACTGTCGATTCGTAGCCTTGGGGAAAACTCTGATCACGGTTCGTCTGATTTTGCTCGTCGCTCGACGACAGCGGTAATTACGGTCGCTAAACGTGAGACCAACACACGTCTCTCGGAATTGCGATTCCAAGCAATGCCGATAGGCCACATGGCGTCCTTCATACGCACATCATGAAAGTGCACTCCCGGTACTTTCATGCGCACGGCCGAGCTTGGGACCAGGGAGATCCCCAGACCTGCGCGAACCAAGTTCAGGATCGTAAATATCTCCCCGGCCTCCTGCACGATTCTTGGTGTGAATCCGGCGCGCCGACAGAGATTCAGTACGTGGTCGTGAAAAGTTTCAGAGACCGAGCGCGGCAGGAAAACAAAAGGTTGGTCACGGAAGTCGCTGAGGCGGTCTCTTTTCGTGAATCGAATATTGCCGGGTGCAGCCAGCACCAGGTGTTCGCGAAACAGGGGAGCGCTCATCAATTCAGGGGAGGTCACAGGCAGCCGGAGAATTCCCACGTCGAGAGTGCCGTCCAGTAGTGCAGCCGTCTGCGAAGGGGTTGACATGTCGCGCATCTGTAGTTCGACATCAGGGTAGCTCTTGCGAAAGGACAAGATGGTCCGGGGAACGATTTCGGAGACAGATGCGATTCCAAAACCGATACGCAGAGTACCCGCTCTTCCCTCTGCGGCAGCTCGCGCCGTAGCCAGCGCCGACTCTGCATCCTGCAAGAGTTTCCCGGCTTTCGTCAACAAGACGCGCCCCGCCTCAGTCAGGGCGACCTTGCGACGTGTGCGGGTGAAAAGGCGTCCTTTGACTTTATCTTCCAACCTTCGAATTTTCTTGCTGAGGGCCGACTGAGAGAGAAAGAGCTGTTCAGAAGCTCTTCCAAAATGAAGGGTGCCGGCCAGAACCCAAAATGAGCGAATTTCCGAGAGTTCGACATCCATGAAGAAAAGTTATCACAGCGCGGCTTAATATTCATTGGACGAAAGAGTCAGGCAACTTCGACAATTGCTCCATGGACATCGCGGGGACTTCTACGAATGGCCGTGGCCCGGAAATCCGGGCAATTATTCTCGACTATGGTGAGGTCTTGTGTTTAAGGCCCACCGACAAGCAGCTCCGCCGAATGGCGGACGTCTTCGGCGTCGGTATTCCGCGGTTTGAAACCTTGTACGAAAAAAATAGACGGGCTTACGACCGCGCCGATTTGACGCCTGATCGCTACAGGCTTCCGTCTATCCGCGGACAAAATCCCGTTGCTTCGCGCCTGGGATGTGGAGATGTGGAGCAACGGGAACCCGGTGATGATTGCGTGGCTGGAAGCCCTGCACAAAAGCGGCTTGCGTACGGCTTTGTTGTCCAACATGCATGCCGACATGGTCGCCAAAGTGCGAGGCGAGTTCGAATGGATGCGGAATTTTGATTGCGCCGTATTTTCCCACGAAGTGCGATTGGCCAAACCCGAGCCCAAGATCTATCAGCACTGCCTCGAGGGGCTCGGAACAAGGCCGCAGGAAACATTATTCATCGACGATCGCGAAGTGAACATAGCGGCGGCAAGTGCGCTCGGACTTGCGGCCATTCGCTTTACATCCGTGCCCCAACTTCGAGCGGAACTCGAAAGGCTGGAATTTTGTGTTCTTCCCTCGGCTCGCGAAGCTGTGTCTGCTCCGGCACGACAGTTGTAGATATTCATACGAAGGTCTGCGTGCAACCTCAAGGCGGTTTACCAAAGCTCCTGGCCACGCTTGGACACGCAACCCAACCACAGGCCAGCGTCCACAGAACGACAGCCCCGTGAACCTGCGGGGTAGTGTAAACTTCCGTCCGCCAGAAGTTCGAAAGAAATCCGCCTTAGCAAGCCGTGCCCCTCTTCGCGGTACGACTTGCAGAACAAAGACATCGAGTCGATTCCTGGAGAAGTTTGACGAATATCTGAACGAAAGAAGTCGTTCCGAATTTGAGGTGTGGCCCAGTTCTAAGAAGGAACATTGTCAACCACGAGGACAACCCTTGCAGGCGCCGACGCTGGAGTCCAGGCCCACCAGGCCGAACTCCGCAAGGATCTGGGTCTCCTCGATGTAGTGCTGGCCCAGATCACCTACGTTGTGACACTCGAATTTTTCGGAACAGCGGTCAAGGCCGGCTCTTCCCATGCGGTTCTATGGCTGGCTGCGATTCTCCTGTTCTTCGTTCCGCAGGCGCTTGTAGTCCGATATCTAAACCAGCTCATGCCACTGGAGGGCGGCCTCTACGAGTGGGCGCGGCTGGCTTTTAACGATGCGACCGGTTTCCTGGTGGCGTGGAATCTTTGGCTCTTTGTTGTCTTGCTGGTCGCTGAGTACGGTTTTGTCCTTGTCACCTATTTCGCCTTCGCATTGGGGCCGAGCGCGGCATGGATGGCCTCGAGCAAATGGCTGACCGTGCTTGCCTCCGCTGCGCTCGTTGGCGGATTAGTCTGGGTCTCAGCGCTGGGTCTTCGCGTCGGTAAATGGGTAACCAACGCCGGTGGAGCCCTTACCGTTGTTGCGCTGGGAGTATTGATCCTGCTGCCAGTATTCCACCCGATGCGCGGCACGTTCGGCTCCTATCATCCTCTGCCTCTGGTTCGGCCGGCGTTTTCTCTGTTCAGCCTTAGCGTCTTCACCAAAATGACCTTCGGAGCACTTTGCGGCTTTGAATTCGTAGCCATCTTTGCTGGCGAATGCCGCAATCCAGCTCGCACTCTGGCGCGGTCGGTTTTGTTCGCTGCGCCTATCATTGCCTTTCTCTACGTCTTTAGCACCAGCGCAATTCTAGCTTTCCTCCCATCCGGCCAGGTCAATCTCATCGGCCCTGTGCCACAGGCTCTAAGCGTGGGACTCAACTCGTTTGGTCTAGCAAATATTCTCGCTCCGGTTACGATCCTACTCCTGCTGGCAAACACGCTCTCCACTGCCAATCTCACTTTCAGCGCAAGTTCTCGGCTACCGATGGTCGCGGGCTGGGACAACCTGCTACCCAAATGGTTCACGCGGCTTCACCCAAAGTACAAGACGCCTACCAACTCGATACTCTTCATCGCTTCGGTCACGTTTGTCGCGTCCGTGGTAGGCCTCATTGGCGTAAACGAAGAGGAGGCTTTCTCACTCATTCAGATATGGGGTTTTACGCTCTACGGGCTCGCCTACCTGGTCATGTTCGCGATCCCCCTGGTAGGCAGTCGAACAGTGGGCATTCAGCCGGGCGTGTGGCTGCGGCTGGCCGCGTGCTCGGGTTTCACCGTGACGCTACTCTTTGTTGTGCTGTCCGTTTTTCCGGTCATCGACGTCCCCAATCCGGTGTCCTACGCATGGAAAACGGTCGCAGTCGTGGTGGGAGTAAACACCCTGGGCGCCATTTTGTATACCAGGCGCAAAAAGAGATCTCAACTTTGCTGACCCTTTGCGCCGATTGGACAATTCATTTCGGGTCCGCGGAAGGCGACGCTAGAAGACCTTTCAGCAATGCTGTGTGAAAGGTCGCTGGCTTCTGAATCTGCGGGCAGAGACGTGTCAGCCCTATTTCAATCCCAAGTC
>Ga0302325_10020016_pt1 | contig 14044 bp, 10 predicted proteins | sample Palsa_T0_2_FD_201948 | JGI IMG/M metagenome (GOLD analysis project Ga0302325, IMG submission 201948) | Peat permafrost microbial communities from Stordalen Mire near Abisko, Sweden - Palsa_T0_2 | ecosystem: Environmental > Terrestrial > Soil > Palsa > Peat permafrost | place: Sweden: Abisko... | reverse complement strand
TCCGGCTGTGGAAACTAGAGTTGCAGAAGCTGGCCGACGAAACCGGACTGGCCATCGCGGTGAGCCACTTTCCGCCTGGGACCAGCAAATGGAACAAGATTGAACACCGCCTGTTCTCTTTCATTAGCAAGAATTGGCGAGGGCAGCCCCTCACCAGCCTGAAAGTGATCGTCAGTCTGATTGCCGGAACCACCACAAGGAAAGGGTTGAAAGTCCATGCCGAAATTGATGACCGGCGATATCCGGCGGGGATCAAAGTCCCCGATGTGCAGATGGCCCAAATTGACCTGCGGCGGGAAAACTTCCACGGGGAGTGGAACTATAAAATCATGCCTCGCAAAGGTAATGTTATTACTTAACACTACCTAAGTCCAATTCTGTTACAATCGCCCTATGTTTAGAGGATTGGAGCACACGGCCATCGCCTCGCCGGACCCGCGCGCCCTGGCCGAGTGGTACGCCGCGCATCTTGAGTTTGTCATCAACTACGAGTACGCCGGCAACTACTTCGTGCGGGCCGCGAATGGCACGATGCTGGAGATCGTTCCCGGTAAAGGCCCGCTGACGCCGCCGCAGTTCGACGACCCCGGCATCCGCCACCTGGCGATCGACGTGGACGATTTCGACGCCGCGCACGAACGCCTGAAGGCCGCCGGCGTGCGCTTCCTGGGCGAGCCGATGAACAAACAAGGCAACCGGCTTTTGTTTTTTGCGGATCACGACGGCAATATCCTGCATCTGATTCAGAGGGAAAGGCCGCTGCCGTAAACTTGTGCCGAGCCGTGTCTTCAAGGCTTTCCATTACCGCGAATTCCGCCTGCTCTGGTTTGGAGCGTGCACTTCGTCGATCGGCACCTGGATGCAGATCGTGGCGCAGAGCTGGCTGGTCTTTTCGATCTCCAAGTCGGCGTTCATGTTGGGCCTGGACGGCTTCCTGGGACAAATTCCCATCGTGCTGTTTTCGCTGATCGGTGGCGTGATCGCCGACCGCATCGACCGCCGGCGCGTGCTGCTGGGATCGCAATATGTCCAGATGACCTCCGCGTTCCTGTTGACCTTGCTGATCGCGTTCAAGGTGGTGAAGGTCTGGCACATCTTGAGCCTGTCGTTCGTGGTGGGATGCGCGCAGTCCTTCGGAGGTCCTGCGTACTCGGCGTTGGTGCCGATGCTGGTCGAAAAAGAGGACCTGCCCAACGCCATCGCGCTCAATTCCATCCAGTTCAACTTAGCGCGCGTGATTGGCCCCGTACTGGGCGGCCTGGCGCTCACCGGGCTGGGCGCGGCCTGGTGCTTCGGACTCAACGGCCTGTCGTTCGTGGCGGTGATTATTTCGCTGCTCCTGCTGGCGGTCAGGTTCGTGCCGCCCAAGACCGACGATTCCATATTGACCGGCGTTAAGCAGGGCATCGGGTTCGTGCGCAAGCAAGGCGCCATGGTGGGGCTGATCGCGCTGGCGTTTTGCATGACCGCGTTTGCCATACCGGTGCTGACCTTTCTGCCGGTCTTCGCCAAGGACGTTTTCCACCGCGGACCTACGGCTTTCACTATCCTGCTCTCGTGCTCAGGGGTGGGGTCGGTGGCGGGCGCCCTGATCGTGGCGGCCCTCGGCAACGTCAAGAACAAAGGGCAAATTGCGCTGTTGACGCTGCTGCTGCTGGGCGGCGCCATTGCCGGCTTCGCCATTTCCAAATCCATCGTGTTGAGCGGCGCGCTCCTGGTCATTTCGGGCGCGGCGATGATGGGCGTGTTCTCGATGGTGAGTTCGCTCGTGCAACTCATCACCCCCAACGAAATGCGCGGGCGGGTGATGAGCGTGTATAACCTGGCCTTCCGCGGCGGCATGCCGCTGGGCAGCCTGGCTACCGGATGGCTGGTGCCGATCTTCTCCGCGCCGCGCGTGCTGGCGGTGAATGGGTTGCTGTTGGTGGCAGTGGGGTGCTATTTCTTGCTGCTGCAACGGCGGGTGGCCGCGCTGTGAGGCGTCGCCGCCAGCACCTTTCGGCACGGGGAATTTAGTGGCATGATGGAGTTATGCATCAGGATCCGGCCGCCTTCTCGTTAGCCATCGAGTATTACCGGGAAGAGGATGGCCGGTGGTTGGCGGACATTTCCGCTCTGCCGGGCGTGACCGCGTATGGCCGCACAAGAAAACTGGCGACGGCGGCGGTACAGGCGCTGGCGCTTCGACTGATCGCCGACCGGTTGGAGCACGGCGAAGCCGTTCCCGGCCCGATGAACGTGTCCTTCATTGCCGCCTAAGAAACCATTCCCAAAGTGGCCCTCGACGAAGGCGCGGCAGGCGCTGGCCGCGTTGCTCCGCATCGGCTGGACCATCAAGCGCCAGGGTGGCACGTCCCACCGCATCCTGGCACGCCCAGGTCGCCGGATGTGTTATTCGCCTACCACGACAGGGTCACCCTCGGCCCGACGGCCATGAAGGTCCTGGCCAAGAAGACCGGGCTCATGCCCAAGGATCTGTGACAAGGCATTCTACAGCGGACGGATCGGCGCCCTCAGGGGACGGGGCTTGCGAGACACCGGCACGAAGTAGACAACCGCGGCCTTTCCCGCGCCGCCGTCGCGCACCACATAAAGAGTTTCTGGCCGGCGCCATTCATGAGGAAACACGGACGAGTCAAGGTCGCGGCTCTGCATCGGCGCAGAGGAGGGGACGTCGTATACAACCCGCTCCAGGAATCAGGTCCTTGACGACCGCGACAGGCCGACGAGGCGTCGGCAGCGGAGGGGGACCGCTCCACAATAAAATGCAGGCGTTGATGTATGAGTGACTAAGTCGGCCGGATGGGGACGGTGGGGTGACTGGGTTTGCCGGGCGCCGCTGGAACGAAGTACACCGCGGCCTTCCCCGGAGGCCATCGCGCCACGTAGAGCGGCCCCTGGCCGGCGCGGGTTGGACAAGCGGCGCCAAGTTGGTAAAGGCTTTCAATACCGTGGGCTTCAACATCATGGCTAATCCCGAATTTGGTCCGAGCCGGCCCCTGATGTTCTATTTGCGGTGACCACCCGGACGCCAAGCGGATGACCAAGCCTCTGGTGGAGGAACTCGGCTTTGAATCGATCGATGCCGGGCCGCTCTCGCAGGCTCGCCTGTTGTAGCCGTTTGCGCTGCTTTGGATTTCGCTCGCGCTGTTTCATGGAAAGGACCGCGAAATCGCCTTCAGTCTGCTACGGCGCTGAGCGGTGGCGAAGCTCCCGGGGGCGAAGGGACGGGCTGGCGGTTTAGGGTGCCAGTGAGAAGACGGTACCGACGATATTTTCTGAGTTGCTGTACAACGTGGTGCCGTAGAGAACGCCGTCGGGGCCGATCACGACACCGAGGGGGAAGCTGCCATCGCTCCCTCCGGTAAAGCAGTAGAGGATGGCCTCGGTCCAGCCGCCTCCAGGGGATGCCGGCGGTGTCAAAGAGAAGATAGTGCCGCAGCCATCTTCGTCATCAGGGCAACTGGTTCCACCGCCTCCAGTGGCACCATAGAGGACTCCATAGCGGCCGATTGCGAGCGCTCCCGAGAGGTGGGCCCCATCGCTCCCACCAGTAAAGATGTGCAGGATGGTCTTCGTCCAGGCGCCGCCTGGATACGCGGGAGGCGTCAAAGAGAAGACCGTTCCGCACCCATAGGGAGGGTCACAGCTCTCATCTCCTCCGTTTTCGGTGACGCCGTAAAGCACACCGTTGGGGCCGATCGTAACGCCAGACGGGTTGGCGCCGTCGCCGCCGGAGCCGGTGAAATTGTAAAGTGTGGCCTCAATCCACGCGTCACCCGGCGTCGTTGGCGGAGTCAACGAGTAGACGCTGCCGACGCCGTATGCTCCGCCGACTTCGATGGTACCGTAGAGCACGCCATGGGCGCCTCTCACGATTGCATTGGGACAAAAGCTGGGCCCACTGTATAGGACCGTTTCTATCCAAGGCCCCCCGGACCCAGAATTCGGCGGGCTTAAGGTGAAAATAGCGCCCACGTCAGAAATGCAACCGCCCGGCAGGCCGCCAGCATTGACGTACAGCGCGCCGTTGGGCCCGATTACCGGGGAAATGCTAGGTTCGTCCACGTCGCAAGCGGAGAGCAGCACCTTCTCGGCCCAGGAAACGCTCGGGGGTGCGGGCGGCCTTAACTCGAACACGGTGCCATCGCCGCAACTTCCGCCAAGTGTCGTAGTGCCGTAAAGCACCCCGCCCGCACCGACGGCGACACCGCCGAACGGAGCGGCGCCGGCGACCGCGAAGGGAAAGGCATAGAAGGATGCGGTCCAAGGACCGCCCGCAGCAGCCGGAGGCGTTAACGAATAGACTGTGCCCGAACCGTACTGTTTTCCGTCTCCACCATATTCAGTGGTGCCATACAGGACCCCACCCGGGCCAACGACAACGCCGGAAGAGGGCTTCCAGCCTTCAGGGCCGAAGGTGTAAATCGTGTTCAACGTACCTGCCTCAGCCACGGAATACGCGGCGAAGACCAACAATAAACTGAATCGAGCGTTCATCTTTCCACCGACCAGTAAAAGCATACGACGGCAGCAGGCCGAGTGTCAAGGGAGGTTCGCGACCTCAAATGCAATATCACGACGCCAAGTCAGTAGCGCGGTTTGCGCTAGCGCTGGGCGCGCTAGCCCGGTGCACCGACGCTGTGCCGGCGTGCGCGCGATTCCGAGACCCTCACCCGCCTCACCGCCACGAGCGCGCGTGCCGGGCAGTCGGGCGTTACGTACTCGGGGGCGTGAGCAACAGCGACTGCCGCTTTGACGCGACGATCCTGGTGGGTTTTAACCGGGTATCCTGAATGGAGGGGGGGCCGATGCCTTTTACTCAGGAGAGATATGCCAGTTGAAGAGATGACGCCGGGCGAGGCTGCGCACGTTGATGGCGAACATTTACCTGGTGGGCAGCCCAAGTGGGCCTTTGGGTGCTGGAGGATACGGGCACTCCCGGCAACTTGCCGAACCGCATTGGCAATACCGGTCCTCACCTTTCTACCGGTCTTCGCCAAGGACGTTTTCCACCGCGGACCGACAGCCTTCACTATCTTGCTCTCGTGCTCAGGGGTGGGGTCGGTGGGGGGCGCACTGATCGTGGCGGCCCTCGGCAACGTGCAGAACAAAGGCCGGATTGCGCTGCTGACGCTGCTGCTGCTGGGCGGCGCCATTGCCGGATTCGCGGTTTCCAAGTCGATTTTGTTGAGCGGCGCTCTCCTGATCGTTTCGGGCGCGGCGATGATGGGCGTGTTCTCGATGGTCAGCTCGCTGGTGCAACTCATCACTCCCAACGAAATGCGCGGGCGCGTGATGAGCGTGTATAACCTGGCCTTCCGCGGCGGCATGCCGCTGGGCAGCCTGGCGACCGGCTGGCTGGTGCCGATCTTCTCCGCGCCGCGCGTGCTCGCGGTGAATGGTTTGCTGTTGGTGGCGGTGGGATGCTATTTCCTGCTGCTGCAGCGGCGGGTGGCCGCGCTTTGAGGCGATAGGAGTGGTGGTGTCCTACGCCTGCTGAACACCCTAAAGATGGAGAAAGCGGTAACAGCGGTCCTGGAAGACCAGTACGCGTTTCAACGTCGTGAGCCGCCAAGCATGCTGGACTTCCTTAAATTAAACCGCTCGACCACCTACACCTGTTCCGCCTCGGCCGGCGTCACCCGAATCTCGACAGTCTTCTCTCCCAAATACTGATGCCGCGCGTGCAGCCGGATGATGCCCGTGCCCTCCTTGCTGCGCACCCACACGGCGCCCACCCCGCCTGAGAGCGAAAACGGATTCTCGCCGAGAATCTCGCCCGGTCCCTCAAGGCTTAGCATAACCGCGCCGGTCGAGAAGGGCCGCGCGCCGCCGTGTTCATTGGTCACGCGTAGCACCACTCGGGTGGCATCAATACCGTCGCCCACCAGTCTGGCGTCATCCGCCTCCACATGCAACTGCCGGTCGTAATCGTTGCCTGGCAGAGTCCTTGAGATTACCTTGGCGCCGTTGATATAGCCATCGATGCGCAGGTCGCCCCAATCCTCCAGGCGATCGCCATTCAAATCGATCACGAAGGGCGGATGCGGCAAGTGTCCGTAGTGCTCGCGGTCCGGCTCGGCCTCCGCCTTCAGATCCCCCTTCACATAGATCTTCAGATGATCGCAATTGGAAACGATCGTGGCGTGCCGGATGCCGCCGCCTTCGGATTGATCGCCCTGCGACCAGTTGAAGCACGGCTCCATCACGATCTCCTCTTTGGGGTCGCACTGCGAGCGGTAAAACTGGCCGGCAGGTTTCAGTATCCGGAAGATGTCCGTCACGCCGTGATAGCAGATCTTGTCGCCGGAGCCGAAATTGGCGTGCGTGTTGTAGTCGAACGCGCACCAGCCGATGCCGCCCGCGTAGCGGTCGTTGGAAGCCACTTGGTTGTGTACGCGGGCGTGCCGCAGGGCGTGTTCCATCACGCGGTCCACGTTGTCGTTGCGCTTGGTGGGGAACATGTGGCCGCTGAACTCGGTGTTGAGATACAGCGGGTGATTCGGCGGCCTCAGCGGGAAGCCGAAATCGTTCATGGTCATCACGTCTTCGAGCAGTTCGGTGTCGTACAGATAGCGCACGCCGCCGGTCTGCCGGGAGCTGTCCAACTCGTGGGCCAGCGCGTTGGTGCGCGTATAAAAATCGTGGTTATCCCGCGATTCGTTGATGCGCACGCCCCACAGCACAATGGACGGATGGTTCCAGTCGCGACGGATCATCTGTTCGACGTTGCGCACCGCCAGATCCTGCCAGGCCTTGTCGCCGATGTGCTGCCAGCCGGGGATCTCCTCGAAAACCAGCAGGCCGGCATCGTCGCAGGCGTCCAAAAAATGCGGCGATTGCGGATAGTGCGAAGTGCGCACAATGTTGCATTTCAGGTCGCGCTTCAGGATCAGCGCATCGCGGCGCTGCACGCGGGCGGGCATGGCTCCGCCGGCGTAGGGAAATGTCTGGTGCCGGTTGAGGCCCCGCAGCTTGATGTGTTTCCCGTTCAGCATGAAGCCTTGCGGGGTGAAGCGCGCTTCGCGGAAACCGATGCGCGTGGCGTACTCATCGATGGGTGCGCCGCCTTGATATAGGCGCGCCGTTACGGTATAGAGCCTCGGGCGGTCGAGATCCCAAAGATCGATAGAGCCAAGCTTGGAAAGGGTCAGGGGCTGCGCGGAGACCGGCCCTTCCACCGTGGACACCACGCGTTCGCCATCCCGCAGCTCCACTTTCAGCGTGAGCCCGGCTGCGGCCTGTCCGTTGAGCGGGCACTTTACCTCCACGCGCCGTCCATCGCTCAGAACATCCAGCGGCTTGGCGAACACGTTTTCGATAAACACCGGAGGGACGATGCGCAACGCGACTTCCCGGTAAATGCCGCCGAAGGTCAGGTAGTCGATGTTCCCGCCGAAGGGCGGGATGTCGGGCCGTTCGGTGGAATCCACTTCCACGGCCAGGACGTTGGGCGCGTCCGGCTGCAGATGCGGCGTCAGATCGAAGGAAAAGGGCGTGTAGCCGCCGCGATATTCGCCGAGCTTATGGCCGTTGATGGTGACTGTGGCGGCGGTCATGACACCCGCAAAATCCACGAAAACGCTGCGGCCCGGCTGCGGCGCCAGCTTGAAATGGCGGCGATAAATCGATACGAACTGGAAGTCCTTTTCGTCGAAACTGTGCCAGGGGAAGATCTTGTTCGAGTGCGGAATCGTGACGCGCTGGAATTTGCCGTCGTCGAAATCCGGGGCGGAGCAGCCTGGGAACGCGGGCCCGCCATAAAGCCAGTTGCGGTTCATCGGCAGGATGCGGCGGAGGGAATCGTGCGACGGCGCCGTTTGGGCTGGGGCAGCCGCTTGCCAGAGGGCCGCGGCGCCGCCCATTCCCGCCGCACCCGCCTTGAGAAAACCTCGTCGGTTAAACGTGTCCATAAACAGGGAATTGTAGCGCGTGGCGCTCACGACTTCTGTTGTCTCTCTCCTGTCTTCTGGCTTACACGGGTAATGCCGATACGCGGCGCCGCGCTATGTTTGAAATGGCGCATTGCGCACGGCGCCGCCGTACACCTTCCGCAACCGGTGCGGCTGGTGGCAAATCTGATAGGCGTTGCAGGCAGCTTCCAGCAATATTTCCAGTACTCGGCTCGAATGCGGGCCGCTGCGTGTTATTGTCCTGCAACACTTGCGATTGTCAAGCCCACGCGAGCCTATTGAATCACGGCCCGGGTGAAGATCTCTTCGAAGGCGCCTCGCAGGTTGCTCAGCTTCTCGAAATGATACCGGCTCATGCGCATGGCCAAGCCCTGCGAGTCGTTGCGGACCAGCCGCCCGAAAATGCGCAGTTCGAGAAAAGGCGCGTTCCCCAGAACGGCGGGCCAATGCACCGCCAGTTCCACGTGGGGTCCGCTTGGCACGTCCTCCGCGGCGTAAAACAGAACGCCTCCGCTGCTGATGTTTCCGGTCTTGCCGGCGCCCGTGGAAACGACGTCGTCGCCATCCATGATTCTGAATTCCAAATCCAACTCGAGCGGGTAGCGCCGCTGTAAGCGACGGTCGCCCCGGATTGTGTCTCTCGCCACGTGGGTCTCCTGGAAAGCCCTATTATCAGCCAGCAATGTACCTCAGACGTAGTCATGCGAGTACTAACAGGGTACGTACCAGGGGGCAACGCCTGCATTTACCGAGTTCGCACGTCGGTAAGCGGTCGCCTTCAGGGCAGCATTTCGGCCGGGTCGGGGACCGTTAAGCGCAGCGCAGCGCGCAGGCTCTGCGATTCCGACAGGCGCAGCATGGCAAACACCGAGCGCAGCAACGCGGGACCTTCATTCGGCCAGAGTTCCGCGATGGGGCGCGTGACGCCGTCTTCGCACTCATAGAAGAAGCGATCCACCCAGCGTGGCCGTTGCGTTTCAGGATAGTAACGCACGATATCCTTGACGGCTTCGAACCAGCGCATTCCGAGCGTTTCCCGATACTGCGGCATACACAGCATCGCGCTGAGCCGATCGCGCCGGATCTCCGCCACGAACTCCGCAAAACTGGCGGCGTGCGTCAGATTCAGGTTGGCGTTGGGCTCCAGGCCGTGCCGGTCGCCGCCCGAAATTGCCGGCAGTTGCCATGCCCGCGCCAGTTCCAGCGCTTCGCCGTTCTCGTCCCAGGATCGCAAGCCGTTCATCTCGATGGCGTGAATCCATCTGCCATGGCCGGTGAGCAGGGCGGCCAGCGCCCGGCGATGATCGCGCGCGCCAATATCCGCCTCGTCCCAAAGCGGATGGTTCAGCACCACCAGCAGGTCTTCCCGCGCATGCAGCATTTCCAGCAATTCTCCGAGCCGGGCCAATTCCGGGTGCGCCGTGTAATGGTGCAGATCCGCCGCCATGGCGCGGGCTTGCGCGGCCGGCAGATTGTGTACTCCCAGATGAAAGAAGGTCCGGCCGAAGGGGACCGTCCACTCGAAGGAAACGGGCGCGGCGGGCGCGGCAGGAGTCCGCCGCAGGGCTAAGCCGCTCTCGATATCGTCGTGATCGGTGAGAGAGACGATGGGTTGCAGGCCGAGATTCCCGATTTGGCGGGCTTCCACCCGATAAGCCTCATCCGGCGCGAGCGGCGGCGTCCAGAGCACGCGCGCCAGCGCCAGATCCCGCCCGGTGGCGCGGCGGTGCTGCCAGCCCGCCACGCGCAGCACGGCGGGAATCCAAGGTAAAGGGAGTTTGAACGCGTGCAGAAAACGCAGGTTTTCCCAGGAATGCAGCGTGTGCCCGTGCAGCGAAACGGCGCTTCGGTAACGCTGCGGCGCGCTCCGGTCTTTCCACAGAAAATGCAGCGAAGTTTTCTTCACCAGGCCTCCTCTGGGCGATCCAAAACATTTCGACAAAGAAATGTTCTTACTTGAGGGTAATGCCCCGTATGTTGCAAAACGATGAACGGCGGGTGAAATTATGCGCTTGTGGGGCGGCCGATCCTGGTCTGCGCGGGTCCCCCTGGACCCGCTCTTCTCTTCGAAGAATCAAGGCTGCCCCGAACTGCAGTTCTTGGAAGGATCGGCAAATGCACGTGATTGGGCGTGACTGCCCAGGCGCGGAGTTCATAGAACGAGCTCTCGTGTTCACCAGCCAGGATAGGTCTCGACGGCCAGTCGGGCGATTCCGCAGCCACGAAGCATGGGGTGGAAATGAAGCAATCGCCTTCGGTATGCGGCCATCGGAAGAGGATTGGCCGGCGAAAGCGCCGGTCCCACCACGATGGCATCTGCCGTCCTCGAGGTCAGGAAATGTAGAAAACTCCAGGAGTGGTCCTGGAGGATCCGCGCGCACCCGGAGGTCCGCCCCCACAACTACTTCGGCTGTGGCGCCGGTTGCGGCGGAACGGTGAACGTCGGCTTGGCTGCGGGCGGCGCCATCGCCGCGGGGGCCGGTCCGAAATAATCTGGGTTCATGACCACGGGCGTGGCGCTCTTCAGATCGTCCATGGCTTTCTTGACCAGTTCCGGGTCTAGTTTCTTCTCAATATCCGCCCGCACTTCAACGAAGGTTTTCTCCTGCCTCGACTCGACTTTGATGACGTGATATCCGAACTGGCTCTTCACCGGTTCGCTGAGCTCGCCCACGGGAATCGTGAAAGCCACTTTCTCGAAGGCCGGCACCATGCGGCCGTGGCCAAAGGTCCCCAAATCGCCGCCGTTGGCGCCGGAACCTGCGTCGTCGGATTCAGCCTTGGCCAGCGTGGCGAAATCCGCCCCGTCCACCAGCTTCTTCCGGATCTCCTGCGCTTTCGCCAGCGCTTCTTCCTCCGTCAGTTCCTTCTCGTCCTTTTTCAACGGGACCGAAGACCCCTTGAACCGAATCAGGATGTGACGCGCCTTTACCTGCAAATAGTCCGACTTGTGCTCGTCATAGTATTTGCGCGCGGTGGCCTCGTCCACTTTAGTGGTGGCCGTCACATTCTGGTAGTACTGGTTGGCCAGCAGTTGTTCAGCCTGAAAAGCCAACTGGTCCTTGTAGGCCGGCGTGTCCTCCAGCTTGAGTTTGGTGGCTTCCTGCGACATCACTTTAAACATGACGATTCTGTCGGCGAACTGCCGGCGGCCGGAGGTGCGCATCTGCGCGCGGTATTGCTCCGGGATCATGTCGATCATGTGGTCGAATTCGGCGGCGGTAATTTTTTCCTCCCCAATGGTGAGGACCACCGTTTCCGGAGGAACGTGAGGGGCCGGAGCCGGAGGCTGCATCGCCATGGCCGGCGGCTTGGCCGGTTGACCCGCGGGTGCGGGTGCCGGCGCGGGTTGTGAAGCTGGCGGAGTCTGCGCGAGCAGACAGGCCAGGGGTGTCAAGAAAAGCAAGAGTTGCAGGGATTTCATCTATTCCATGATACCAATAGCCTGGGGCCTGTTGCCAGACCCCCCGGTAGTGCCTGAAGAGTGCGTTGAACTTCTCGGTAGTGGGTCGGTTTTGGGATTTCGGTAGTGGCTACCTTGGACCCGGTAGCCCACCACCCGGGACCCGCCTGACACACGCAGCGTGAGTAGAACGCCCAGGCGAAGGCTGAGCGCAAAGCAGCGCACTGATGGAAAATCGGCCCGCCAAGCCGCAACGGTCACAGATTTTGAAAAAATATCTGCCCTATGAATTCTATGAGTTCCAGCCTTTCCCCAGCGCCTCCCGCCCCACTCCATGTCATCCTTAAATCAGAAAAGGGCGCCGCGCTCACTTCGCGGCCTGCCCGATGGAAAAGCGCTGCGCAGCGTTTCATCGTCAGCGGCCGGGCCTCAAAAACCCGGCCGCCAGGTGATACTGGCATACCGGAGCCCCTTCAAGGCTTGCCGGACGACTCCATTGAGCTCGCCCGGACGGTAGCAGTAGGAACCGGTTCTTTTTTGCCAGAGTCTCGGAAAAGAGGCGATACAGCAAGATCGGGGTTTCCCCCCGGAGACTGCGGCCTCCTATCTGTTTCGGATTACCCCGCACGGCTTCTCTTCGTTTGCGAAGGGAGCCGGGCGGTGACGGTCTTGCAATTTTAAAAAAGATACCCCCTCCAAGGCCGTAGTGTCTCTAAATCGTAGTATACTTCTCATCACGCGCACGCAACCCCCCAAGATTTCTTATCTGCGTTCATCGGCGTTCCTCGGCGGCCAAATTCGATCTCTCCACCGTCATCCATGCCAGCCCCTCCGGTCTGCTAGCTAGCGGCGGCTGCGAGCCACCCCTTTGATTCCAACGATATGGGCTTTGTTCGTTCCTCCACCCGGCCGGCATCGCTTTTCCAGGGTCGCGGTAGGGATGCCGGTTGCCCAGCACCCCCCGCACAGATCCGTACGAGCGGAATTCCCGCATACGGCTCTTATCTCGGATGTATAGCGTCGAACCGAAACTGAGGATAAGGATGCAGAACGCGTGGGACAGGAAGCCAGCGAGCCGAAAGTTGAGCAATGTACCGCCATCCGGCGCGGGCCCGCTGACTGCGATGGCGAAGCACATTCCGCCACGTGCGCTGCAACCGATGCCGGAAAACGTTCATCGCCCGAAGGTTCCCGGGCACCGCGTGGTATCGATAGAAGCCCTGCAAAACGCGCCTCAACCAAGCCCCGATCTGTGGCAACGGCTCGTGCATCCGGCGGCGCAACGTCAGCTTAATCTGCTTCAGCTTGGCCACCATCCGCTGATTCGCCGTCTCCCGCCAGACCATGAACCGGCCCTTCGGACTGGTGCCACAGTAGTGGACAAATCCGAGGAAGGTGAACGTCTCCGGTTTCTTCTTCCCACGCTGGCGCCGGTTCTCGGCCGCGAACCGGCCGAACTCCAGCAACCGCGTCTTCTCCGGATGGAGTTCCAGCCCAAACTTTGCCAACCGCTCCCCGAACTGCTTGAGGAACAACTCCGCATCGGCTCGGTGCTGGAATCCCCCTACCAGATCGTCCGCGTAGCGGACCACGATTACTTGTCCGCGCGCTACCTTCTTACGCCATGCTTCTACCCACAAGTCGAAGACGTAGTGCAGGTACACGTTCGCCAGCAGCGGCGAGATCACCGCTCCCTGCGGCGTGCCCTCGGTCGTCTCCTCCCAGCGGCCTTCTTCCAGCACTCCCGCCTTCAGCCATTTCTGGATCAGGCGCAGAATGCGGGGGTCGGCCACGCGATGCTGAACGAACCGCATGATCCATTCGTGGCTCATTCTATCGAAAAAGCTGCGAATGTCCGCGTCCAGCACCCAGCCCACTTTCCGGCGCACCAGCCCCACATTCAGCGCATCCAGCGCTTGGTGCGGACTGCGTCCCGGCCGAAACCCGTACGAAAAGCCTTGGAAGTCCACCTCGTATATCTGATTCAAGATGGTCACCACGGCCTGTTGAACAATCTTGTCCTCCAGCGCCGCAATTCCCAATGGACGCTGCCGCCCATCGGCCTTCGGTATATAGACTCTCCGCGACGGCTTGGCCCGGTATGCGCCACGGTGTACGCGGCTGTGCAGATCGATCAGCCGATCCTCCAACCCCGTTCCGTACTGCTGCCAGGTCTCCCCATCGATGCCCGGTGCTGCCCTTCGCTGCAAGGCGAAGTAGCTCTCCCGAAGCAGATCGACAGTCAGATGATGCAGCAGCGCCGTGAACTTCTCCTGCTTGTTCTCCTGCGCTCGTTGACGTACACCGCTCAACCCCTGGGACACACTGATCCCGCTCTGTGTCGGGCGCGTGTTAGGTTGCGCGATGTTCTCCTTGATCTCCAGTCTTCCCTCCCCAACCTCCGCCGGCGGTCGCCCGCTTTTGTTCGGCTGGTTCATCGGTACTACACCAGAGTCCGACTCCTCCGCGGCGTGCATGTCCGGCGTTCGGCCTATGGCGTTCCCGGACCGGCCAGACACTTTCTCTGGCGCCACGGAGGTCTCCCGGTTCTCGTGCATAAGGTTTCTCAGCGTGCGCGGGGTCTACGACTACGCGGGACCCGGCGGCGGCTCGCGTTATCGCCACCACCGGTATGGCCTGCCTCGTTTGTGACCGAGTCGGCGTCCCGATTTGCATTTTCGAAGCTCAATACCCGGCCCACCGATGCCGCTGTTTACGCTTCGCG
>Ga0302325_10020014_pt1 | contig 14045 bp, 5 predicted proteins | sample Palsa_T0_2_FD_201948 | JGI IMG/M metagenome (GOLD analysis project Ga0302325, IMG submission 201948) | Peat permafrost microbial communities from Stordalen Mire near Abisko, Sweden - Palsa_T0_2 | ecosystem: Environmental > Terrestrial > Soil > Palsa > Peat permafrost | place: Sweden: Abisko... | reverse complement strand
TAGGAGTCCCTTAGTGGGAAAAACCGAGAGAAACCCAGCTTAGTCCTAGCAATACAGAGAAACCTAGCTTAATACTGGCAATATTGAATACGAGAAGAAACCCGGCATTTGGACCCGGCAATACAGAATACAAGATAGCAGTTGCAGGTGGCGTTTTCATTTGGAGGGATGTAGAAGTGAGAAAGAAGAGAAGGGAGGAGAAGCCGCATGTACGGCTGAAAGCAGTGAAGCGTGTACAAGACGGCATATGCAACCAAGGAACCAAGCAACATGCCGTTATTTCAACGAAAAACACTCGATTAAATCCGGAATCAAGCATAGCATTTGCTAGCCCCCACGAGCCGGTACAACAAAGCTACGAATTGCAATACGAAATCCGCAATACGATCTGTACAACTCACACCTCAGTCGACAACCTCTGCAAAAAACGAGCTAATCATGCTAATAATAAGCTTGTATTACGAAATAAGAAACGCAAATAACGCCAAATACGCCCAAATCCGACAAAGACACCTAGATGCAATTGTGCAAAGCATGATACCCTCGATCGACAACACTAGAGCTAGTAAAGTGTGGAGAAGGACCCCAGTCCCTGAAACCAGTAAAGTGTCGACCGGCGAAATCGACTAGCTAGCCTAACAAATACGAAAAATATCCAGTTCTATTGCTACCCAAGAAGACTTGCAAAAGGCGATCGATGCTTATACTACTACAATCACCGACAAAATCCAAGCTATAGCTATGCTAGCTGCAAGGAACTGTATATATTAAGGCCCTCGACATGTGATCCAAGTCAATACGGCATCCTAGGCTACTTGGAACTGTCTTAGTTGTTTTGGAAGAGACAAGAACGGCGCAATTGATCCTAATTGCAACCACACGAATTCGAACGATTGTCCCTAAATACAAGAGCTTATTAACACTAGTTGCATTTATAAAAGTGGCTATAGTTGGTATAGAGGCAAATGGGACCCGAATCGGCTATTAATACCCTTTATTTTGCGGAAGAATTAGCGTTAGTACAATCAAATCAAGGCACAACTCCAAGGAAGACCATATATAGGAGCACGAATTGCAAATGGCCCGCGGTTTTAGGACAAAAATCGACCCCTTTACCTAGAACCTGGAATAGCATTTGACCCCCCGGAGCAACTTAGACTTGCACGATAACCTCAATTTTTGCAGCTTTGAAACACGATACAATTGGAATTCGACTTGCAAGTGAAGGAGTCGAGGCAGTGAAGTGTCGCGATACGGAATGCGATGCAAAATGCATGCGCAACTTAATTGGCCGGAACCTGATTTTGCGTACGAACCTTGTTTTTCAGGCCGCCCCCGGAGAGGCAAAATCGAAGGTTGCCCCTCTCCGAGTAGCCTTAGGAATCAGGCATCTAGGAGAAACGATATTCCGGGTCACATGATAGCTGCAATAACACGCTTTACTTTATAATATCCGCATTTCAAGCTACGACTAGGGGTTTTACATCAATTGATCTATTCGATACGGGTTATTTCGAGGCGAATTGGACTAGTTAGCTAGTGAGGAAGGAGTACGGAGGAGGACTTAGCATTTGTTACTTGTTTTTCATTTATTAGTACACGTGATACTTTTGTACTTGGTCATTTTTGAGCTTTTTCTACTATTTCTTTTGTTATACAGGAAATCTCCTTTGTTATACAAGAAGCAAGAAGTCTTATTTGTTATATAGGAAGTTTGTTTTATTTTAAGTCTTATACTTGTACTTGTATTCCTTTTACCTTGGTTTTTACTTGTAGTTTCTTTTACTTTTAACTTGGTATTGCTTTTTTACTTGTACTCGGGACGAGCACTTTTTCTAAGAGGGACGAGGCTAGCTTATACTCTCTTTTTGCGTTTTTTATCTTTAAATTCCTTGATTTTGTCCTTGATTTTATACTATTAGAAGCTTGTATTATTCGGAATCTTGTATTAGTTTGTGGATTAGTCGATTTTTGGAGGAGCAGACATTTACTTTACGCCGAAAACCCTATATAAACTTACGCTTACGCCCGCGAACCTACGACTTGCATACCACTTCTACACTACGCAATATCACCCGAATCCTTCACAAAAACCTTGCAAAAACTGTACAATTCCGTTTTTACCGCAAATACGACCCTTTTACGCCGAATAACTACTTTCCTTTGCTATTCGACTGCTTCGATTATTTGGACAAATCCTATTATCTAGCTCCTTGCGATTTCACCGAATATTACTCGATTACTCTATTTTTAGCTATATTAGCTTATCCGGTATTATAACAAAAACGCACTTTACTCCCGATTTTACAAAAGAGACACCGGAAAAATCGAGAATCGACACTTCACTTCGCGAGAGCTCTTTTGCTATATGATTTGCTATCTTCACTTCTTATCCGGCAAAACAAGACTTACTTGACCTCAAATTCCACTCCTTATTAGTCTACCTTTGATTAGATCGAATATATATATGCAAAACCGGAGTCTTTATATGATAATTAACAAAGTTCCTTATACGATTAGTCGGTTCCGGAATATAGCAAAGCAGAGCATGAGTTACTTGTTAGCAAGCATCGGAGCATATAAGTTATATGGGCAGGACTTGCTACGGTTCGCAGATGTAGTAAGCTCTTGTTTATATGTGAGCATATACGGGATAAGCTATTGTTCTTTTGGGTTGGTTTTAAAGCTTTTTGTACTCGGGACGAGCACCTTCTCTAGGAGGGACGAGTGTGGCGGGGTAAACCGCTAGAGGTTAATTTTTATGCATTTTAGAAGGTTTAGCTAGTATTGCACGTGACTGCAAAAGGGATATATATTTTAGGTTTTTGCACATTAACCTTTATATAATAATTTATTCTTGTATATATTATTATTACTTTATATTACTTGTATACTTTTAATCGATTACTTTTATATTTAATAATTGTTTATCTGTTACTTGTTTGCATTTTACTATTGATTTATGTTTACATATACGTTTGCTTCTTGCTTTATTGCTTGGTTTCCTAGTATCGTTCTTGTAGGGTTTCTTCTAGTTGAGGTCCGCCCCCCTATAATACACATGCATATATGCTATTCTAAAAATAGACTATGCACTATTAGCACTTATTTGGCACTTATTTGGCATAATTCGCACTATTTGCAGCCAATTAGCTGCTAATAGCGCCAAGCAAGTGCCAAGCAGGTGCCAATAGCACGTGTGCCTAAGCGAAAAATTGTTGGCAAATTTTTTTTGCTGATATTAATATATTAACTTAAACCCCTTTTACTTTATTTTTCCTTATATGCTCTTATAATCGGTAATAGTTTTAATGCATAGCTCCAAATTTAGCCATATAGCTAGTTCTTATATAAAGACACAAATAAACATTGCAAAGTTATTATTTTATAAAGTAAAGAGCTATAATTTAATTGCATTTTCATTATATTTAATTAGCTATAAATTTTAATATGTTAGTTAAACTGGACCCTTAGCTAATAGCTTATTAATTTCGCTTAATTTCTAATAAGGATTTATAAAATTTATATTAATAGCTATTTAAAAAGCATATAAGAAGTAAAAGATAAAAAGGTTTCTAAATAAAAGTAAATCGAATATCTTTAATGCTAAAGATAACAAATATTTCTTAAAACACAAAAGCTAAAGGGATATATAATAAATCGAAGTCGAGAATTAGAGTCTCGCTATCACAATTTATAAAGTAATAAAAGAGCAAATAAATCTAAAGCTAATGCAATTGCATAAAGGGATACTTTATATAAGGGATTTAAGACAAGTATAAGTGTAATAGACTAAGAAGGTTTAATAATAGTATTAATCTTTAAAGGAAGCTAAAAGTCGAGGAATTGTTAAATTGCAATTTAAATATTATAATTACATTCTTAGAAGTAAGCTAAAGCTAATAAAGCTCGACTAGACCTTCTTAAAATCGCCTAGTATAAAGCAAACTATCCTTTTGCAATTTATCTTTTATAAAACTGCCCTTTACAAAATTGACCTTTATAAAACTATCCTTTGCAAATTATTTTTTGCAAAATTATCCCTTATAAAACGCCCTCTTTATTATATTATATATTAGTGCTTTTTGCCTTATGCCTTGCTAATAATACTATAGCACTTGTTACGGTTCTAACACTGGCGTTCCATGTCACGTGCACTAGCGCGGCTAGCGTAGGCGGTGTGGAGCGGCAGAACTCGAGTATTTGTACAAACCAATCCTTTGTAAATAACCTCTTCTTTCCTTAGCTTTGAATAGTTGTAATTGGGACTATTTAACTAATGCACTTTGTGCTATAAATCTGGCGCTTGTGATATAATTCAAAGCTTAATCCAATTCCAATCTTGCGGAGGATTTAAAATTAAACTGTACAAGTAAAGACGACGTGTTGCCTTTGTCTTGCAACGAACTTAAACAAACTAAATTAAACAAATTATATAAAACATAAACCCGAAATAAGACTTATTATAATAAGCAACAAACAAACAAACAAAATAGCACAATCTTATCACAAACTAGAAGCTAGCCTTGCAACTAGTTTTTATGCACTTAAACTTACAGATACTCGACTATTTTGTCTTTCTTTAATTTTTGAAAAACCTGAATTTAACTTTAAATACCTCTAATTTGTATACTAGCAATACTCTAAAAAACTTTACAAGCAGATTTTAGAAGCTTTATATTAACAAGACAATGCTAAGGATCGGGTAATTGCTTTAGAAATAGAGACTAAGGAATAGCGAGGACACTTAGCTAAGCTATCCCTACAATGCAACTCCCTCTAAATTAAGCTTCTTGAGGCATATTGCCAGAATTAACAAGCTACTCCAGCATCTAAACAAGCTCTAGCACACTCTACAAAGCTCTTTAATCCCCTTATCTTTACAAATAGTAAGAATATAAGTCTCTTTGATTAGCTCTCTTAAATTAAGAATAAGCTCTATAAGAATGCAGACTATTACCCCACTAAATCGATAAAGCTTATATATGTAAAGGGCTTGATTAGAGGTAAAGCTACAAAGCATATATAACTATATTTAAGGGATAATACTATTAATCTATGCACAAATATCCAAGATGTTGGTATAGCCAAGTGATCCGAATGTGTGACACACAATAGTACCCCAAAAGTAATATATTTAATAAGTCTATAATGTGTGTCCCTTGTTAAATAAGGACTGCTACATACATATAAGGAGCGTAAGAAGGAAAATAATACATGTAAAGCAAGTGCCGATTTGTACAAGTCATATATAGCCCGAACAAGCTAAGTATAACTATACAAGTTGTGTATATCCCACTTACAAATAAAAGTAGGATATATTAAATGCATCGGGCCCGCGCGTATAAAGGATTTAAACTAAGGCCCGAAAAGCAGGCTTGCTAAAACCCGAAAGTAGGATTAGGAATAAGGCCGGCAGTTAGGCCGTATAAGAATAGAAGTAAATGCAATACTAAGGGTAAATGTAATATATGTTCCGACATTAGCAACCTTTTCTTCTTATACAAAACGCACTCGAATTAAATGTAAATTGTGCCCGAATAATTATAAAACGAGTAAAGTAAGGCTAGTAAACCAAGTTACAAGGCAAGCAAGTAAATTAGATAAATTAAATAAATTAAAAACACAAAAACCCGAAATAACACGTAACTATTATTGCCTTATTTTTCAAGCTGCCCTTAAAGGGGGAATTCCCTCTCCCGGAGTAGCCTTAATCCTTAAGCTGCCCCCGGAAGGGCAACTTGCTAATTTTGCCTCTCTCCGAGTAGCCTTAAACTTAAGGCATTAATAGCGTCACGTGCCCTAGCCTAAAAGCCTTTAACTGCACTACTTGCCCTCTTCACTTATCTTTTAACCCGTATATCTAATTAATTCGTATCGATAAACCTCTCTAAGGCCTTATTCGAAGTCCCTTTAATTATAGCGTCTACTAGGTTATCTTAGCCGTTAATTTATCGTATCTCTATAAGTTCCCTTTATTTGTATAATTGTCGGATAGCTATAATATCGATTATTAACCTCTTCTCTTTAATAGTTCCGAGCTTAATAAGGCATTCGTATAATAAATAAGAATCGGTATAAACGATAATCGGGGTTAAAAGTAGTCTTAGTTAATTAGTAACTATTTTAATAGTAATATTAATAGCAATAGCTATATTAACACTTTTTACTATCCCGTATACCTTTAATGCAAGGACACTTCTAGTAACCCGTTTACTCTTTATACTACTATAATGCACTAAGTTGCCTTATAGTTTAAATAAGTCCGATATTATACTTATAATTTCGTTTGCAAAGATAATTTTATACTTAACCCAAAAGCTTAAATCTTTATTACTTGCAAACGACCTATCGACAAACACAAATAGCCTCGCATACTTAAAATTTAAGGTTATATATTTAATTCCTCGTTTTAAGTTATCTAGTTGCTATTATAATCGTTTATTTAATATTACTATATCTTTTTTAGTTAGTTCTTAGTGCTAAGCTGCAATTAACAAGTCAAATATAGCCTCTAGTTAGTAAATTATTATAATATATACTTTATAGGCTTATTACTCCTTATATTAGTCATTTTAGGTAAGTGCTTTTGCGTCGACTAGCTCGATTTTCTTGCCTTAGCCTTTTTGCACTAGTAAAATCGAATCGCCTTCTTGCTAGAGGATATACCTATTAAAAATTAATAGTATATCGGGTAATAACTACTTTATAAGTTTTATAGTAATATTTGCTTTTATAAGTTCCTTGTGCTTTAAAGCCTTAAATTTGCTATCCTTTAAAATTAAAGTGTCATCCGTTTATATTCCGACTAATCTAAAAGCTTATACTATTATTATTACTAAAAGGCAAGGATTGTATAATAAGGTCGTTATATATAGCTTTTCTTAGTAATGCTTATAATATATAGCCTACTAATAGGTTTTAGCTTTTAATATATTATATAATAGTTTCCGTATAATTATAATTGTTTTAGGTAAAAATTAGGCCTTAAGTTCCTTAAATAAATGCGCTAAGATTTGTCGATTTAAGAACGTTATAAATTAGATATATGCTTATATAACGTCCCGGAGGAATAAGTTAATATCCATTTTTGCAAGTAATAATGCAAGTGCTATAATTAGCCTTTAGCTCGCTTGCTAAATTATAAGTAATTATATTAAAATTACTTCCTTTCCTTCGTCGTTATACGCTTAAATCACTAATTGTAATTTCTTATATAATAAGTTAGTCGACTTGCCCTTAACTTCGTTTACTAGTCTAAAATTGAAAATTTTGCCTTTATAAACCTTAAAATTATATAAAATAAACTCAAAAACGTCTCTTGCAATTAGGGCCTCGATTTCTTGCTTTTATAAAGCTTAAAATAGTAGTCTTAGCATAATAATTACCCCCTATTTCCTTAGCTAAAGTAAAAGTTGCAAGTTAGCCTCCTCTTTCTTAATACTAAAAACTTTTAAGTTTTTTTTGTAATTGTAAAAAGGAATTTCGACAACTAGTCTTATAGCTTAAGTGCTAGTCGCTAATTCCTTTGTTTTGTTAATAACCCTTGCCGGGTTTATCAAATTGTGGGTTAAAACTACTTAGTGTGTTTTTGCACTAATTAGATTAAGTAGCGGATTTATATAAACTGGCTTTACGACTATAGACCGAAAATTGGTTAGTTTATATAGCATTTGAATTATACAAGTTTCGCCGTCTATTGCAATTAATTTATATAAGCCCTTTTATCCCTTATTCTCGCGCTATACTCGTACGTCCAACTAAAGTAGTAAATCGTGCATTTTATCCGTAATTAGCCCGTTTTTAGTAGCAAGTGCTTCTTAGACTTAGCGTTCCGTATAAAATCGTTGTACTTCCTTTATTGCTATACGAATAGCCTTTACTTTCCTAGTAATAGTCGGTGCCGGGGGGTCTTAGTTTATAATTTTAGGGTATAACCCAAAAACAAGGAGCGTAAACACAAGCTTATCTAGTCTTATAATATCGTTTATAGCCTTTACTACTATTTGCAAAATTAGCTCTTTATCGAGCTTTTTATCTTGCAATTTGTCTTATAAGATCTCGTATAAACGCCTTAATAGTATATAATATCATTCGACTTTGCTAATACTATTATAAGCTTTAACTAGTACCTCCTTTACTTTAATAGCTAATAATTTTGTATATTGCCGGAATTTTATCGATAAGAAGTTCTTCCTAGCATCGTATACTAAGTAATTAAGTAAACCCTAGTATATGTTAATCTAGTATAATCGTATAATATCTTATGCTATTTTTGCTAATATGTCCTTTAAAAACCGTATAGCGTTAAATGCTATAGCTTTATCGATAGCTTAAAGCACTAATTTGCCGTCTAATTAAAGCATATTAATTATAACTAAATAGTTAAAATCATAGTCGTCTTTAAAGGTAAACTTAAATCGGCTAAGTAATTTTATATACAATTAACAATTCTTGTAATACTTTGTTAATTGTTCGATTATACGTTAATTAATATTTGCATATCCGGCCCGTTTTAATACTTTTGCTAGTCTTTGTATAAATAAGTGTCCAAAACGGCAATAAAGTTGCTTTAGCTTTGTTTTTGTCAAGTAACTATATACTATAACTTCTTCTTTGTGCAAAAGCATTTATAAATAGCCTTATTTTTGTACAATTAGTATAGTCTTTTTGCCTTAAATCAAAATATTAGCTAAGTTATCTAATTTAACCCCTATTTTGTCTATATCTTAAATGTAATACAAGAATAGTATATTCGCTAATATAATATAAAATATAATCGGCTTAAGTAATATATTTATAGTAATTATTCTTTATATAATTGCCGATCCTTTACCGAATCGGATATAGTAATTTCTAGCATTTGTACAATTAATCTTAACTATCGGGTTAAGCTTTTATAGTACTAAGACTTGAGGTTTTCTTGCAGTTAATACGCTTAATACGCTACTATCGGGCATAATTCCTTAAAATACACTTAAAGAATAATAATCTTTAAATGTAAAAACTAATATTTTTAAGGGCTAAGTGAAAATGTCTTTTGTAGTAATTGCATATATAAATAACTAGTTATTTAAGGTCGTTATTGCCTTTAATCTATTAATCTTACCAAATTTAGTAAAAAACTACTCTACTTCGTATAGTAATTTGTGCATTTCTAGCAATGTAATCTATTATAAGTCGTGCAATTGCGGTAAATCGTCTAACTTGTTATTGCTATCGCTATTCTCGTTCGGGGTTCCCTCGAATTTTAATATAAAACCTTAAAAATCCTCTTTTAATACATTTGCAACAAACTACTAATATGCCTTCTTTTTCTCCTTATTTGTATATTTTATAGACTAGCATCTTAGCCGTCTGCAAACAAAGCACTTCTTCGTATAATCCTCTATAATTTCGTTATAGTTTGCAAAACGACTTGCAAAACGACTTGCAAAATGCCCTAAAAACCGCCTTGCAAAATAGCCTCGGGAACGGCCCGCAAAACGACCTCTTCTATTGCGCCTGCGACCTTTATATGTTCGGTTAGTCTAGTGCTAAGTAAGTTTATACAAATTATCGTTCTTGTCTTCTTAGTAATATGCCAAATAATCCTTTAGCTCCTTCTCCCGTATAAATTGCCCTACTACTAAGCGTAATTTTGCGCATACTCCTTTAAAGGTAAATGCCGGTTTAAATAATGCTAGTCGGCATTCTAGAATGCTATTGCATATATATTATCACTTAGTCTTATAAGTTATACTCGTTTTAGTATTTTGCTAATAGCCCCTACTAAGCTATATATAAAGTGTTAAAGAGCAATTTTAAGTATTCGGGTTAAGTCTTCTTAAGGTGTTTTGTTATAATATAATAAAGTGTCGTTCTTCTCTATTTTGTAAAATACTTTTATCGCTATTCCTTTATCTTAAAGTAAGTCCTAGTTATTTCTACTATAGTAGTAAAATCGTATAATCGTCTAAATATTTTATTGTAATAAAATGCACTAGCTCGTCCTTTAAGTATAATAGAAAATGCTAAGTAAAATTAGTTATTTGCTAATCCGACTTTTATATAATAATCGAAGAATACTTAAAGTTTAATATTTAAAATGTTATACTCTTTACCCTTATATTTCTTGTCGTCACTTGTATAAATTTTTATTATATCCGCTAGTAGTTATAGCTAAGTTATATAAATAAGTGGATTATACGAGATAACTAGTTCCGGTTGCCCTTGTTATATATTAAGAGATAATAATCCTTATCCAAGTAAAAAGTGTAAATTATTACTAAATTGTTTATATAGCTATATTAGTAGACGTGGGGTTTTGTCCCGGGGTAGCTATCTTAGTAGCGTACAACTTAGGGTTTACTCTAGTTAAAGTAGTTTTATATAGCGTATAGCTAACTAGTCTTATTTGATCGTTAGGCGTAGTTTTTAGTATATCGGATTTAATATAAAGATAAACTCCTTCCTTAAATTAAGCATCTCTTAAAGTTTGTCCTTTATTTATTAGTATTATGCCTCTTTTGTAAAGGTGCTATATATTGCTTTAGTAAAGGAGATTAGTCCGCCTTATTTCTTGACTTATACTTTATATGCAACTAAGTATATGCGAAGCTCTTTTAAGGCTAATCGATTAGCTTTTTTAAGCATCTCAAGTGTTTATCCCTTTATACTCTCCCGGAACTCTTCTTATAAGTCGAAGTTTATATATTCGAGGTATTTGTATCGTAAGATCGATAGTTTAATATAGTTGTTTATAAATTCCTCTTTATAGGTATTTAAGTCGTTTAGATAAAAGGTTTTGCCCTAGTTCTCCCTATTTAGTAGGTAAAGTAATAAAGAAGGGAATAGGAGCATCTTGTCGTTTTGTGTACTAAAAATTGCCTTTATATAATTGTCCGGGTATAATACGAATCGGATAGATTATAAAAATGGTAGTTTTGCGTAATAGACGCAAGATTAGTCTAAAATTAAGCTAAAGCGACTTTGCACTTAATTCCTTCTTAAATCCTTAAAAACCTTTTATACCTCTTAATCTTAATTAAGCTAAAGCAACTTTGTACTTGATTTGAAATAAGAGCCTTTAGTTCCTTTTAGCACAAGTTATAAAAGTAGTATAAATTAGTCTTTACTGAAGCTAAAGCGACTTTATACTTAGATATCTCTTAACTTAATATAATAAGTATAAAATGCCTCTTTTAGAAACTGCTTTTTTAGCTATTTTATAGTTTATTTAACTAAATAAATCAACTACTAATTAGTGTTAGTATAGCTAGGTGATCCGAATGTGTGACACATAATAGTACCCTAAAAGTAATATATTTAATAAGTTTATAATGTGTGTCCCTTGTTAAATAAGGACTGCTACATATATATAAAGAGTGTAAGAAGGAAAATAATATATGTAAAGCAAGTGCCGATTTGTACGAGTTATGCATAGCCCGAACGGGCTAAGTATAACTATATAAGTCGTGTATATCCCACTTATAGATAGAAGGGGGATATATTAAATGTATCGGGCCCGCGTGTACAAAGGATCTAAACTAGGGCCCGAAAAGCAGGCCCGCCAAAACCCGAAAGTAGGATTAGGAATAGGGCCGGCAGTCAGGCCGTGCAGGAATAGAAGTAAATGCAATACTAGGGGTAAATGCAGTATATGTTCCGACACAAGACTTGTTTAAGCACTTAATATTAGCTTATAAGAACCCGAACCAGTTGTTTATAGCCAAGAACAAATTCAAGAAGCTTTTTATAAAGTCGACTTAATCATTTTATAAGTTTTATACTAAGTTCTTGCAATTAGCTTCTAAAGCTAAGGTTGCACTTGCAAAACCAAAGTATAAGCTAAATAGCAAGCTATCCTTTAGTCTTTAAAAGGCAATTATCTTGCATTTTAATACCAAATCAACATTTTATAAATTTGCAAAGCAATATACAATTTACAATTAATCCTTAAAAGCAATTGAGGAACGCGAGTTATGTGTATACAAGCCTTATATAGATGCAAACAAGACAAATACCCTTATATTTGCAACTGCAATTGCACTTGCGACTGCAATTACAATTACTCTGCTAACTACCCCTTATACAAATACCCTCTTAAATGCAAATAACCTCCTAAAGCCTATATACTAAAACCCTTTGTGCTAGCAATTAAGCAATACAAGCAAGTGTTTTATTTGCTGGGAATCGGGATATAAGATATATGAATACCCTTATTATGCAAATATTAAGGCTATTAAGAAGTTAAAGGAAGTCCTAGAACTTGAGGTGTCAAAAAATAATAACCCTTAAAGGAAGTCTCTACTCTAAGGTTATATAGTATTAATTTGTGCAAAGTGGACCTTAGTCAATTGCTTAAGGGGGATTCTTTTACCTTTTTATATATAATTAGCAGCAATAGACTAAAAATAAAGATATATATACTTATTAATACTAGAGTAAATGGATATATATTTATTAACACCGATTTTACAGCTATTGCTACTTGATTCCTTGATATAAAAGTATAACAACTACTTATATTATGCAATATATAAGGATTTAATAGCAAAATTATATAACTAATTACTAATTATATAAAATTGATATTACTTATTAATAAAAGACAAATAAAGGTTTTTATGCTAATTGTATAACTAGAGGGACAAGATATAATACTTGGCTACAAATAAGCTATAAAAACAGGAGTTTTAATTAACTGCAAAAAACTGGCAGTTAATATAGCTGGAGGATTACCCTAAATTTAAGGGCTAAAACTGCATTTTGGCAATTGCTAAAAAGAACCTTTTACTATAACCTTTAAACCTTATATATTAAAAGGATATAGATTAATGCACAAAACTAATAGCTAAAGATACTTAGAGACTAATAGCTATACTTAAGCTAGACCCTCGAACTTGTATAACTTAGAGGACTAATTAGGAATAACAATATAAGGGTATATATAATAAGCTATAAGGTTGAACTAATAAGCTTAAACTGCGCAAGCAACTTGCAAAATAACTTACAATTAAGAAGCTTGAAAGAATAATTGACATTTGCGAGATTAGCTATTTAGCCTTTTATATAAACCTTAAATACTTTAAAAATACTTTAAAAATACTTTATTTTTACTATTTTTATACAAATTAGACTATAAGCTTGAGGACCGAAAATAAGGATAAGGACTAGAATCGAAAGCAAAAGAGCCGGATCTTATAAATTAACAACTTTATAAAACCGAGCTATAATAGCTATAATAGATATTGCTAAAGGAATTTAAGGAATTTGTAGATGTGTTCTCAAAAATAGCATCAAATAAACTATTGCTATACTAGCTATATAATTATAAGATTTAGCTTAAGGATCCGGATATTAGCAAAATAGGCTATTCCCCTTTATATTAGTAGTTTATACAAGAACTCGAAGAAATAAAACGATTTTTAGAAGAGAACTTATATCGGGGCTTTATCGAAGCTAGCTAATTACTTTTTGCATCCTTGGTATTATTTGTTAAGAAGGCTAATAGTTTTTTATAGTTTTGTGTTAATTTCCGAAAACTAAATAACTTTACTTGTAAGGATTGATACTTGTTGCTGCTTATTAATAAAACTATTGCATAATTAGCTAAAACTAAGATTTATACAAAGCTAAATATTTGATAAGCATTTTACTAGATATAAATAAACCTCGATTTAGAAGAACTTATAACGTTTTGGACTTGTTATAAGTCTTATAAGTGCAAAGTTTTATAGGAAGGTTTAACTAATAGGCTTGCTATATACTAATAATATATAAACAATATTCTTTTCGATTACTTAGACGATTTTTGTATTATATATTTAAATGATATTATTATTTACTTTAAGGACCCTTTAAAATATAAATGTCACGTATAAAAAGTACTTGAATGGCTTTGCAATGCAAGCCTTTTAATCGATATTAAGAAGTCCGAATTTCGGGTTACTTGTACAAAGTTCTTAGGGTTTATTATTTCTACAAATAGTATTAAAGTAGACTTAGAGAAGGTTATAATTATAAAGAATTAAAAGTAATTAATTATAGTTAAGGGCATATAT
>Ga0302325_10020013_pt1 | contig 14045 bp, 10 predicted proteins | sample Palsa_T0_2_FD_201948 | JGI IMG/M metagenome (GOLD analysis project Ga0302325, IMG submission 201948) | Peat permafrost microbial communities from Stordalen Mire near Abisko, Sweden - Palsa_T0_2 | ecosystem: Environmental > Terrestrial > Soil > Palsa > Peat permafrost | place: Sweden: Abisko... | reverse complement strand
CTGGTGGATGAAATCAAACGAATCCGCAACTCCGCCGATCCCGGCGCCACTTCCGCTGACCGTCAGAGCGCCGGTGGCGGGATCGAGCGTTTCAGTGCTGGGCAGCCCAACGCTCCCGCTCGTGTAACCGTAATTAGACGTTGAATTGAAATTGGCATCGTAGGGATAGACATCGCTAGGTGTCCCGCGATCGATACGGACATTCTGGAACGTTGACGTGGTGGTCCACCCCACATTGCCGGAGGTCACCGCCAGCCCGATTTTCACAGTTCCAGCGATGGGGATGCTCGCCGAGCCTGCAAGCGTCCAGGTCACGCCATCAACCGACTTGTAGGCCAGGAAGTTGTCGGCGCTGCGCACGAGCTTGACCCAGTAGTCTCCGGCAGCCGCAGCGCCGCTCAAAACGTTGCTGGGAGTGTTTGTCGTCGCGCGGCTGACAAAAGCCATCTGGCCCTGAGCATTGAGCGCCATCAACGCGAATTTTGAACCTGCGGTAAAATCCTCGCGAATCATCACTCCGGCCATTGCTTGTGGCGTAACGCCCTGCCCCATTCGCATGCTCGTGACCTGGGCAACGATCTCCCCGTCCCCGGCAAGGGTTTGATACGCAAACTGAAATCCATCGGCGGTTGCTGTCACGCCCGCTCCGCTTCCATTCATGACAAACTGGCCGCTCATCAGCTGATCGAGCAGTGGCGAAGACCCTTTGATGTTCACGTTTCCGATATCGGTAGTGCCCCACTTCACCCCGAAAAGCTGCATGAACATGGAAGCCGAGTTGACAAGCAGGGGGCTAGCAAGGTCGGTGGGGCCCTGGTTTGTATTGAAGCTGCTGCTTGCTGGATCGGTGGTCATAACGCCCGGATAATTGAAATAGGTGTCATATTGCAATGACCCCGGGCCGGTGGCGGGCAGGCTTTCCATCCAATTGTACATATTCTTGACAAAGACTGGATTATCGCCGCCCGAGTAAAAATAGAGGCCGCCAACTTCGGCATGAGCCTGAACGGCCCACTCAGGAAAGCTGATGGGTTTACCCTTCGAAATCGCAAAATCGCGATGATAACTTAGAAATGGGAGAAAGAAATCATTCCACGCTCGGTTCGGATCATTCCAGGCCTGCTTGGAGAAATCATACCAGGGGACGTTTAGGCCACGGTCGTAGATATCCACGCCGATCACATCGACATAGGCACTCCCAGGGTAGGCGGCCTCGGCCTTCGTCCTTGTGTCGCCGGCATAGGCATTGGCAGCGGTGGAAAAACATGGAAAGCAGCCGTTGTAATCAAAGAGAAGCGTTGGGCACTGCGCTTTCATCACATCATGCGCATGACGGAACGCCCCAATGTACTCGGTGAAATTTCCAGCACAGGACCAGAGCATCCAATCTCCATCAAATTCATAACCAAGACGGATGATCGCGTTCGTAAAGCCTGCGTCGCGGATCGCCGCCGCACAGTTTGCAAAAGTGGCGTCATTCACCCCGTTGATGGTGTCCAGCAGGGCGTTTGTTTGGTTTTGGGCAGGGGTGTTGGTGGTGCTCCAGCTTGGGCCGTCTGGAAATGAGAGCGCGATGTTTACGATCAGATTGAACGGGCCCAAGGTCGCAACACACTGCTTGGCGTTGTAGAGGATTCCGGGGTTTGGAGGAACCGAAACCAATGAGTCAAGCATGGCGCTGGGGGTCCAGGCTGTGGCTTGACTTACAAAGGGAACATTTCGTCCAAGCTCCTGTTCGATGGCGGCAAGACTACTGGGCGTAACGTTTCCGCCACTGGGAAAAATTCCGAGATTGTCATAGGCTCCGTCGCACCCCGTTTCCGCGCGGCCAATAGACGTGAGTGAAAGGGCAAAGACGAAAAGACCTGGGCGGAGAAGTTTTGCGAGAATCGCCTCCCTAAAATGCTGGGACTTTTCGGTCTCTACAGGTTTTTTGAATCGGATCACCTCGCTGGCCGACGTGGATCCGCGCTCTGAGATTTCGTAAGAAAGTTTCATAATTTGGGATCAAGGCAAGTGGGCAAGCGACGCATCATCTCAATTCACCCGCGACGCCCTGATGGCCGGTGGTGAGTCAGGGCATGTACCTGCGATTTTCTTTCTGACCAGCGGTTTGGCAATGTTTTTCACCGCCTGCAATTCCGGTTTTCTAACACGTCGCACGGTACGAAAGCCGTTTCTTGCTCCCGAAACACCTTTTCTGCCGGTTGAGAAGGCACCTCCTATGCGGCAACCGGTGCTCCCTGCGATTGCTGAGTTGTCTTTCTTCATCCCGGTGGCGCGGTTGCCAATCTCAGCCGCTCGATTGTCTCCCGTTGGTCGCGCTCGCCGCGCTCCCATCTCGCCAGCGTGCTCGGATCGACTCCGATTTGCCGGGCGAATTCCTTTTGGGTGATGCCGAGCGCCTTCCGGCGGTTGATCAACCGCTGTGCCAGAGTGTCGCCATTTTGGAACGGATTGAATCCGAGAAATTTGACCACGCCGGCCATGTGATTGACGCGGGGTGACGGGTGTCCCTTCTCCCAATTGACCACCGACATCTCATCGAAACCGATAATCTTGGCGGCATCGATTTGGCGAAGCTCCAAGTCGAGGCGGAGATTCGGCTTTTTCGGCTACTACAAGGTCCCGATGACCAAAGTCGGCGCGCCGGGACGTTGAAGATTCCGGAAAACCTTGATCTGGGCCGTCTGCCCCTTGCCCAACGTCACTTTTTCGCAGGCCCATTGATACTGGGCGTCGTCACCGAAATACCATTCGACCTCGCCGGCAATGAAATACTCGCCGGGCGGAAGGTGATCGAAGACGAATTCCCCCTTGGGTCCGGTCGTCACCATCCGCACGTAGGACGCCAGCCTCGAATCGGGTGGCAAAAGGTTTTCTCCTAAACCGATCTCGCGATCGACCATTTCCCGCGTGTATGGCGTGACCGGCAGGAGCGTGATGCGCGTGCCGTCCCCGATGTGAGTTTCGCCATCGGACGAAGTCGCCAGGAGTTGCCCGGTAATCGTCCCAGACCCCGACCCGCGGTAAGTGGCGAAATCGGCATCGTTGAAGGGGACGCGCCGGGGTTCGCCAATCACCGCACAGGAGGAAAAGACGAGCGCAAAAACGGCCAGGAATTGCGGAAGGCGGGAAAAAATAGGGTCCATAGGATTCAGATCAACCGCGGGAAACAAACGATGCACGAATGGTGACGGCCGGGAATATGAAAGCAAGCGCGAGGACCACGGTATCATTTCTCCTCGTGCGCGCGCCGGGCACGGCGCAAGAGCTCCGGCTGGCTGCGAGGAAATTGCTTTTGCGCCCGCCGCGCCGGGGACGGGGAGTGAGGGGGTATGGCTCCGCCCGTCGTAGCACTGCCGAGTCCTCCATCCCCCTGCGAGTGAATCGTTGCGGCCCGATCATTTCGCCGGTTCCGAAGAAGCTCCGGAAGCGGATCTCGACCAACCGGAATCGGGCTATGGATTTGCCGCGGCGGAGGAGTTGTTGGTCTGATCCATCTGCCATTGATTTTCTTGCTGGATGGCTTCGCTAGTGGCCTGATTTGAGGCATCGATTGCGGCCATGGTGACGGGGTCAATCCCGCTCGCGGAAGAGGAATCATCGCTCGAGCCGCCCCTGCCGAGCATCGGGCCAGTGAAGAACATACTGGCGCAGCCGGACAGCCACATGGAACTGGCCAGGACGGGGATGAGAAGTAGTTTCCTTTTCATAATAGTTGAAATTGGACACCATTTTGGACGGTGATTGCCGGCAAACGTTCAACACAGAGAGACCGGCCCGTAGGAGTGCGTATTATTCACCCCTCCTAGCCGCTCAAAGAGGTAGCCGCTCAAAGGGGTCAACGATTGAAAGGCTGTTGCCCGAATGAGTTGACTCCTAAAATCGCCCTAAAATTCCCGTGTGAATCATTTGGATATAAATGCTCCCGTAATCCGACAGTGGACAATAACGGATGGACCTTAGGCCGGTGAATTGTGTGGCCCAGCGCGGCTGTCTCCAAAGTATGTTCGATGAGATAACTCACCACCCCCGAAATCATTAAACCAACAATGAGACCATCGATTAGCTCTTAGTTTCGGCGTCGTCTGCGATAGCAGAGGGTGCCTTTTGGTAGTTTCGCGATATGCCGGCGGGCAAACGCTTTGATCCCTGCGCCAGGGAGCCTTCGACCAGCGAAGGGTCAAAAGGTGTGCTGGGGGGGGACGGGGAATACGTCGTCTGCGCGAAGCGCAGAAGTAGTCCCGCGCTAGTTCCCCCAGGTGTCGGTGCCGTCTAGCGGCCCGACTTTCTGTCTTTTTGGTGCGCTCATGTCCGATAGGACAGGAAGCACCCGGTTAGCCTTCGGAAAAGGACAGAAAGTCGGGCCGCCAGGCTGACACCTGGGAGGTCGTTTCCCCTTGTATTTCAAGGGAATTTGGTCGTCATGGAGCCGTCAGGTCTACATGCCTAGTATGTAGGGGTGGATGTTGGGTCCCACCGGCATTTTTCCCATCGACATACCCGCTGTGTGCCCCGTATCCCTTGCGGGAAAAAATTCATGGAAACCACCTGCGTGCTCATCAAACCCGACGCCGTCAGCGCCCACCGGATCGGCATAATCATCGCCCGCTTCGAGGAAGCCGGCCTCACGATCACCGACTGCAAGATGCTGGCTCTCGCCAGCGACCTCCTGGCTCAGCACTACGCCCATCTCGTGGAGAAGCCTTTCTTTGGCGAGCTGGAAGCGTTCATGCAATCCTCGCCGATCATCGCCCTCGCCGTCACCGGGGACAACGCCGTGGCCCGGGTGCGCGCCCTCGCCGGCCCGACGAATCCCGAGAAGGCCGAACCCGGCACCATCCGCAAAGACTTCGGCACCGACGTCATGCTCAACGCCGTCCATGCCTCCGATGCCCTCTCCGCCGCCGAGGTGGAATTGAAGCGCTTCGGCCTCTCTCCCAGGCTGACGTAACGCTGATCTACCAGTTCCCATACTCGGTTCATACCCCTTCCGCGTATCTTCCGCGGGGGGACTCTGAAAAGCGGTCTTAACTTAATGCCATTCGGGTCCCTCCATTTGACGTACTTAATTGTAGTACGTTAATATCTAACTGGTGCAGGTCAGCGCACCTTGACAGTTCAGAGGTCATAGCGGTCTGGAACGAGTGCATCGATGCTTATGCAGCCACCTGCATTTGAATTTAAGCACCTGCACCAATCGGTGCACCAACTAAATCGCTATGACGAAAGCCCCATGTTGTTTCAGTGCAATATCAAAAGGGGCCACGCAATATCAAAGGGGCCAAATATCAAAGGGGCCAGGCGTTGCACATTGACATTTCTGCCAGGCAAGGGGCCTGGCCATCGCCCCGTACCGTCGCCTGAAGCAGGGCAGCGTCAGTAAACAATTTTCCCTTCCAGAGTGGTGGTCCGCATCCAGGCTCCCAGACTAGTGGCGCCCGTCCGGATCACGCCCAAAATCGCCGGCGTAGCGCGTTGATCAACCGGTAATTGCACGGGACGACCTTGAACCGCCGTCCGCCGTGGATAGCTCACCGGGGCCGGCGCACGACTCGAATCTTCCCGGTGCGTCCTCCTCCGCAAAAGAACCGGTCGCCCCCATCGGACTCGAGCCCTGAAACGCCCACGCCGGCCGGCATTTCAACGCTCTCCAGGACGTCTCCGGTCACAGAATCGATGCGTCGCAAATCGCTCGCGTCGTCGTCTTCCCAAGTGCCATGCCAGAGTTCTCCATCGACCCAGGTGACGCCGGTAACGTGTCGTTTCGACTCGATCGTGCGAAGAACCGCGCCCGTTTGGGGATCGATTTGATGGATTTTTCGCTCTTCATACTGCGCCACCCAGAGCGTCCCTTCGGCCCAAGCCAGCCCCGAATGACCACCGCCCGGCGGCGCCGGAATGGTGGCCAGCACTCGACCGGTCTCCGGATCGATTTTTTGGATATGACCATCGGAAATCTGAAACAGATGGCGACCGTCGAAGGCCGTTCCGGCATGTGCCGGGACGTCGATCGAGCGCAGCATTTTCCCGTTCGCGGGATCGAAGGCGTTCAGCTTTTCTCCCGACGCAAACCAGACTTGCTGACCGTCATAGGTGACTCCATTGACCTTTTCGGCTCCGGGATAGGGTCCATACTCGTTGAGAATTTCGGCGGCTGATTGTTTCATGTTTCCAATCTAGCCAGCCGGCAGTGGCGTGGGGAGTAACAAGATCGTCGTGAATCCCGGCAGAGGCGGAGTGATCCAACGACGCGCCCGCCCGCTTCCGAGGGACTTGACCTTCCCGTCAGCGGCCAGCGAATCGAGTGCGCGCTGGACGGTGCGCTGGCTGGTTCCGAGGGCGAGGGCGAGGGCTGAGGTGGACCACGCCTCGCCATCGGCGAGAAAGGCGAGCACCGCAGCGTGCTGCTCCTCGGCCGGCCGCGCCAGCACCACGACCTCGCGTGGGCGGCGCGGCGCCAGCACGAAGCCTCGCGGCGTCGCACTCACCTGGGCGAAAGATCGAAGCGCAGCGCGAAGCCGGCCGACCTCGACTCGCAGCCGTGCGCGATGCGATTCATCCGCGCGCTTCCCGCCGAAGGCCCGCGCGATCAGCGTTTCCCTCAGAACGTCTGCGGGCCATGCTTCGCCCAGCGCGCGTGCGAGGGCAAACAGTACCGGGCGCCGGGCGAGTGAGACCACGGTGCGCGCCTCGCGCACGACATGCCGGCACGCGTCGACGACGAGCACCTTTGAAGCGAGTAACGATTCGACCTCCCCAGGAAGGACGAGGCGCTCCGCACCTTGCACAATGAGCCGCGCCGCCGGGGTTTTCAGGACGAGCGCGGCGCTTTCGACCTCCGCCGTCAACGCAGAAATGCCCGCACGGCGCGCGGCGCGTCCGGCGCGGATCAGCGCTGCACGCGCCTCCTTTGTCCGGAGCCGCCGCATGGCGATTCCCGCGACGATCAACTCATGAACGGCCCTCAACGCTGGTGGGAATGGGGTGGGGTCGACCTTGCCGAGGCTCTGCTCCGCCTCGACGAGGCGGCCGATCAGGACGAGGCGGCGGATCTCAAGCTGTCGCGCATGCGCCGCGTTCAGCCAATCGCCGTGCCTTTCGAGTGTGGCGCGCGCAGCGTCGAGCGCCTTTGCTGGCCAGGCGAGGTCGCGTGAGGCGAGCGCGATTTCGGCCTCGGCGACGAGACATCTCGCCCGCGCCACGGGCTCCTTCGGACCGAAAGCCCGCGCGGCCCTTTTTACCAGGGCCTTGGCGCGAAGGAGGTCGCCAAGCTGCGCCATGGCGATGCCTCGAAGCGCGAGCGCCGGCGCGTCGTCGCGCAACGCGACCCAGTTCAATGCGCCGAGGGGATCACCCGATGCGAGCGCACGCGCCGCTGCTTTGATTGGTAGGTCCATTGGGAATCGCGACATACTTGTCACTCTCGCTGTTCGCTGCCCAGCGCTATTCATCTGCCAGACCAGCAACGCACCAGTCGCCTGGAGAACAAAACAAAAGAACCCAGCAATCCAATAATCATGAACAGCCAAAATTACACCGTTTCCTTCACCGCCGACCAATCACCCGAAGAGGTCTTTGACGCGATCAACAATGTCCGTGGCTGGTGGTCACAAGCCATCGATGGCGACACCGATAAGGCTGGCGCAGAGTTTCAGTACCACTACCGGGATGTCCACCGCTGCGCATTCAAGATCGCCGAATTCGAACCCCGCAAAAGGGTGGTTTGGCATGTGACGGACAACTACTTCAATTTCACGGAGGACAAGAGCGAGTGGAAGGACACGGACGTGGTGTTTGAAATCGGCAGGAAGGGAAACCAAACAGAGATCCGCTTCACGCACCTTGGGCTCGCTCCGCACTACGAGTGCTACGACATCTGCTCGGATGCCTGGGGTTCGTACATCCTCGGCAGTTTGCGAGACCTCATCACCAAGGGAAAAGGCCGGCCAAACCCCGTGGAAGAAACTCCCAACGTGGCTGAAGAAACGAGCCGCCCAAGCTACAGCATTACCTATTCAGTAGATCAAACTCCGCAGGAAGTCTTCGATGCCATTAACAACGTTCGTGGATGGTGGTCGGAAGAAATCGAAGGCGTTACCGACCAACTCGGAGCTGAATTTGAGTTCCATTACCGGACCTTTCATCGCAGCACCCAAAGGATCACGGAAGTGGAGCCCGGGAGGAAACTCGTCTGGCGCGTGCTGACGAGCCAAATCAACTTCGTCAAGGACAAGGCCGAATGGGAGGGGACGGACATTGTCTTTGAGATCACCAGGAAGGGCGACAAGACCGAACTCCGGTTTACCCACGTCGGGCTGATTCCCACCATCGAATGCTACGATGGCTGTTCCGGCGCATGGGGCTTTTACATCAACGAGAGCTTGCGCGGCCTGATCACCACCGGCAAGGGACAACCCGCCCGGAAAGAAGAGCAGCACGTGGCGGCATAAGCATTCTCCAAACCGGATGGAGAGCGACTACGCGGCCACCCTCGCCGGGGCGGAAGGCCCCGGGATGTGCTCCGGACGAAAACCCAGACCGATCATTGTGTCGCCTGGAGCAGGGCAGCGTTAGTAAACAATTTCCCACTTCCAGAGTGGTGGTCCGCATCCAGCCTCCCAAACTTGCGGCGCCCGTCCGGATCACGCCCAAAATCGTCGGCGTATTGTGTTAATCACCCCGGAATTGCACAGGACGCCTTCGCGGGGTGAAAATTATTCAATGCTGCTTGAGAATGTTTTGGTCGGGCGCTCCCGGCTGGGAACTCTTCAGGAGTTCGCTCAGCGCGAGCTCAAGTCTTTTCATGCCGTCCGAATAAAAGTGACCGCCGGCGTCGCGGCTGATGCGTTTCCATTTGGAGGCGGTTCGGTGGAACATCACTTCGATTCCCTGCGGCGGCGCAAGGTCGTCATCCACTCCCCAGGCGAAGATGATCGGACATCTGACATCGGGCGCGTGGTTGATCGGATCGACATAGGCCGCCATCGCCGCCAGCTTGCTGACGCTGGCCGCATCGGTCGGCTGATACCAGTTCGGCACTCCCCACCCGCGATACGGTTTGTCGGTCCACGAGATACCTGCCGAGGTATGCACGTGTCCACTGACTCCGCAAATGTTGCCGGGACGGCGGGCGGCGCCGATGACCACCAGGGGACCAGTGCGGGACGCACCGACGAGTTTGATGCGTTTGGGATCCACCTCAGGGCGGGAAGCCAGGTAATCGATGGCGCGAAGTTCAATCAAGGCGCACTCCATCAGGTTATTGTCCTCGGCGGACGCCCAGCGCGTGTAGGTGGCCGCTTCGGGTAATTCAAAGTACAATTCAACGTGCGCCGGCGCCTTATAGTCGGGCGCTTTCGCCGCCTCGATTCGTTGCGGGAACCCGCTGGCGCTGGGGTTGGCGCCGCGACATTCTGCCGGATCGGTCGAGCGTGAAGCGGGAATCGACAGCGTGCATCGGGTGGTCTTGCCTCCCGGCATGGTCAAGGCGACCACGTAGAATTTGTCGGGATTGGATGCCGCGGTGACCAGTTGCAGTTGCGGCTGGGCGGGCGTGGCCGCGAGCCTGGCATCCTTTTCTTTCCAGAACGATTCAAAATCCGCCGGACGAGTTAGCGCGTGATCATAGTGCGACAGATCCACCGTGAACGTCAGCTCGCTGTCGGAGAGCTTCGTCCCGTTCCTCAATGCGGCAATTTTCAGATAGTAGAAGCCCGGCGGCAGCTCCGGCAACTGCCATTCAGTCCGAGTCCAGGCGCCGGTTTTGGCAACAGCGCTCTGCTTGAGCTGCACCACCTGTTTGCCCGTCACATAGTGATCCAGGACCGTGAGTTCATAGTCGATGGCAAAATCCTCCGCGCTGAGATTCTGCTGCCCCGATTCGAAACCGATCTTGCTACCGCGAAAGTGGGCCAATCCATAGACACTCTGATTGCCGTCCTCGAGCAAGGGCTTGGTGTCCGCGCCAGTCGGAGCAATATCGATGGCCGAGAGAAGCTGCACAGCTTCGGCAGTGCCTCCGAGCTTGAGGTCAATCTCCAGCAGCGTTCCAGGCTTGAGGGAACCTTCGCCGTATTGGCTCGGAATCCAGCGATAGCCGATCTGATGGAACCGTATGCTTGAAAGAATCGTTCGGTCATTGGCCAGCACCAGGACCGTGGTATTGCCGCGAGCGCTATCCTTCGTGACCGCCCCGCCTTTTCCGTTCGCCGCGAGGCTTGCCTTGGCAGATTTATCAATCTGGAACTCGAAACGATCACCTTCGGTCACGAGGTGAATGGATTCATCCTTGAAGGTCCACTCGTTGCGCAGTTCATCGGATCGGACCGCGACGATGTTGCCGATGACGTGGATGGAAGGAGCGGGCGGGAGCAATTTGGGATTGCCGAAGGCATGCGCAAGCGCTGGCGCGCCATGAACCATGAGCTCGGCAAGATTGCCTGCGGAATCAATTCTGGCAGAGTAAACCGAGCCTCGAACCGTTACGGATTGGTCATCGGCCTGGGTTATGTTCACATCCCCATAAAGTGCGCACACCTGCGACAACAGCGCAAACATAGCGAGGCAGAGAACACACGTCGGTCGCATAGCAATGTCATTGGGAGGCAGGACATTCATCTCACTGCATACGTTTGAGACCCTTTTTTATTTGCAAAAAAAATGGATCCCAATTTATGGCCTTGAACGGCACGCCGCTCTCGGAGCCTGTCAGAAAACGTCGCCTACTTGCGGAATCTGAATGACACGCGGCGGATTCTCGCCGCGGGCGGGGCTGCGGTAAATGACGGGCCAGGGCGCCTTCGCCAGTGGCTATTTGGCCGGGGTCGGTGTGCCCGGAGTTGGGCTCCCTGCGGCTGCTTTCTGCGCGGCCAATGTGTCTTTGGTCAGGCGTTGAGCCAATTCGTTCGCCTGCCAGAGTGCGGTGGCCTGCCTCAAGTTCTCCATGGCCGTCCTGGCGTCGCCAGTGTCCAGATTCTGTTTCGCCAAAGATGTGAAGTACACCGATCGCTTCATTTGATCGACGGGCAGCGCCGCGATGCGCGCCGCCTCCTGGTCGGCATGCTTGAGCAGCGCATCCACGCTTTTCTCGTTGTTCGGCAGAAGGGGAGGCCAGTTTCCCGCCTTTTCCGCGGCGGCCACCAGCGCATCCGCATCCACCTGCTCCAGTTTGATCGCACCCTTGGTTTGCTTGCGGTCGACCGAGCTGTCGTTGGCGAGGCGTTTCGCCCGGTCCACGCGGAAAGCCTTCGCGTTCGCCAGCGTCTTCTCGGCCGCAGCCTTGAGGCCGGGCAAGACCTGCCTGGCGAAGTCGATGGCCTCCGGCATGACCGCGGCGCCCGGAAAGTTTTTCTCCATCGCGTTGAACGTGGTCATCGCGCCGACGTAATCACCGGCGGCGCTTTGGCTCTTCATGTAAGAAAATGCGAGGTGCGCGCCGATCTGGACCTTTTCCTTTTCCACCTCGTCCTTGGTCAGCCATTTGTCGTCCAGTTTTACGTCACCACGGCCCACGCGCATTTGCTCGTCCTCGTAGGAACGGAGAATCGTCTTCACGATGACGACACGGGTACTGTCCGGATATTGCCGCACGAATGCTCGAAGGGCCTCGATCGGAGCCGCGTACTGCTCCAGCGCCAGCGAATCGACGCCCAGGTGGTATCCGGCAATGGCCCGGTAGGCGACCACGTCCGGCGTGGCTCTCTCCACGCTCGCGATGTCCGACTTGGGCAGCACGCGTTCGTCAGTAATGCTGGCGGAGATTTTCACCTCGACCGTAATTTCTTTGTCGGTCTCCTTCGTAATTTTTCCTTCCACATTTTCGCCACTTTTTAGCGTAATCGTGTCCGCGATGGCGCCAGTCATCAGCATGGCAAACACGAGCAGGCAGAATGCGGCAGGCTGGATTCTGGGCATCACGGCATCAATTAAGCAGGGCATTTCGAGAAAGTGAAAGGGAAATTGGCCCGCGGTGAGGTTCGGCAGCCGGTTCAAAGAGGTCCAAAGATCTGATTGGCTCGAAAAGGTGAGCCGCGGCAAAAGTTAAATGTCATCCGCGACGATTGTGCGTGCTTTCGGTCCCAAACGCATTAAGCTGCGATCATCACAACATTCAGCATTACCAGGTTAACGAGCGATTCGCTGCAGGAAAAGGCCAGGGCACTATGACGATTCCGAAACCAGGGGTCATTCTCGTCGATTGGATGGACGCGTCGGGCAAGACCGATGATCGCAGTCCAAAGCTCTTGGGCGATTGGCCGCTCATCGAAAATTGCAGGCGGCGGGACAGCCGGTTCGTGCTCAGAACGCGGGGTGCCACGCAAGATTTGGAATTGGACTTTGATCCCCAAAACCCGCGTGAAGGAACCTATCTATTTTCTCGGAATCGGGAGCACGGTCGGGTGGAACGTGTGGACGATTTGAAATCAGATGAATTCAAGGCGTTTTGTCCGCAGGCCTTGGGGCCCTTCGCCATTCAGTTCCGCATCGTTACTGCTGCCGAGCCCTCCGGGAACAAGAGGATTTGGTTCGTTGGACTGAACCTCGATTCAAATTAGCGGCACTACTCAGAAGTTTTGTCATTTCCTCTCGTTCGAACTCGAGTGGAGCGAGAGGCCAATCCCGCCGATGCGGGATTGCCCAAAGGGTGGCGGCGGCAGCTACCAGCAATTGCACTTCGGAACGCGCTTGGGAGCGAAGCTGTGCTTCGCCCGGCTGGGGCGTCCGCGGGTTCCGCCTCGTTCCGAATTCGGGGCTTCGCGAAGCTCGCCCAGCCGGCGTTTCTCCCGTAAACCGCCGCCCCGGCCCATGGAGCCGCGGGGCAATTGCACTTCGAAACACACCGCTCCTTGAACTCGATCAGCGAGAGGCCAGCCCTTGGGCTGCCCAATGGGTGGCGGCGGAAGCCGCCGGGAATTACGCTTCACCGCAGAAATAGGGCTTCCCGTCCTGCTCGCATCGATGGGTTCACGACGGGATGATCATACCCCAGAGACCCCATAGACCCAAGATGGTACGTCGTTTCCCGCATCCTACCGGGGCAGAGGCACGATGGGAAAACGCGCCCTCTCCTTTCCGACAGCGAACGCGCCGCGAACCTTGTCAATTTGCCGCACGCTCAGGGCGTCGCCCGCGACATCCACCGCGAGGCGGCCGAGCAGCGGCGTGAAGGAGCCGGTGTTGATGATGACCCGCGGACCAACCCGGTGGACTCCCGTGCGATGGACGTGGCCGACGAGCACGAAGCGGGCGCGGGGACGGAAGATGCGGGCCAGGGTGGCCGCGCGCCGGGGCGATTCGCGCCAGCATCGCAGGATGGTGAAGGGGCGCGTGGGCGGCCAGGCTTCCCGGGCAAACATGAGCAACCGGGCAAGCACGCCCTGCGGGACATTCAAATCGGGCAGCCCGACGGTCACGATCGCGTCCTTCACGAGTCGCAGGCGGGACTCGAAATCTTCCAGCAGCGCGTCATCCATGGAGTCGAGCATCTGCCGGTGCACGCGACCGATTTTCAGGCTCGCGCGGCACCACGGCGCGAGGTCGGTAAAGAGCATATCGCCGTGCGTGGCGAGGATCGCGCCATCGGCGAGATCGAGGTGATTGATCCGGGAGATCTCCGGATCGTGGTTCCCATTGACGAACACGGCCTCGATGCCCGTCTGCCGGCACAACTCGCGCAGTTTGCCCAGTTGCTCCCGGCCCGCCGCGGAGCGGGATTCCATGAGCAGTTCCGCCGCATCCCCATTGACCACGAGGGTGCCGATGCCCTCGAGCAAAGGGCGCAACTGGCCGGCATCCGTGAGCAGACTGGCCGCATGTCCGAGGTGAAGGTCGGAGATGATGCGAATGGGCTCGGGAGTGGTATTCAAGGTCGAGTGCAGGAGAATAATGCCAGGATTCCATTTGGAGCGATGCGGATCGTTCCCCCGGGCGGTGAACTCGGCGGAATGCGATCCGGCAACAGATCCTCGCCGTCCGGATGAATCAAGACTGCCTGGAGGTCCGCGACGGCGCCCTGCCAATAAACGGGGTAAACGGGGCAG
>Ga0302325_10020012_pt1 | contig 14045 bp, 13 predicted proteins | sample Palsa_T0_2_FD_201948 | JGI IMG/M metagenome (GOLD analysis project Ga0302325, IMG submission 201948) | Peat permafrost microbial communities from Stordalen Mire near Abisko, Sweden - Palsa_T0_2 | ecosystem: Environmental > Terrestrial > Soil > Palsa > Peat permafrost | place: Sweden: Abisko... | reverse complement strand
GTGAACGGCGCCAGCACGTCGGCAGGATCGACCGGCCCAGGTTCTCGACACTGAGGTAAAGGAACTCAGTTGCCTTCGACCTGGGCGGCACCGTTCCGCGTGGACCCAACAGATTCGCGACGAGGCTGCCTTGGGCACGCTATACGGCGTCTCCCAGACCCCGGCCAGCAGCGGGAGGACCAACCGGACCAACAGTTCGATGAGGATGTTTACCCTGCTGCGGGTCGCGGGCCCCAAACATTGAACCATTGGGTTGTCTCAACTCCCCGGCTCAGCGGAACCCCAAAACCCAACAGGGGACGGCCCAACAGTTGCTCTTCCATGCGGTTTGTCGATGGTCTCACACCCACCTCGTTCCTCAACGCCAAGATCAGGTGCGCGAAATAGTGGCTCACGGACGCTCGAAAGGAGCGAACGAGTGCTTCCATACCGGGGGCGGTCGATAAGCGGGCGCCGTTCGCAACCAGGGCTAATATCGAATAGCTCCTGCTAACAAATACTAGCCAGATTTTGGGTCTCAAGTCGGCCGAGATAGCTTTTGTGATCGGCTGCTCTCACTTTGAGGTCTTCGTCGGAGGTATTGTTCACATGCCGCACAATCGTGCTCGCAGAGACATCATTGACTATTTGTCGCGAAATGGGTCTTTGCAAGATCCGGCTGGTCGGACGACCGCAATACTTAGGCAAGCTGTCTCGTATAGGGGTACTTCGGCCAGCTTCGCACAATTAATCGCTGCGATGGAGCGGTCCGGTGAGTTGCGGCGGGAAGTACGAGGGAAGCGGACATTTTCGATTAGTGCCGTGCATAATGAACTGTCTCCAGAAGCTTACGTTTTACCAGTGAACTCCACGGACGGCGATGATTATGACTACGACGAACTGGCCGCATGTCTCTTAGTTAAGGTCGTCGACGTCCTCTCAGGTAAGGATTCGAGCAACGCCAACTCGTCGTGGCCGCACCGCCGCCTGTTGGCGTTTGAGCGCCGCTACAGTCAACTTGAGCGCGAATTGACTGCGGCCAATGCTCAAATCCGAAGGATTTCCGATGAGCGCGATCAATTGAGGCGTCGACTCGAGCAGGCCGAGCAAAACATCTCCATCCTGCAGGACGGGATCGCAACCTCCCGGCCGCAGGCAGGTGGCGCAATGGAGCGGTTGAAGCTCGAAGATCGCGCCCTCTTGACGCAGTTGCGCCGGAATCCGTCAACTATCGGTCTGGGTGATCGAGTGGGTGCCGCCAGCTCAGCCGAGTCGTGAAAAGGCTGGACGGGCCGCATATCTGACGCGTGAACCACCCCGGTTAGGTACGGCTCTGCGGAGTCGCATATCAACAGACCCACCTGACCACCATCGGGCGCTCGACATCACGTGGAACCTCCGAGCATCCTTAGAGCCATAATCCCGTAATATCTGGCAATCTGGTCCTCATCAAACGCTCCACTCTCTCTAAACCAGACTGACACTCCCACACCCATATCCAGTATTGCGTAGGACGCAAGGCGCGATGATCCAGTATTAAAGCGCCCTTCAACACGGCCCCGCTCGATTAGATCACGAAATTTACGCTCATACTCTCCTCGGAGGTCGACTATCTTCGATCGTTCGGGCTCCGTGAGGCTGTTGATTTCCCGAGTCCCTACAAACGCTTCGAATCTGTGCCGAGCGTGATAACGAACATGGGCCTCCACTGCGAGTTTGAGTTGCTGCCCCACATCGTCCGATGCTGAGACGGCACTTTCGAAGCCTTCGAGCAGCTGCTCCATTGTTTGGAACATGAGCACGAGCAGTAGATCCTGCTTGGAGCGGAAATGCTTGTAGATGCTCGGGCCGCGGATGCCAACTCGCTCTCCAATCTCGTCCATAGTCGTAGATTGGTATCCTCGTGTTGCAAATAATTCGAGGGCTGACTCGAGGATAAGCGATCGCCTGGTAACAACGCTTAGTTGTTTATGAGGTGTGCTAGTGGGACGGTTTGACCGCGGCTCATAGTCTTCATCCCCAATGAGCGCCATTTGCAATGTCCGTCCTTACTAAAAGAGGCTGTTAGAACGAGGCAATCGGGGAGCGGTCAGACTCGCCACGAGAGAGATTACTTCAAGGGACCGAATGTGCAATCGATTCCTAAATCCTGGACAACGGTGGCCATGCGGTCTTCGCCCCGACCGTTCGCCGGCGTTGCGCCGCTCGAATTAGCGCAGCTCAATCGCCTTCCGCTGCGCGAGCGAGCTCCTCGAGAAGGACCGGTACCCCCAACGTGCAAGCATGAATACCCAGAACGCTTACTAGTTCGAGAACCTCCATCACCTCCTCCTTCGATGCGCCATACCCAAGCGCATTTCGAATGTGTTGTCGTACTCCCGGCTCGTAGAGGTGGGTCGTAGACGCATCGATCGCCACGTAGATCAGCTCTTTCACCTTCGGCTCAAGAACACCGTTTCGCCAAGGGACCGAGGAGAAGGTGAGATATGCCTCAAAAAATACAGGGTCCAGCTGAAGCAGACCATCCCAGAATGGGTTCCAATATCCTCTCTCCTCGATGAACCTGTCTCGCAGCGCCATCCGTTCGCTAGGAGATTTCTCAGTGGGTGTATCCACGAAACGTCCTTCCTGGGTCTATGCGAATGGGTCTCATCGACCGAGACAATGCCGTAATGAGGATAACGGGCTTTAAGGGACGAGGTTTGGGGCCGAGGTGACGGAACAAGGTGCGCAGTCCGGGCCCAGGCCGGGCTCGGGGAGCTGCGAAGTGGTGCCGGCCTGTCCACATGCTCCAGAGTCGACTCGACTTCTCGCGGCGAGCCGGGACCCCGGACCTCGTGGAGACTGCCTCCTTGACCAGTGGAGCACTCGACGCGGCGGTCGCCGCCGACGGAAGATAAGGAGATGACCGACCTCCCGGAGATTAACGGAGCCTGTGCCGCCGGTTTCGAGCCGGTCCGCGATGCTTTTGAAAAGAACTTCCGCGATCACGGTGAGGTGGGAGCCGCCTTCGCCCTCGCTCTCGATGGGGAAACCGTCGTTGATCTGTGGGCAGGCTGGGCCGACCGTGGACGAACCCGACCGTGGACGAGGGACACGCTCGTCAACGTGTACTCCACCACCAAGGGGATGACGGCCCTGTGCGCCCACATCCTGGCTGACCAGGGCGAGCTCGACCTGGACGCGCCGGTGACCGAGTACTGGCTCGAGTTCGGTCAAGCAGGCAAGTCGGCAATACCGGTCCGGCAGTTACTCACCCACCAGGCTGGCCTTCCGGTGGTCGACGAGAACCTGCCTCCCGGCGCTGCCCTCGACTGGGAGCGGATGGTTGAGGCCCTCGAGCGTCAGGCACCAGTCTGGGAGCCCGGCTCCAAACAGGGCTACCACGCGGTCACGTTCGGCTGGCTCGTTGGCGAGGTGGTACGACGGGCGGCCGGCGCTGACCGATTCGGCGACTTCCTTACCGAGGCGGTGGTCGAGCCCCTCGGTCTGGACATGTACGTCGGCACTCCGCCGTCGGAACACCATCGGGTGGCGGACCTGGTGAGGGACCGCCCCACCACCGCGCCGACGGCTGCAGCCCCGCCGGTCGACGAGACGCCGGAGGCGAAGGCGGTGCGAGAGCGGTTCGTGGCGATGCTCGAGCCGGGTTCGCTGGCCTCCCGTTCGCTCGGCCTGGCCTCGGTCCCCTACGCGGCAGGCAACAACAGCCCCGAGTGGCGGTCCGCCCAACTGCCCGCGGCCAACGGCCACACAACCGCCCGGTCGCTAGCACGAATGTACGGCGCCCTCGCCAGAGGCGGGGAGATCGATGGGGTTCGGCTACTCAGCCCACAGGCGGTCCGGCGGGCGGCGGCCGAACAGGTGCGCGGCCCAGACGCCGTATTGGTAATGGAGACCCGCCGCTCGCTGGGATTCATGCTGCCCGTGCCCGGTGAGCCGGACAACCGGGGTCCCGGCTCCTTCGGCCACGGCGGAGCCGGCGGTTCGCTCGGCTACGCCGACCCGGACCGGGGAATCGGCTTCGGCTACACGATGAACAAGATGTGGGACCTAGCGTCCTTCATGACACCGGACCCGCGGGCACAGTCCCTGGTGGCTGCCGTCTACGGTTGCCTCGACGCCACCTGAGGATCACACCGAAGGAGCAGATTCACGGTCCGACGTGGGAACATGGCGATATGACGAAGTCATGGTCGAGCGGCCCGGCTGAGGACGTTGTGATAGGCGAGCGCGTGCGCCTGGGTAACGGAGAGGTCGTGCAGGTCTCGAAGATCGAGGACGGATTCATGGGTATGGACACCATGCTGGCGTTCATCGAGGACACGCCGGAGCGATGGTTCAAGGCGCCGGTGCCCAAGGGGGCCATCATCGAGATCGAGCGGGATACCTGACCACTGGCACAGCGCGGGTCCGGGCACGCTGGCGAACGTGGCGGCAGTACGCTGCTTGGCCGTGCCAGCGTGGAAGGTAGTCGAGCAGGCCGAACCTGAGTTCGCCGCGCGAGTACGACAGTTGTTCGACGCTGGTCGCCACAAGACGATCGCAACGCTGCGGGCCGACGGATCGCCACGCATCTCAGGCATCGAATGCGACTTCGCAACCGGCGATCTGCGTTTCGGTTCGATGACCGGTGCACGCAAGGGGGCAGACCTCAAGCGGGATCCCCGCTTTGCGCTACACGGCCCAACCTTCAGTCCGGAAGAAGGCAAGGAGAACGAATGGACGGGCGAGGCGAAGATTGCCGGACGAGCAATACCAGCTGGCCCGGTAACAGGTGACGCGGCCAGCGAACAACCTGATGGGGAGATGTTCGTCGCCGACATCACCGAGGTTGTCATCACCGGACTCAACGCCGAGGCCACCAAACTGGTTGTCGAGTCATGGACCCCGGAGCGAGGGCTCCTAAGGGTCGAGCGGGACTAAGGAAGGGTTTGCCCCGTCGCTGAGCATGGTGCGGGAAGCCCCATCAGTGGTTGGTAATGATTCCGCCGCGCTCGACAACGCCGGGATTCGCTTGCAATCCGGTGGCCCTACACGATGGGCGCAGAGCAATGGTAGGCCACCCGACAGGTCACCACCAACCGGCGGATGTGGACCTTTCCCCAGATCGCGTCCTGGGAGCGGTCTGAGTGTTGGATGAACGACTTACTGTGACCCGCAACAAACCGTAGGGAGTCCGCCAAGGAGTCGAAATACGTGACCCGTAGAGTGATCGATGGGCCCGTAAGTGGCCGACCGAGGGGGGTTTTGCGGTTCCCCCCGGTTCCCCCCTCTCGGTCAGAGCGAAGGCTGGGAGGGCTTCGGCCCTCCCGCTTCGCGTCGTAATGAGGAGTCGGGTTGTGTGGTCATCCAAGCACCGCAGGCCGGAAGGTCTTCCAGCGCTGAACCGCGGAACCGCCAGGAGTGAAAGACCGAAGAACTATTTGCTCCGACTCACGGAAAACTCCGTTTCGAGTTCTGGTGTATCGAGGTCCACTGGCCAGCCGGGGTCTCGCTGGAAATAAACCCTTGTCGGGGGATCCATGTCAGTTCCATAGACGCTACCGATGTCGAAGAATACGGCCGTCTCCAGAGCATGGTTTGAGTACCTATACGGAATGTTGCCAGGAAGCATAAACAGATCGGCTGCGCCCAAGGCCCATACCTGTCCAGCGGCCGCGAACTCGACCGAGCCGCTTAGTCCGACGAAAATTAGATCACGGGAAGTAAGGTGCCACGGAGTGCTTTGGCCAGGTGGTTGTAAGACGGTGTGGCCTTTCACTACTTCCGAGATGAGGTACGGCGCCTGTCCGCGATGCATGCCCCATTGATCGGCAAGTGGCAGGTTCCAGGCGATGGCTCTCTTATATTCATCCCATTTCAGGAGCTCCACCTTAGGGAACTCTCCTGTTGGCTTCTGCGGGAGTAACGCCGAGAAGCGACCCACCAGCGAATGCGAGAACGCGCTGTTACTCAGATAGTGCGGGGTCCCAGAGCAAAGGCGCAGGACGTCGCGGGGGCCGATCGTGAAGACTTCATCGCCCTCTAGGACGACCTCAATAGACCCCTCGATCCCAACATATATGTTCTCCGACTCACCGGCTACCGGAATGCCAAAGTGGCATGGAGGTACCACGATTGTTCGAGCGCTTAGACGATCGGTTTCTACGGCGGGGTACTCTCCATAGCTGGACGGGCCCGCGTCCGCGTTGACCCATTCCATACGGCGCCGATACTCGCTCCATGTCGAGCGTAACGGCATGACGGAACTAGCTTCAGTCATTGATACCGCGGAGGCATCAAGGCCGTCGGTCTCCTATGAAATGGGCCACGTCCACAGCGTCAGACGCTTATGTTCCGGTGGCCCCAGAGACTCGGTCCGCCCACACCTCCCTCGGTGGTCTCGACGATCGACTCGTCTTCATTAATCCGCCGCCCGCCATAGCCGTACTCGATCTCCATGCCACTCGGCGACTCCATGTAGAACGAAATCATGAGATCGTTGAAGTGTCGACCAATTGTGGTTCTCAACTTCGCCGCACCATCCTGAACTCGGTCGAAGCAGCGACCAACGTCGTCAATGGAATCGACCTCCATCATCACATGGTGAAACCTGCTCTCCCCATGGCCATCGACGAGGGCGAGCGAATGTTGACGAGGGTTCGGGCTCATGAATGTTGCGCGCAGAGCAAGATCGATCGTGTCTCGCACGCTGAACCCCAACACCTCCGTGTAGAACTCCACGGTCTCCGGGTAGTTCGCGACTGCACGAGTGACGTGGCCCATGGCCTGGTCGCCAGTCACGAAGTGCACGCCGGTCGGAGAAACGAAACGATCGATGGCATCGCTCAGGGGTTGAAACCCGAACTCAATCATGTCGCCGGACGGATCCGTCACCCGGAGCAGCTCATTCACTCCGCGCTGCTTGGGCTCGTCACCAACCAGATGATCGGCTTCAACGCCGGCCTTGTTGAGACGAGCAAGAAGGTCGTACCACTGAGGCCGACCGCGCACTTCCCATCCCACAGTTATGACCGCATCATTGCCCGGGTGCAATATGATCCGAGCCATCCTGTCGTCCATCCGAAACGCGTATGAACCGTCAGGAAGCGGGAGCTTCGAAGGCATCAACCCGAGGACGTTCGTGGCGTAATCACACCACTCGTCCATATGCTGAGTCCCCACTACTACGTATCCAAGACCTGCGATCGGTGAGTCTGTCACCTCACCACCTCACTTTTTGGTAGCTAGCCGTGCTACTGCATGTGTCCAAATTCAGTGCATTCGGGAAGCTCGGATAGAGAGCCGTCATAGCATTAGTGCCATGTTGATGTTACCGAGATTGGACTGGTCGATCCGGATCGTGCGGCGAGCCAACTCCCAGCTGCCTGTGTCTGTCGGCCGCAATATGTCACGTCGCTCTGCCGATAGAAACTCGAAAGTGGGGTCATCCCACCGGCTGCGCACCAGGAAGAGGTAACTCCGGACGTGCAATAAGTCCCCGCCTGGCACCCTCTCCAGGCGGACGTTTGTGATGTGTCGGCGAGTCCGGGAGGGAGGATCCTCTGACCAGGCACTATTGGTTTGCATGACCCGGCGTACGCGGGTTTTCAGCGAGAGAATGTCCTCTTCGAAGTGACCCATCTCCCCGATGAAACCGTCCCCGTCACGACGATGAACGGTAACCCGAACCGGAAGCCGATAAACAATATCGTCGGCGAGCAGAGCCTCCCAGTCATCTAGGCGACCCTCATCTAGTGCCTCAGCCTCCTCGACGAGCCACTGCAGGGCCTCGAAGTAAATTGGATCGGCAAACGGGATCCGATGGGCGCGCAACTCCTGGTCGTCGACGTCAATAGCTGTGGGTGGGAAGGCCAGCTCGCTTTGCACTCTTGTCACATCGACACTCATGCACACCCCCTAAGTCGAGAACACCTTTATCAGTGCCAAGTCGAGTCGCCCGAGCTGCCAGCGGTTCCGATCAAGAAATGAAGTCTGACCTCTACCAGACCTTGTTGGTCATAAAATCGCTGTAGCGCATCCACCAGAGCCACTGATTGTCATCGGCGCTTGGGCCGTCGTAGACCAGACCACCGCCGGGCCAGCCGTCGGGCTTGATCTCCCCGAGAAGTCCGTGGTAGGTCGAGCGTTGGGCCTGGGCCATTACCCCGCCGATGACCCGCTGAGTACCACTCCACACTTCGGCGTCGTCTTGGTCAATCAATCCGCTTGAAGTAAACACCTGGATCGCAGCTTTGCGCATAGCGTCCTTGTGCGACTCCGGGGCGCCCTTCTCCACCATGGACCAGTAGAGCACTTCCATCTCACCCGGCCCACGTGGAATCCAGGTACGCCAACTGATGGCCGCTGACGGCTTCAAAGCCCCGTCGAGCAGCGAACCGTCATTAATCCAGGCCGCCGTGGGGAAAATCTGCCCAACTATTGGAGGAAAGTCTGTCAACAAACGAAGTTGGTCAGGGGTAAGGAGGCGCAGTGGTTCGTCAATCATCTCGCGGGTCAGACCAGCGGGAACCACATAGGCGAGCTTTTCGCGGATACTAAGTTCGCTGCCATTCGAGGACCCGTTCTTGGAGTCGGAGTCGAGCTGAAGACCCCGCCAGTTGGTGGGGAGGCAGCGCAGCCCGTGGCCCTCCGGAAAACCCACATCGACACCATAGAGAATCTGCTTCATGTCCTCGATCGACCCCAACAGGCCGATGTCCTTCATAGAGCGATGCAAAGTGACGACGTGGTACCCGTCGCCGGCGAACTGGTCGGCCGCGAACTTCCAATTTGCTGGCATCACCCACCGTTGGGGTGGTCCGACCACCTCCATGCCCAAATCGGAACGGTTGAATGCCACGTCAAGGTAGAACTTAAAATCGCCTAGATAGTCGAACAGTTCGGGGGTTCTGGCATCCCACGTCGCCCAGACCATGCCCGCATAAACCTCGACGCGGGCTTCGACCAATCCGAAATCGTCCTTGTCCAGCCGGTCGCCGTATATCTCATTCTTGGCGGGCAAACCTCTGAGGCTGCCATCTAGTCCGTAAATCCAGCCGTGATAGGGACAGCGGAATGTACTCGTATGCCCGTATTCTGCTCGGCAGACCTGCATGCCGCGGTGGGCACACACATTGAGGAGCACATGTACCTTGCCGTCCTCGTCCCGGCTGACTATTACCGGGTCCTGTCCAATGGATCTGCTGACGTAGTCACCGGGATTGGGCACTTCTGACTCATGGGCCAGAACGATCCAAGACCGAGTAAACACCCGCTCCAGCTCCCAGCGATAGATCTCCGGGTCAGTAAAGAGTCGAAGCGAGATGGTGTGATCGTCGGGGTTGATCAACTCCTCGAAGGAGGTTCCGTCTGCCAGCACCGTCGGAACCGCGTCCAGGTTCAATGCCATTCGTGTACCCCTCCCTCGACAACCCCGACCCGTGCCCACTTGGTTCGGAATCGCGACCAAGTTTCGTTTCTTGTGACGATATACCTTTCGTCCCATCCTTGCAACGCGGCCGACGGGAAGCACCCGACCCGCGTTCCGATCCCGGGTTCATACGTCGCTGACCAGGTCGCACGGAACGGGACGCCCGAAAAAGGGACCATCCGGTCCCGGGCAGATCAACGACGGTTTCGCTGTCGGGCAATGCGGAACGTATAAGCGGATTCACGGTACACCCCAAGCGAAGGCTCGGTTGACGGCTGTGGCCGGACGGGCTCCTCGTCCCGTTGCTGATCAGAAACCCGTGCGGCCCGACGGTGCTGGGAGCTCAGCTCACGGGCCCTTCAGTCGCAGTCCTCTGTTTGCGACAATCCGCACTGCGTGCGACAGAGTGACCGCGACGATCAGCGCTGCACCATAAAACACATCCGATATCCAGCTAGTAAAGCCGAGGATCTGCAGGCCAACGATTCCAGTGACTAGAAAGTAGATGGCCACCAGGGTCCCTATTGGGTTGAATCGGCCCGGCAGAATCACGACCGTGCCCAAGGCGACCGCCGCAAATGCCGGCAGCAAATACTGGGTCGAGGTTGATGGATCGAATCCGCCAACACTTGCTGCCAACAGGACACCACCAATCGCACAGACCACGCCGGAAGTAACATACACACCAAAGCGAATACGTGTCACATTGATTCCGGCAAGTCTCGAGACTTCTCGGTTCAGGCCAACGAAGGACATATGGCGCCCTAGAGGCGTGACAGCCAAGATATAGGCAATCAAGAGAGCAAGGCCAACTCCGTAGAAGAAGGTGATTGGTAAGCCTAAAAATGTAATGTTCGATATATCGGCGAATCTCGCACTCAGACCGGACACGGGTGCACCACCTGTGACCTCGGATGACAGACCCAACAAGAGGGTGCTCATACCAAGGGTCGTTATGATCGCATCCACACCAACCTTCACTATGAGCACTGCGTTAACAAACCCAATGACTGCCCCCACCGCAACAGCGAGTGCGGCAGCGACAACGACGTTCACGCCATCGTTGACGGCGAGGACGGTGACAACCGATGCCGCTAAGCCAAGTGTTCCGGCTACAGACAGGTCGAATTCTCCGACTGTGAACGTAAGCACGAGCGGTAATGCAAGAAAAACGAGAGGCTCCTGGGAGCCAAAAACTGTCTTGAGGGTAGCGACGCTGACGAATTCTGACGGGCTTAGGAACCCAAAGATGATCGCCATAACAGCCCAGACAATGATGAGACCAAACTTTGTAAGAACATATTCAGCCGCAGACGTGCTCTGCTTAGACCCTGGACCAGCCGATAGACCCGCCCCAATAGACCGTTGCATTACCATCGCTTACTCCTCACCAGCTGCTGAGCGGAGTTACTATTATTCTCGCGGCGCCAATCCAAGGTATCGCTATCGGCTGCATTCTCCAAAGCTGAACCTCACGGTATAGTGACGTCGATACCTATTGCCCGCCGCCCTCTCCGTAAAGAGCAGCTACGATGAGTTCTGGCGATCTATACCCGATGAGTTCGTCGCCCACGACACCATTTCTAATGATCAAAATCCGATCACACATTGTTGCCAGATCCTCCGATTCACCCGAGACCACCAGGACGCAGCAACCAGCGTCTGCCATCGCCCTTAGAGCCCGTAATAGGTCACGTCGAGCCCCGACGTCGACGCCCTGTGTAGGTTCATGAAGAATCAGAAAGTCTGGCTGATTCAGCAGCCATTTGCCGAGCAATATTTTCTGAGCGTTTCCCCCGCTTAGCTGAACAACAAGTTTTTCAGAGTCGTGGGTATCGACGCTCAGCATATTCACCACTTGCTCTGCCTCTCCACGTTCCCAATCGCGCTTTATCAGAAGTCGAGAGTTGTGCGATCGCACGCGCGGCAGAGTGATGTTCTCCCGAATTGTGCAGGATCCAACCAACCCCAGCGCATCGCGACGCTCCGGCACGAGAGCTACGCCTGCGGCAAGTAAGTCAACGTAGCTGCTCCCCCGAAGATCGAACTCCCGCTCACCGAGACCAAGAGAACCTCCGGTAGGCGCATCAGCACCCGACAAGAGGTACGGCACCTGCTCATAACCTTCGCCTGCGACCCCGGACAAGCCCAAGATCTCCCCGCGACGCATGTTGAAGCTCACTCCTCGGATCAGGCCGCCCGTCAAGTTCTCCACACGGACGTGCGACTGGTCCGCCGACGCGGGCTCCCGCGTTCTTGCACCCAACGGAGCTGCTTCAGCACCCAGAATCATCGTCTCCAGAACTGACTCGGACATGCCCATGACCGGGACGCCGGAGTGCACGACTCGTCCGTCACGCAACACAGTCACTCGGTCGGCTAGCTGGAGAACTTCGTCCAGCCGGTGACTTACGAGCATGACAGCAGTTCCTTCTCGCGAGATCTGTCGAATCGCAGCATGAACTACCGCAGTCGCCTCATGGGGAAGCGCGCGTGTCGCCTCGTCCAAAACCAACAGACCTCCGCCGGGACGGCGGTCTTGGATAGCTCGTGCAATGGCGACTCGCGCCTGATCCGCGGCTGCCAGCTGTCCTACTGGCATCCGGGTGTCCGCGCCGCAGCCCAAACTCAGCAACGCGGCCGTCGTAGCAGCTCCTTCGTCTTTGCGCTTTATGGCTCGTGAAATACGCCCCGCTTTAAATTGCCCGACGCGAACATTGTTGAAAACGGACAACTGATCGACGAGGCCGAGCCCTTGGTGCACAAACGCCAACCCCGTACGCCGCAGATCCCGCGGCGATATGGGACTCGAAAGCTCTTGCCCATCGACCTCGATCAGTGCGCCGTCGTCAGGTTTCCAATATCCAGACAGGACCTTGACCAGAGTGGACTTGCCCGATCCGTTCTGTCCAACAAGTGCGTGAATCTCGCCTGCTGCCATCTCGATGTACGCGTCGTCCAAGGCGACGGAATTCCCGAAACGCTTCGAGACATTCCTCACCCTCAACCGCGATGGAGCAACTGTCGCCATGTCCTTCGCCTCACTGCGCGACTTCTCGACGACCTGGTCCATGTCCAGCCCAGGCACTTCCTCAGCCCTCTCGGCTTAGGAAGCCGTCTTCACATGCCACAGGCGCCCAAAGATCGTTTCTGCAGTGGGTAGCCCATACATGTACAAGTCGTCGTCGCCGCTACGCAGCGTGACACCGTCAACGTTCTTCGCGGTGAAGATGCGCCATGGCTGATCCTCGTTCTGCACCACTGGGGCGTGTAGGAGCATTCTCAGCGCCTGATCGAACTCGAGCCACGCAATGAGGTACTGGCTCGACTCTACGTCGGCGACGATAAAGTTCTTTGCCTGGATCATCTGCCACGCCGGTCCGCTCCCCGTCACACCCTTAACGCGCGATACGGCGCCTGCAGTGGTTACTCCCTGAAGAGTCAACTGGGTCATCGCATCCAGCGTAGGTACCACATAGTCGACGTTTGGATTTTCTGCTAACGCTGTACTCGTCAATGGCGGCAGATTGGCAAATTGCGTGGTCTCCACACCGACGACCTTAAGGGTGCAATCTGGGCAGTGCTGCTTAAATTGTGGAGCAAATCCCTTCGTGAGTATCTGCGTGGTAATAGGCGCATCAGTGTCTTCCATGACCAGCGCGTGTGCCTTCCCACCCGAGTCAGCAATTGTCCAATCGGCCTCAAGCGTGCCTGCGAAGTTCGTGCTATCCGGGACGAAAGCCACCTTATCGGTTCCCTTGGCTGCGAGCGCCGGAGAGTTGGCGTACACGAGCGGTATGCCAGCCGACTCAATCGCGGAAAAGCCGGGCTGGTCATACGAGATCGGAATAGCGTTCGTTATGATCGCATTCGGGTGCGAATCGATCGCCTGTGATATGCAGGCTGCTGCCCCGGAAGGCGTGAGCTGAGCATCACAGATGTGCAGATTGATGCCGGCCAGAGTAGCTGCAGCTTGTAGTCCGGCATCTCCCTCTTGGACGACGGGAATCGACTCGCCGATCACCACCACCCAGATGGACTCCCCCTTCAGGCTTGCCACATTGATGGGTCCTCCAGCTGGCTTCCAAGAGCTGGGTGGCTGACTATATTTGGCCACCACTGACTCCGCATATTTCAGTCCGGCAGCACTTGAGCTGCTTGCCCCCGCAGGCGCGCCCCCTGTCGCGACGACCAACGTCGAGACGACTAGCGACGCGATCGCTACGGAGATTGCCAACGTACCCGCTTTTGACACCTTTGCCCTCTGCATCAAGCTCATCGATCGCATCTTTTCCACTTCCCCCTTGTAGTTCATTAGTTGAAGTTGTTCATTAATCCAAGAGAAATTAAGGCGAAACCCTTATAGAACCAAGATCTCCACGGACCCGGCGAGCAATCACCGTTACCTCTTCAATTGATAAGAGACCCTTTCTTGCAATTGCAACGCGCTTGACCTCGGCTAGGATCGCTCGCCGGACGTCCTCGTCAACAGTCGGGCCGGCTCCGGGAATAGCGTCCAACGACGGAAGCCCGGAACCCTTTCCAAATACGATCCGAGGGGGTCGCTGACCTACTTCTGTAGACAGGTAGGGGAACAACTCAAGTGGTTGTGACTCTCCACAAGAATTAAACCAGCCCGCGATGATTCCTA
>Ga0302325_10020011_pt1 | contig 14046 bp, 15 predicted proteins | sample Palsa_T0_2_FD_201948 | JGI IMG/M metagenome (GOLD analysis project Ga0302325, IMG submission 201948) | Peat permafrost microbial communities from Stordalen Mire near Abisko, Sweden - Palsa_T0_2 | ecosystem: Environmental > Terrestrial > Soil > Palsa > Peat permafrost | place: Sweden: Abisko... | reverse complement strand
CCACTCCATCAATTTAGAGAAAGCGGAGTCCGGGTTGCTGGAAAGAGCTGGGTATGTTCCTGTTTCGGCAACTTTTCCATCGTTTCCAAGCACAATGATATGGTCGGATCTTTTAATCGTCGACAATCGATGGGCAATGGAAATGGTGGTATTGTGTCCCCTGAGCAGTGCAGCTAATGCTGAGTTTACCAAAGTCTCGGATTCTGCATCCAATGCCGATGTTGCTTCATCGAGAATCAAAATATCAGGATTCTTAAGCAAGGCTCTGGCAATAGCAATTCTTTGCTTCTGACCACCCGATAGTTGAGCACCACGTGCACCAACAGATGTATCAAGTCCGTCGGGGAAGTCGCTAATAAATTGACAGTTGGCTTTCCGTGCAGCAGCAATAATCTCTGCCCTCGTAGCATGAGGTTTGCCATATGCGATATTTTCCGCAATAGAACCGGACATAAGAACTGGCTCTTGACCGACCATGCCGATTCGGCGGCGCAGGGACTTGCCGTTCATTTTCGAAATATCGACGCCATTGATTGAAATGGTTCCTTTATTCGGATTGTAAAATCTCAACAAGAGTGATCCAATAGTGGATTTCCCACCACCACTAGGTCCAACGATCGCAACGTTAGTACCTGAAGGAATTTCAAAATCGAGACCGTCGAATATATTGACGGCAGGACGGGTTGGGTACGCGAAAGAAACGTTTGAGAATTTGATTGGGCCTTGAGCAGATTTGACCTTCGTACCAATGGTAGCTGGAATAGTCGGCTTTCGATCTTGTAGTTCGAAGAGACGGCTGGCTGCTCCAACTCCTTTCATGAGCTCGGAGTAGAAGCTAGAAAGACCAAACAAACTCGAGCCAGCGTAAGCCGTGTACATCAGGAAGGAGGTTAAGTCTCCTATACTGATGACTCCACTCTTAACCATGGATCCTCCAGAGTACAACAAAGCCAAGATTGTCATGTTGCCCAGAAACCCCGAGGAACTAAAGAATGTGGCACTGATGATTGCCTCCCGCTTTCCTAACGCGAAGATCTTCTTGATCTGGTGGTTGTATCGTCCGACTTCTTGGATTTCCCCTGCAAAGGCTTGACTTGTCCGAACATTTCCAAGCCTCTCTTCCGCAATCTTGGTCAATGTCCCAAGGTTTCGTTGAATCTTTCGGCTCAGGTTTCGTATCATTCGTCCATAAAAAAATGCCCCAATAGCCACAGGAGGGAACATCAAGCACAAAATGCTCGTGAGCTTCAAGCTGACCCAGGCCATGGCCGCAAAACCAGCGCCACCGCTGACAAGCGCTCTCAATCCATCTGACAGGTTTTGCGTAATACTCTTTCCAACAATGACCGTGTCCGAACTAAGACGGGATATTAGATCTCCGACTCGGTTTGCATCGAAAAATTCTGCATTCTGTACATAGGTTCTCCGGTATAGTTGTGATCGAAGTCTAGCCACAATCCGCTCTCCCACTATCCGCAGAATGATGATTCGTCCATAATTCGCTGCAGCTCCCATTGTTAAGACACATCCTAGGGCAAGATAGAACTGGCCAATCTCTAAGCCGAACAGTTTGTTTCCCTCAGATGGATCTTTAGTCGCCAGATCCAAGATCTTTCCAATGGAAAATGGAATCGACATCGTAATAGAAGATGAGATTAACAAGAAAGCAAATGCCAATGCCAGCCATTTGGCCTCGGGCCTTGCAATCTTGATCAACCTCCATATCTCGCCGAAGCCCGCCGAGTTCCCTTGTGTTTTCGAGCTTTGTAATCGTGCGCTGAGATTGACTTGGGCTGCCCTTGATGCCTTTTCACTCCTCTGAAACCCTACAGGCTCATCACTTTGGTCTTCCTCCTCCTCTTCTCGCCTTGCCTTCTCTTTCTCGATCAAATCTTGCCTATCTGTGTCCTTCGGTGCTTCCCGCAGATGTGAGGTGCTATTAAATGGTCGTAATTGTGCAATTGCCGGCCGCCATGGCGATGATAGACCTGGTCTTGAGTGGTTGAAAAGTTTTGTAAGCGGCTGCGGATTCGATTTGAAGGTCGAAGGGGCTGGCTTAGGAGAGGCTTGGAAACCAGAATTGAATCTCCTCGTGACTTGAGCTGGCCCAGCAGAAGACCACTGCGTCGCGTTCGTCGAAGGAGTAGTCTTCGAGAGCTGCTTCGAAGCTACATCACAAACCGAGGCTCCCCATCCAGGTCCTCTCAACAGGAAAGCTCGTCGCATTGCTGCGGGCATCTAAGCAAAGCAAGGTATCAGAACCGCTGATATCACCGGATTCTAGCAGATTCGCATCGTCGTCTAGATTCCATTGTCGCGGCGAAGGTGAGTGAATTAAAACTGGAGAGAAGAAGATCTTTAAAAGTCAACATTATCTAGAGCATACTTAGCTCCGCCGTCATCGCTGCTTTATGCACGACGCGCATAAAGTTATGCACAAATTTATGCCTTGTGGGGTAAATTCTTCGAGCTCGCATTGTAGAACATTCGACAGTGAGGAGACCTTTCAACCACAACAACCTCGAAACTCCTGCGCCAAAAATTCCTACAACAACTCGCAGTCCCAGCATTCAAGATGCCTGTCGACTACAGCAAATGGGTAAGCAAATTCTTTCTGAATCCAGAATCAATTCATCCTATCCTCCCTTCCCCCACCAGGCTGAACCTCAAGGCTGACGATCCCAGGACGCGCTCGAACTGAGCGACGACTCAGACATCGAAGTCCACCCCAACGTCGACAAGCGTTCCTTCATCCGCGCCAAGCAGAACCAGATCCACCAGCAAAGATTCGAGCGCAAGAACCAAATCGAGACGTATAAATATGAGCGGATAGTCAATGATGGCTTGCTCAGGCGGATCAGCGGTCTACTCTCGACTTTAGAGTCTCACAGGGCAGAGGCAGAGACTCGGAAACCGGAGGACATATTCATGCAGACGTTTATGGAGAGCATTAGGGATGTGGGCGAAGATGCACCACCGCCTCCACCAGCTGGCGTTCACACACAGGAGAAAGAGACCCCCACATATTCTAAGATGATGGCTGCGTTGGTAGACCAAGTTCAGGCGAAGATCAAGGGAGATAAGGCGGATGGTAACTTCGACGCATATGTCACTGAGGTCAAGAGTCATCTCACAAAGGTTGGGGATTTGCAAAAGCAATTACTGGAGGAGTTAAACAAACTGGAGAAGGAAGAGGGTAGAAAAATCACCAGCGAGAGCATACACACAGGTTTCGACAGCTCGTTCGTTGCCAAATCCGACCATAAGTCAGCGCCAAAGACAACAACGAAGACAGAGAAAGTCCAAGCGGTAGAAGTATTAAACCCTCATACTCTAGCCGCTCATGATCCCGACAGCGTTCAATCTTCCGGTGCGGATGCCGATATTGATGAACCTTCACCTGGTGATGATGACGATGATGCTGAAGTAGAGGCTTCTGAACTTGGAAAGCAGTTTGCATTGATCAAGATGGGAGATTACCGAGCCTGCTTGCAATTCATCTCTGAGCACCCACAAGTTATGGCTGAGAGGGAGACTGACGGTCTACTTGTAATGGCATTCAACGCATGCATCGGTGGGATGAACGATTTTGCACGACAGTGCGTTCACCAAGGTCTTCTCCTGCAATATTGCAGAGCGCTGGGCCGAGATGGCGTTGGTCTGTTCTTCAAGCGTATCACAACGCAGGGACATCAGGCCCAGAAAGTCTTCTTTGACGACGTCAACTCCACATTCCAACGCATCAAATCGAGAGCCAAGGAAATTGAGAAGCAAAGAGCACAGGAGGAAGCAGATGGTACTGGTGGAGTTGAGCAAATCCAACTACATGCCGTTGATCCCGGTACCACGATCAACATCAAAATCCCAGCTGAGGCGAGCGAAGACCCCGAGGAAATTAAGGCGAGGGAGTTGTTCAATGCTTTCCCTCCTGGGTTGCAGAGGGCGCTGGAGAGTGGAAGTTTGGATGAGGTCAATAAGGTGTTAGGTAAGATGAGCGTGGAGGAAGCCGAGGAGGTTGTGGGTCAGTTAGGAGAAGTAAGTTGCATTATGATATTCTTTCAGGCTTATTACTAACATGAAATTAGGGTGGTATGCTGTCTCTTGAGGAGCAGATTATTGATGCTACGACTGAGGAAGGTCAGAGAGCATTGAAAGAGTTCGAGGAACAGGAGAGAGCTGCGGCAGCTGAGAATGCGGCACTGGCGGAAAAGTATGCTGATGATCCTGAATGATGGATGTCCAGTGCAGATGGGATGAAATGGGTATAATCTGATGGCCAGAAATTGAGCGCTTGAGCATGATGAAACATGAAGCAAGGCCGTTAGCGATTCTAGATCTCGAGGCATAAAATGCAATCACAGACTACACTACATGAACACAACGATTAGTCTCAATATACGCCGTGTATTTTCAACGCCCCATTGCCCAAATTCACCAATCAGGCAGTCTGCACGAAAAGATACAACCAGCAATACACGCATTAACATCTTACAAGTCAGTCCTCCAAGGCAGCCTAAGTCATCAATCTCTCATCGCCAAGACATCTCAATAACCCGTAGCACCAGGAGCCTTCTCATCCTTCTTCAAGTTCGTCAACAACTCCCTAAACTTCGCCTTGTCCGAGCCCGCCGCACCACCTCGCGCACCCTTCCCACTCAAATCCACTAACTTCGCAATGCGCTCCCAGCTAGTGCCACCAGCCGCCGTATCCTCTCTGTTCTCCAGAAACTCCTCAGCATCACGTCTCGTCTGCGCAATCGTCTTCTCCTTCTTCAAGTTGTAGTTCTCATAGAAGTCATCGATGTTCTGCTGAGCGGCTTTGACTGTCTCGTTCTTTTTCTCTTCGGAGCGGGCTTCCCGGTCTTGGAGCTGGAGGTCGCGTCGTTCGCGCCATTGCTTGATTACCTCGGGCTCCTCTTCGTCGTCAGCGCGGGGAGCGTAGTAGCCGGATTGGTAGGGTGCTGTGGTGCCTGTGATGGAGCCACCTGGTGCTACCCCCTGTTCATCCATTCCACGTCAGCCATAATCCCCCACGTACATCACCCCACCAATATAACAAGCAGAGAAGTGATAGGACATACCTCATTCCGTGTATCAATAGCAGGAAACGAGCTCTCAAACTCCGTGACCTCCTCATTCCCACCTCCACCTCCTCCAAGCAAATCATCATCTCCGTCCTCAACGAACGCCGCATTATCATGGCCAGTAGAGAATTGGTTCGCATCATCACCTAGCAACGCCTTCTCGCGAGTGAGGAAGTCATCGCCAGTTGCTCCTTCGAAACCTGAGGCGCCTGTAGGTTCAGTTTGTGCTATTTGGCGTCAGCCTTGAGGCTCTCCTAAATCGAGGTTGACGAAGAGGGAGGGGAAGGGAGGCCTTACCTCCGGAGTCGAACTCCTCGAGCGAGGGGAATCGGTCTGCCATATTGGGCTGTGGATAAGTTGCTAGCTTCAACAGTGTTGTTGAAGTTATCGCAAGTTGGTCTGTTTGCGTTGATGGTTGTTCTAAAAGTCAATATCCAGAGCAAACGCGACGGCGTTTGCCGAGCCTAGCCGCTAACGCAAACAGAGCTAGCTTGCTCACCCCCTTGAAATTGTGTGAGGAATAAACGAACAACTCTGTCAGGACAACTGCGGAAGGTCCCTGATACAGCAGACTCATCACAACCAGAGAATAGCTGATATGCGTGCGAAGAAAAACCGACGCCATAACTCCAAGTGCCAGAAGTCTGGATTGATACGCATCTTCGAGTACACGTGACGCTAGCCCACTGACTTTTTCATCGAGCATATTGCGTGTTAACTTTGTAAGTACGCTTCTGATGTCGAGAGATGCCTAGATATCCTCCAGCCAGAATTCTTTAGGGATGTTGGATTAAATGCATGGTATGGGCGAGAGTGCTCGACTAATTCATTCACCCTGATAGCGGTGAGGATGTCAATCATGGACGCTCCATCCCACAATGTAGTCTCGGCCTCGCCCTCATCATATCCAAACAATTTCTTCCAAGGCTAAGTTGGAAAGGTGGAATGCACAGCTCCTCAACCTCTTGGCCAAGGGTACAGAGGTAGAAGGCGGACATTTATCAACAAATGTGCATTTTTACCTGTCAGTTGGTTGAGCAGAGGTCCTGATTCATCGGGTGAAGCATAGATTAGGTGTAAAAGATTGATATTAAAGTTGTCTGCAGTTCTACTAGCTATGGAAGTTAAGGGTCCTTATATGCATGCAAATCGGAGGCTAATCCTCATATAGAATTGGAGCTATACACGTGATTTCCATCTGACATTACCACTGCACTGTTTACAGTAAATATCAATTATCTTTTACTAGTCGTGATACCGAAGTCGTCCATGATCCACGCCGACCCGAAGTTTGGGGTGAGAAGGATCATGGTTTTCTGAGCCAATCTTGGGGAAGTCACGACATATAGGCTTTTTACTTCGTACTGTACTCGTCGTGCCACTAATAAGTCTGTCCACCCTGTCAGCGTCCGGACCAACCAATTGATCAGAATTTACTTAATTTTATGGGATTGTCCAATGATATGGTGAATAAACTCCTCGGCCGTATGAGTACTGTACGTTTGGAGCATTTTCCGACGGCCACTTCGCAATTGGGCTGATCGAGATAGCGAGTTCTGCACCCCCAAGATCCAGTGTTATGACACGGATTCGCGATTTGATCTACTGTAACCCGATCGGGATGTGTGCGGGTCGTACAAATCGCTAATTTGCTATTGAAGAAGTAAAATCTGCCCAATTTGGAGTTTTTAAGCAACTTTACAGCCACAAGAAGAACCCTCAGCCGCTGTGAGGAATTCTCCTAGAGATGTGGGCCGCATTCGCTGAATGTTTTTTCTGTATATATTTCGACCTGCTCCCAGGCAAAGTCGAAGAAGCTGAAAAGCCTGCTCTCGCTACGTTGATCATAATAACTTTCTTTTCAGACCTTCGTTCATCATGTTATTGTCCAAACCTGTTCATTCTTTAGCCATTTACCTTACCACTCTTTCGACTCTTGTCTCCAGTAATGCACTTCTACCTAGGATCATAAGTGTACGTTCCGTTAGTATTAGCACAGTCACAGTCACAGTTACTCCAAGCTGTCCTGCATATCCTTCGGCGGCGGCATCCATGACCTTGTTCTCGTCTACGACCTCTTAGTCCTCGAGCTCATCAAGTATTTCCCCTCCTTCAGCGGCGGCTCCCAGCTCCTCGTCGACAGCCTCTTCGTCCTCGAGCTCATCAAGTGCTTCCTCCCCTTCAGCGGCGGCTTCATCAACGCAATCCTTGACATCATCCTCCACCTCGTCCACAGCTCCATCTCCAACATACCTAGGATGTTGGACCGAACAGCGAAATATCCGTGCTCTGCTAGGCACCGTGTTTTATAGCGATGCAATGACTGTTGAAATTTGCAGACAGAATTGTTCCAGCGCAGGATACTTATTGGCTGGCGTTGAATACAGCAGAGAGGTAAGCCACACGTTTGAACGTTTCCCTCAAAGACTTACCGCGACGGATTAGATGAGCTATTGCTAACTCTCTCAAAGTGCTCGTGCGGAAATTCCATTACTTCCGGCTCAGTCAAGGTCACCGACAGCTTTTGTAACATGCTTTGCGACGGCAATCAAGCCGAGGCTTGCGGCGGGTCTGCTTTATTGAATATCTACGATTCTGGGTTCTCGCCTGTTGCTTTAACAAGTGTCTCCAGCGCCAGCACCAGCTCACCCCTCTACTCTGGACCTACTACTGTAGCGTCTGTCGGCTCCTGCTATTTCGTGGGCTGCTACTGTAAGGCTACCAACTCTCGAGCCTTGATCAACGCCCACTACATCGACTACTCGGCGACTGGAATGACTGTCGAGAAGTGTGCAGCTTCGTGTGGACCTACGTACAGCCTGTTTGGCGTCGAATCGAGCGGCGAATGCTATTGCGGCAACACTTTACAAGCCGGATCTGTGCTCATGCCGATTGAACAATGCACTAATGTCTGTGATGGAGATAACAAAGAATATTGTGGTGGATCGTCCAGACTCGGTGTTACTATTGCCCACCACTACCCACGACACTCACTGCTACATCTACTATTGACGATTATGTCACCACTATCGTGGCCACCAGTATCGCGCCAACCTATACTTCAACCGTCGATACAGTTACGATAACCAGCACAACGTAAGTTCTAGACCTCCGAGAAATACTGGCTCATCGACGCTAACTATTCAGAACCGTTGCCACTGTCACGACGTGTATTCCTCAAGGATACGTCAACCTCGACAAGAGAGAACTTGAGAACGGTCTCACCATCGTGGCGTCAACGAGCACGACCAAGACGATCCCGCTTATGGAGCCCGAGGACATCGAAATTCTCATTCAGATGCTACACACCGAAACTCTCTTGATAGAAGTGGGTACTCTTTCCAATGCCAACAACTGTTTTACTAATATTCGTCCTAGAACATACTCAGTAAGTTCTGGGCTATCCGGATACAAACAAACTGGGAGGAGGGCGTCATCATGCCCTTGAGCGAGCTGTTATGCGAAGTGCTCTTCGCTGCTGGACGTGAACCTGATGCCATCGAACTCGCGGAAGATATTTATTATAATCTGAACAATTTCTATGGATGCTTCGATCCCGGCACACAAAATATGGTCATACTCTTGGCATCTTTCTATACAACCATCGGCCAGCCTTGCAACGTCATTCCTCTGCACCGCGATATTCTATTGCACATTCTCAAGCCAAAATAGTGGCGACCTGATCCCGAAAGGAAAGATATCGACGTCGCACACATCGGATTCAACCACGCACAACTCTTGAAACTTGCTTACTAGCGCAGTGGAGAAGGTGCCCAGATCAACGAAACTGCAATTTCGGAAGCCATCAAGGCGTGCAAGGATTGGTCAGGAGAGCAGACTAGGTCTTGGATCGAATTGGGCCCTGTCACTGAGTGGAAGAGGCCTGTTGGTACAATTCCAGAAAATATGGCGCACGGGTTTTGGGGGAAAAACGGACCTGGTGGACCTTTGGCAGATTAGGAGGAGGTCAAGTAGACTCCGGTGACAGGATGTAATTGCGCGAAGTTATGTATCTTGTATCTTTATACTCTGATACGTGCAAGTGAAATCAAATTTGATACACTCCGAAGGTAGAAACTTCTCGTCGCTTGAAAAGCCGACTGGTACTTTTACCAAAGCGAGAGTTGCAGACAATACCGCCGTGGGTTATGCTCGAGAACATTGGCCAGTGGTCACAGCAAAGCTTTTCTCGTCTACGCAGCCATGATTTCCCTTGAGAGGTTCGGAGCTTGCTATTGCAGCCGAGAGCTGGCAGACATGACAGCCATGGCAGTGTGTTGCGTTTTATACCCGAGAACTTTGACAAGCGTTCCAACTGAAGTGTTCGTTCGTGTTCTTTGACGGGGGTATGAGTTGCAGGACTTCGGCAGCAGATCAGAGGCGCATGAATATTAAGCTCGAGGGTTTGGCGGGGCCAGCCCTGGAACACAAGTTATTGTACGTACTCTAGCCACGATAAGAAGAAGTCCTTGCTCATAGTAGGACAAGTAAAGAGTAAGTGCTTTTCGTCTGCTTCAAATTTTTATTCCAGTGCATCGGAAAGGATTTAGGTGGTTTCCTGCAACTCGAACTTGTTCAAGATTTTTTTCAGGAGTCTAGATTCATTGGTTTTCCACTTGTAACCTCAAAGTATGACCTCAAAGTAGGGATGTGGGCTTCCTTAATTTAACACAATTTCTCGAGGGTTTAACTACAAGGCCCCATCAATGCAGGTAGCCGCAGTGTACCCCGTATCGAATTCGGCACAGAGGAGAACCAATCGTATTTCTCGGTAGTCCGCCTCATTAAGGCGTGAACTGTTCACCTGCAATCTGCATTGTCTTTGCACCAGCAGAGCTCTGCTTCGTTGGCATATTAAAAAACCAATCTTTAAACCTTGCTCGAGACATGGTCTCACTACAAAAGTCTTCATATCCTATCCCCTCTCTGTGAACAACCTCGTTGCCCCTCGGTAAATTGTACTCATCTAGAAACATTTCCAAATTTTGTTAGATAGTCTTTCGAGAGGTTCAAGAAAAAAAGATAGAGGAGATGACCAAACCGGAAGAATATGTGAAATCCGGGGAAGTAGTGAGAGCCGAAGAGAAGGAAACCGACTCGATGCCGGAGGACGAAAGAGAAACGGAGAGGATCCAGAAGATACGTTCGATGTACGATTCCGGTATCCCATTCTTTAGGAAAGAAAACATCAAAAATATTCATCAGCAACTCCTGAGAGTCAAGGAGAAAGGGGAGAGAATCTGGGTTGTAGGCCTAGACGGGGTCAAGGTTGATTTCGAAACCCAGACTGGAAGCATAAATCCAGGATTAGAGCCTGAGAATGAGTTCGTGCTGTATGTTTGTCTTTTTGCTGTGTCTAAGATCAAATTGTTGACGAAGTTCAAGGACGGAGCCATTCATTGCCTACAGGTCCTTTCAGGCGCTTGCTTCGAGAAAGCACCGCTATGGCGGCTCCGACTACTGTACCACGCCAATTTTCCACCGCATGAAAGAACGAAATACAGCAACGAAAGAGGGGACAGCAGATTCCATCCGCCCAGCTCGCCCCTGGGGAGAAGTCGCAGAGTTCTTCGAGACAAATCGGCAAGCATGGGAGACCAGTCCGCAATGCAAGCAGCTGAGATCAATTCTTGCGTCAGCGAATACTCCGGTTGAGATAAATAAAATTGTGGCATTTGCCTGTGGAAAGTTTACCTTCAAGCCAACAAGCATAATCATTACCCATATAGTCGAAAGGTCAGCGTCCCAGCACGCACTGATCTTGACTCTGAGGGATGTCCTTAGCGAGAAAAAAGGGAACCTGGGCGGCATTGCGTGCTACGCACAAGATCCGGGCTACTCCGACACAGACAAATCAATCCTCGAGAAATATGGGATCAAAATCCTCAGTGACCCTGAGGGATTCTTGGAGGTCGATGATGCAACAGTTGTGCTTTCGTTTTCACCCAATGTGCCGGTCAGACAGGTGGTAGCAGATCTTGCTAGACCAGCTGTTATGATTTGGAACCGCATCATGGTCGAAGAAGCAGAGAATGAAGAAGAGGGAGCTGCTATGTGAGTCCCTGGCAGTTATTTTGTTCTCCAAATCCCCAATCGAGGTATATATGTTGTGCTGACAAACTCAAGGACGGACCCGGACTCTCCTCGCTTGAAGGAGATGGCACAGAAAGTCTATGACGAGCTTGAGATGCCGGGTGACGGGAGTCATGATCCTGGCAATACATCACGCTTTGGGCGTGTTGCTGTGTACGTCAGACGGACCAATGTGGCAGCGGCAACCAAAGCATAGCATGGCAGCGCTGGTTGTCTTACTTTGAGAATAAATAAGTACTGCATTATTGTGGGCCTGAGCATGCAAAAGTCTACCAATGCCTGCGTCTATGTAGATAGAGGGAGCTCCCGCTGCCATTAGAAGTACTTCATAAAATAGCAAATGAGATATAAGAATAAAGACACTTAACCTCAATCTTATTGTGATTGAGTCCATCCAATCAAATCACTCTCAAAATCGTGAAAGCGGTGTCTTCGAATCCGAACATCGAAACTCTCGCAGACCCGTCCAACTTCACTCACTGCTCTTGAGGAACAGTCAGACCGTTGCACAAGAGTGGATTTTTATCCAGATTGGATGACACACATTGCAATGGTCTTTTCAAGCTTTCATGACTCGTCACCGGCGCCAAACCTTGTCTGAGAGCAAAAAGGAGAGGAACACGAGGATACTGTAACAGGTTCCTCCGTCGCCTCGGACTTCGGTTGCTCACCAGTCGGATTGCTGCCAAGCAGAATAGCACGCCTCGTGTGCAGCGATATGAAGACTAGTTTCCTTCCATGAACTCTAACCTAGCCACGGTGCTCTAGCCACAGGCCTGCAGTTCTGTCATCGCTCGCTTAAGGTAAATTTAGATTAACAGACTGAATCAGGCCCGACTCCCTATGGTTACACAAGCGCACATGTAATCCACAGGACACAGGCGGATTTCCCTCCTCCATTGTGCGCCATGATAGACTCCAGTGTCGTCTTTATGAGATATTGCCGGCATCAACTACAACAGAAGGCTCTCCTCTAAACTTTTGCTGCCTTGAGGAACTTTTCCGGTTTCTCAGCGGGATTTGGGTATGCCTATCTGCCTTGGCTAAACTCTCCTCGAGGGAGGATCGTTGGGAAGTGTTAGCCTCTCCGCTAACGATGTTTTTGACGTGGTCATGCCACAGCCGCGAGGAAGCCAGGACCGCCAGTCGTCTTGGGATGAGGACTAAAACTTTAGCCTAACCTACGGGGGGAGCCCCCCACTCCTTCACGAACTGGTGCGCCTGTGGTGGCAACATGGTCCTCTGAGGGATGGGGGTCGGAGTGCTCTGATACGGCGTGGCAGTGCTTACGAGTACTCGTTACAGGGATGCGCGCTAGTAACGCTATTGGCCAACAAGGCTGGGGACGGCTTTGTACGGCTCATATTGAAAATCAGCGATCCAATTATAGTTATTCTTGAAATTTCTAAAATTGATAGTTTCTTCTTGGTGGGTGGTTGGCTTCGGGAACTTTTCTACCCCGCAATTTCGATCGGGCGTCCCAGTGTCCCCATCCGTTTCTAGCACAACGGTTAGCAAATTCTTTGGGGGGCCGTCGTCAGCACTAATTGCCGAACTTAAGTCAAGGCTACCGGGCATTTCATCGTTTGCTCCGCCTTTCCGGATGCCACTATGCGGGGATCCTGAGACGCCCTGCTGATGTGAATATCCTCATTCTCTACGACTGGAGTCTACTTCTATTAGGCACTGCTTTGGCTGTATTGCTTCTGCAGTCCTAGTTTTGCCATGTCCTGAATGTGATTTAATTGGGTAGATTATGTGCTGGCACCAATGGGAAGCTTTGGTGGCTTTCGCATGCTGTTGCATGACAGCCATGCAAAAGTCAGGTTGGGGCAAGCATCTGATTTTAATCTGTTTGGTGGATAAGTCAGTAGAAAGACATGTATATAAGGAAGGACAGTCGACGATCCCACATCTCAATTGTGCCAATTTACTTGGTCTGCAACAATCGAACCTTTGTCCCTCTTTCATCATCTGTTGGCTGTTCTGAAGCTACCATCGATAGGTTCAGCCAGTAATCCCAGTCCCGCAATGCGTACGCCTCAGGCACCATCACCGTTCAAGGACTCAGTTGACCGTGGTCTAGTTTCCGTACCCGATACCATCGCCATTGCGTTTGGACTCGCAGGTACCTTCACAGCACTCGCTACTCTCGTCACAACAATAATACTACGCAATCGTCCAAGTAAGTGCAGCGCAATGGTTAGTCCGCAGAACACTATGACCCATACCCTACCAGGCTACAACCGAAGAAGCCCGTGTTGACTCTGCTTAGGAGGACAAGACATCGAAATGCAACCACTAGTTCCTCCTTCCAACGAGAACGAAATAACGCTGAGGGCTGTGGAAACTGTGCTAGGCTTGTTCAGGAGTAATACTTGATACTTTGGATGACAAGGGTGAGCTTTGGAGGGAATACTTTCCACAGTGTTAGGTTAGGAGTAAACAGGATGGACTAGCAATGAATAGCACAAACGAAGCTTAATCAGATTCCCAATATTCATGGCAATGGACCCTAACAGTGATATGGTGTGACAAAAAGAGACCAGGAGGTAGAAGGCGACCTCATAATAATCGTTCTTCAAATTATATGCACTATGCAGCCCTGATCTTTCAGAGGCAGAAAAGGCTACTATCCAGATGATGACACTGAGAAAGCTAGCAAATACAGGATATATTGTGAGGCATTGCAGCGGTGTGAGTTCATGGTCGCTTCTCACCCTTCCCGTTCTCGCTCCGTTGTACGCTGACATTGAAGTTGAAATGGAACGATACGCTTTTCTAAAACACCGCTTTCACATCGATGCACCACTGCATGTTTATGCTTCCAGCCAGCGGCTGACTAGCCAACTAGCTATGGAATTTGAAT
>Ga0302325_10020009_pt1 | contig 14047 bp, 9 predicted proteins | sample Palsa_T0_2_FD_201948 | JGI IMG/M metagenome (GOLD analysis project Ga0302325, IMG submission 201948) | Peat permafrost microbial communities from Stordalen Mire near Abisko, Sweden - Palsa_T0_2 | ecosystem: Environmental > Terrestrial > Soil > Palsa > Peat permafrost | place: Sweden: Abisko... | reverse complement strand
GTCAAGCCACCACGTCATAATGGCCATGTAGGCGCCCACGACATATTGGATAACCAGTTCCCCCGGGATGGCGTCCGCAGAGTTCTTCTCGGCCGTGATGGGCAGTTTGTCGCGAGCAAGATCGGAAAGCATTTTGCGAATGGTGGCTAGACTGACGGTGCCGCCGCGGCTGCCCACCAATGCCCGATAGTGGGCGCGATGGTCACGGGCATGCTCAAACATGGGCAGGCTGAAGCCTAAATTTCGGCTCCCGTCACCTCGCGCGGTGGCCAGCGCTGCCCTCTGCCGATCTATGAGCAACTTGCGCAAGGGTTCAAAGCCGCTGCGCTTCAAATCATCCTTGCTCGTGTAGTGGGCATAGAACGTTGATCGGCCGACATTGGCCGCCTCGCAGATGTCCTTGATGGTGATTGCCTCGTAGCCCTTTTTCGGGATTAGCGAATTCAAGGCTTGTTGCAACATCGCCTTGGTACGCAGGATGCGCCGGTCCAACACTTTCTTTGCCATCACCACCACCCTTCACGGTCAGATTGAGCGGATCGTTCAATAACGGACATTTTGGCGGTTTTGTTCTGGACAACCTCCTGAACACCGTGTCCATTATCGTACGCTGTGTTCGCATCAACAATCTTAAGGATCTGGAGTTAAGTTTGAACCGGACAGGGGATTCGCCTGATCGCAACTTGAGCACCGGTGCACCACGCTGGGTGAAAGTGTTTGGGATCATCGCCTTTGTTCTGGTTCTGGTGTTTGTCATCCTGCACCTCGCTGGCCACGGCTTTGGCGGCCACGGCATGCACGGCATGGAACACGCGGGGTGAAGCCGCCATGACCCTGACACCGAGCCTGCGCAAGTTGGCGCTCACCCTGCATGTCACGTCCTCTATGGGCTGGTTCAGCGCAGTCGCTGCTTTCCTGGCTCTCGCCGTCGCCGGTCTGACGAGCCAGGACGTTCAGCCGGCGCGTTCCGCCGATCTCGCGATGGACTTGACCGCATGGTTCGTCATCGTCCCGTTTTGTTTCGCCTCGCTGCTTACCGGGCTTGTCTCGTCATTGGGTACCCCATGGGGCCTGTTCCGGCACTATTGGGTCTTGGTGAAACTCCTGATCACCATCCCCGCCACCCTGATCCTGCTGGTGCATATGCAGCCCATTAGCCTCCTGGCCAGCGCAGCATCAAAGACGGTATTGACATGGCCTGGCGCAGATCTGCACGGGCTGCGGAATCTACTCGTGACCGCCGCCGGTGCAGCGTTGCTGACGCTGCTCGTGCTTACGACGCTGTCGATGTACAAGCCGCGGGGCATGACGCGGTACGGGTGGCGCAGGCAGCGCGAGCTGCGTACGCCGTCACAGCCGTAGCCTCGGTGACTTCGCACCACAATCCGCGATAAACCATCGTCATGCCACTCTCACTCCAACCGAGTAGCGCGCAGGCGCAACGCGTTACCGATCACGGTCACCGAACTCAGTGCCATGGCCGCCCCCGCAATCATCGGACTGAGCAGAAGTCCAAAGGCCGGATAGAGCACGCCCGCCGCAATCGGTATTCCGATTACGTTATAGGCGAAGGCCAGTACCAGGTTCTGCCGGATGTTGCGCATCGTAGCGCGGCTGAGGTTCCGAGCCCGCACGATGCCCGCCAGATCGCCCTTGACCAACGTCACGCCCGCGCTTTCAATCGCGACCTCGGTGCCGGTGCCCATCGCGATGCCGACATCGGCCTCCGCCAGCGCCGGTGCGTCATTCACGCCGTCGCCCGCCATCGCCACGATACGATCCTCAGCACGCAGCCTGCGCACGACCGCGTTCTTGCCGTCGGGCAGCACCTGTGCCTCCACCTCCGTGATGCCGAGCTTTGCCGCCACGGCGTCAGCGGTCGTGCGGTTGTCGCCGGTCAGCATCACGATGCGGATCTTGTCGTCGCGCAATCTCCTCAGTGCCTCGGGCGTCGTCGCCTTGATCGGATCGGCGATCGCAAGAATGCTCGCCGCGTGATTGTCGATCGCCACGAACATCGCGGTCGCGCCCTCGCGCCGGAATTCTTCCGCACGTGCGTCCAGCGCACCCGTCTCGACGCCGAGATCTTTCAGCCATTGCGCCGTGCCCACGGCCACGCGCTTGCCGTCTACCGAGCCGGTGATTCCCTTGCCCGTGACGGATTGGAAGTCGGCCACCTTACGCAATGGGATGTTGCGCTCGCTCGCCGCCGCGAGGATTGCGGTGGCCAGCGGGTGCTCGCTTGAGCGTTCAAGGCTCGCTGCAAGCGAAAGCACGCTTGCATCGTCGTAGCCTTCGGCCGCTACGATCGCGCTCAGGCGCGGCCGACCTTCGGTTAGCGTGCCGGTCTTGTCTACAACCAGCGTATCGACCTTCTCGAACCGCTCCAGGGACTCGGCGTTCTTGATGAGGATGCCGGCACCGGCGCCCTTGCCGATGCCCACCATGATCGACATCGGCGTGGCCAGCCCGAGCGCGCAGGGACACGCGATGATCACCACGGACACCGCCGCCACCAGTGCATTGGCGAATGCTGGCTGCGATCCCCAGATCATCCAGCCGCCAAACGAGAGCATCGCGACGGCGATCACAGCCGGTACGAACCATGACGAAACCTGATCAGCCAGCCGCTGGATGGGCGCGCGACTGCGCTGCGCTTCGGACACCATCGCCACGATGCGCGCCAGGACTGTATCGGCGCCGATCTTTTCCGCGCGCATGACGAGCGACCCGGTGCCATTGACCGTGCCGCCGATCAGCTTCGCGCCCACCGTTTTCTCCACGGGCAGAGATTCGCCCGTGACCATGGATTCATCGACTGCGCTCGCGCCATCGATCACCGCGCCGTCCACTGGTACACGGCCGCCTGGCTTGAGTCGCAGGCGATCACCCGCCCGCACGTCCTCGAGTGGCACGTCCTCTTCGCCGCCATCTTCGCGCAGCCGCGTGGCGTGCGGTGGTGCAAGATCCAGCAGCGCGCGAATGGCGCTTCCGGTCCCGGCGCGCGCCCGCAATTCAAGAACCTGTCCCAGCAGCACCAGCACGGTGATGGCGGCGGCAGCCTCGTAATAGACCGGCACCGCGCCGTCATGCCGCAAAGTGGCCGGGAAAATCGCCGGGGCCAGCGTCGCCACGAGACTGTAGCCATAGGCTGCGCCAATCCCCAGCGCGATCAGCGTGAACATGTTGAGCGAACGGTTGACCAGTGAAGCCCAGCCGCGGCGGAAGAACGGCAGCCCTGCCCACAGAACGACCGGTGTGCTCAGCATGAGCTGAACCCAGCTCGAAGCGCGGGCCGGCACCAGATGACGCAGATTGGACAGATCAGCGCCAATTCCCAGCGCCACCACCGGCAAAGCGAGCAGGGCGCCGATCCAGAGCCGCCGCATCATCTCGATCAGCTCGGGACTTGGGCCGTCGGTTTCCGCCGCGTTGAGCGGCTCCAACGCCATACCGCAGATCGGGCAGTGCCCCGGACCCTTGTGCCGAATCTGAGGATGCATCGGGCAGGTGTAGATGACGTCGGCGCCGTCCGGTGCGTTCATCGGCGAGGCATCGTGATGCGGATGCGTAGAGTGTGCCGCATCGCCCGGCGTAATGTATTTGGCGGGATCGGTCACGAATTTCGATTGGCAGCCCGCACTACAGAAAAAGTAGGTTTCTCCGGCATGCTTCGCATGGTGTTTCGAGGTTGCAGGATCGACGTTCATCCCACAAACGGGATCCTTGTCGCCGACGATGTGCCGTTCAGTCATGATGGTGCTTGCTGACGTACCGCCCTGGTGCCTGCGTGACTGTGTCGAGGATCGTGGCGTGGATTCATTGCTCATTCCTCATCCGTCAGCGCGCGCAGGATCGGACAGTCCGCCGCTCGACCGTGGCCGGGGCACGCCGCAATGAGCATCGCGAGTCCGTCCCGAACGCGTTCAAGGGCTGCGATACGCGACTCGACATCCAGCAGCTTTGCCTGCGCCGAGCGCTTGACGCGTCCGACGTCGCGCTGCGCCGATAGCGCGAGCAATTGCTTGATCTCCTTCAGAGTGAAACCGAGCGTCTGCGCACGGCGGATGAAGCGCAGCCGTCCCAGCTCAAGTTCGCCATAGCGTCGATAGCCTGATGCCAGCCTTGTGCGCGGTGCAAGAAGTCCATTGCGTTCGTAGTAGCGCACCGTGTCGATGCCAACGCCACCGCGCTTAGCCAGTTGGCCGATTCCCAACGCTTCCATCGCTCTTGCCTCCATTTTCGCCTTCCAGCTTAAACCCTGGACCCAGGTCCAGAGTCAAGACCGACTCTGCGCCAGGATTCGGAAGTCGATTCACTGCCAAGCTAGGGCCGCCGCTTGCGCTGAGCCTCAGGCTTCGGGTGAGAAAAGAGATGTCATGACTGCCGTGATCGTGAGTAACGCCGCTATCAGGACATATTCGGCGGCTACCGACCGGCAAAACCACCGCCGGTTTGAACTGTCCCCCGGATTACACCCGGCCCGAGCCGCCATTTATTCGCGGCTGCAAGTCCCATCAGCAAGGCGAAGCCGACAACTTTGCCGATGAGCAATTCCCCATATGGTTCGCGTAAGGCGGCGACGTTGGGAAGGAGGACAACAGCCATGGTCACGCCTGCCAACAAGATCACCGGCACAAGCCAAGTGGCCGTCGCCGAGAATCGTTCGATGGCCGTGGCAGAATATCGGGGACACTTTCCGATGCGCGGCAGAGTCTGATGTCCCAAGGCGTCACCACGATGGATTGATTGATCAAAAAAAGGGGATGGGCGAGGATTTGCTCGAAGAGCCACCTTCGAGGGCATCGGACACACCGGTGCGGCGCACGATGTGACGACGGTTCTTGCGGTTCCCCGTCCTCCGGCCTAGTATTTGGTAGTTAAGAAGTGGAACCATCGTTTGACTATGCGCCCGATTCGGTTGCTCACCATCATCGCGGTCGTACTGGCGCTGCCGGTTTCCGGATTGGCGGCTGTAGTTCATGTTCGCACCTGCCCGGCACAGGCCGGCGCGGCGGATGGCGTCGCGATGAGCGTTGACTGCTGTCCGCAGCAGAGCACCGATAAGCACATCCCCTGTGAAATGCCGGACAAGGGTAGCCCCTGCAACCCGAGCAAACTCTGTCACGGTTGCAATGTCACTCAAGCCATTGACCGAGTTGAACTGATGTCCCTGCCGGCGGTGTCTACCACGGACACGGCTTTCTTCAGCGTTTCAACGTTCCCGGTCTCCCATAGTCCGCACGGACTGTGGCGACCACCGCGCGCAATCTAAATCCCCAGTAACTGTTCGTCGGCCCCTTCGTGTCTTCGAGACACGGGAACCGGTGCGCTACGGATCAATTGACGTCGATTGTTTCCGTCAACACGGCTGATCCTGTGCGGCCTGTAGGGCCTTCTACTGGTTCGGGGTGACGCCGTGTCGGTCTCCGGCGTGAAAGCCGTGGACCCGGAACTGGAACTCACGCGTGGTGACATGTGAACAACCAATTCTTAGCAAAGGCGGCCCTCGCAATCGGTGCAGCGGTCTTGGGCGGTCTCGTTGTATTCGCTCTCGAATCCTGGAGCAATCATAGCGCCCCTACCATGGGCGGTGCCGCTTCCACGGCGGACGCGTCGAAGAAATCAACGGATTCTGGCAATGCCAAAGGCGGCGAGCAACGCTGGTGGGACCCGATGATCGGCCCCTCCTCAATCAGCAATCATCCGGGCAAGAGCGCGATGGGGATGGAGATGGTCCCCTTTGCCCCCAAGGCGGTGAGCGGTGCCGAATTGACGATCGATCCGGCCGTCGTGCAAAACATGGGTGTGCAGACCGCCCCCGTTACCCGTGGCCCGCTGCACGTAACGATACGTGCAGTCGGCTTATTCAATCTGCCCGAGCCCGGATTGCACGACGTCAGCCTGAAGGTGGGCGGATGGATCGACAAGCTCTACGCCGACCAGGAGGGCATGCATGTCATGAAGGGTGAGCCGCTGTTTGCCCTCTACAGTCCGGAATTGCAGGTCGCTGAACAGGAGTTGATCTCGGCGGTCCGTTCGCAGCGCGCGCTGGATGGCGAAGCGAGCCCGGCACTGCGGACGGAGGGTGCAAGTTTGGTCGCTTCCGCTCGGCGCAAGCTTGAGCTCTGGGACGTGGACGAGCAGCAGATCGATGCGATCGCTAAGGCCGACAGCCCACCGCGCGACATTGTGTTCCGCAGTCCCGCGAGCGGGCATTTAGAAAACAAAATGATCGTCCAAGGGTCGGCGGTTCAGCCGGGGATGAAGCTGCTCGATATCGCGGATCACACCAAGATGTGGCTCGATGCTGAGGTCTATGAGGACCAGATCCCGCTCATCAAAATGGGCCAAACGGTGACGGCGATGCTGGACGCTATTCCCGGAAAAACGTTCACCGGCACGGTGAGCTTCATTTATCCGCATGTGGACCACATGACGCGTACGCTCATGGTCCGGTCCACGTTCGATAACCCGGCTTTCGAATTGAAGCCAGGAATGTATGCCGAGGCGAACGTCATTGCCGAGCCGGTGGCGGACTCAATTCACGTGCCGCAAGAGGCGGTGATCGATACCGGCACCAAACAGATCGCGTTCGTCGCGACGGAGGGAGGTCACTTTGCCCCGCGGACGGTGCGTGTGGGGATTCGGGCCGATGATGACCGATTGCAAATAGTTGACGGCCTTGCGGTCGGCGAGACGGTGGTCACCAGCGGCCAATTCCTCATGGATGTGGAGAGCCGCACGAACGAGGCGATTGCGAAACTCAGTCAGCAGAAAAGCAACTGAGCGCAACCTTTATTCCCTACAAAAAAATCGTGATCGCCAAAATCATCGAGTTGTCCGTCCGCAATCGCCTCATGGTGCTGTTGCTGACCGTTTTCCTGGTCGCCGCCGGAGTTTGGGCGACGATCAATATTGGGTTGGATGCCATCCCGGACCTCTCGGATGTGCAAGTGATTATCGTCACCGACTATCCCGGTCAAGCGCCCGACGTGGTCGAGAGCCAGGTGACCTATCCGCTAACTACCAAGATGATGGGCATCCCGCGCGCCAAAATCGTGCGCGGGCAGAGCATGTTCGAGCTGTCCTTTGTTTACATCATCTTCGAGGACGGCACAGACCTGTACTGGGCCCGCAGCCGCGTCCTGGAGTACCTCAACTCGGTACGCAGTCAATTGCCGGTGGGCGTCGAGCCGCGGCTCGGGCCGGACGCGACCGGGGTCGGCTGGGCCTACCAGTACGTGTTGAATCCGGGCTACTACTGCCCGGCGCATCCCAAAGGGGTCTGGCACGACGATCAGAAGGATCAATGGTACGCGGAACCTCGCGCAGCCCCCAACGATCGACAGGCCATGCTGATCAAGGTGCGCGCTTTCGACCGCCCCGGTGCTTGCCCATTGGACGGCACACCGCTGGTCTCGTCCAACCAAAATCTGGCCACGTTACGCAGCCTGCAGGATTGGTATTTGCGCTACCAACTCACCGCGGTGCCGAACGTTTCCGAAGTGGCCTCGATCGGTGGGTTCGTCAAGGAGTACCAGGTCGTCCTCAAGCCGCAGCGGCTGCTGGCATACAAGCTGGCTGTAAAGGACATCGTCTCGGCCATCCAGCGGTCGAATCACGACGTGGGCGGTTCGGTCGTGGAGATGAGTGAGAACGAATACATGGTCCGCAGTCGCGGGTATTTCGGCACGCCGCATGGCGCAAAGGCCGGCAACGCAATCGACGAGCTTAAGCGCGTGACGGTCGGGGTCAACCCCGAGAGCGGTACGCCAATCCTGCTGGGCGCCATTGCGACGCTGCAGATCGCAGGCGAAGAGCGGCGCGGCGTGGGCGAGTGGAACGGTCAAGGCGAGGCCGTCGGCGGGGTCGTCATCACTCGCTATGGCACCAATGCGAACCAAGTCATTCAAGATGCCAAGGCAAAACTTGCGGAACTGGAGGACGGATTCCCACCCGGTGTCTCCGTCAAGACGGTCTACGATCGTTCAGACCTGATCGAGCGCTCTATCCACACGCTCAAACACACGCTGCTGGAAGAGATGATCGTGGTCTCGCTGGTGTGCATCTTCTTTCTGCTGCACGGCCGCAGCGCTCTGGTCGCTATCTTTGTCATCCCCAGCAGCATGTTGGTCAGCTTGCTGGTCATGTACCAAATGGGCATCAACGCCAACATCATGAGTCTGGGCGGAATCGCGATCGCGATCGGCGTGGTCGTGGACAGCGCCATCGTCATGGTGGAGAACGCCCACAAGCACCTGGCGCACGAGGACGAGCGAGTCCAGGCGGGCGGTGAGCCGCGGCGGCAGATGGACATCATTATCGAGGCGGCTCAGGAAGTCGGTCCGAGCTTGTTTTTCAGTCTGCTGATCATCACCGTCAGTTTTCTGCCGATCTTCGGGCTGGTGGGTGAGGAGGGCCGGCTCTTTCGCCCGTTGGCGTTCACCAAGACCTTCGCCATCGGCTCAGCGTCCGTCTTGTCCATCACCATTGTTCCGGTGCTGATGAGCTACTTCATCAGTACGCGCGTGCTGCGAGAGACGTGGGGCAGAGTCGCGAACCTCGCGATTACGTGGGCCTTGATCGTCTTGCCGGCCGTGGGACTCCTGTTCCTCGCGCAGGCGTCTCCTGCACTTGCCCCATACCGCTGGTGGATGGCGGGCGGCTGGGCCGTGCTGCTGAGCATGCTGCTGTTGCCGCAGAAGGTGATCCACGAGGAGAAGAACCCGATCAGCCACGCACTGCAGAAGGCCTACGAGCCGTTCTTCTGGGGTGCGATGAAGTTTCGCTGGCCGGTGATGATAGTAGCAGTCGCATTCGTCGCTTCAGCCGCGTGGCCGTACCTGCACATCGGCAGTGAATTGATGCCCCCCCTCGACGAGGGCGACCTGCTTTACATGCCCACCACCGATCCGAGCATCAGTGTCAGCGAGGCGCGACAGATCCTTCAGCAAACCGACAAGTTGATAAAGACCTTCCCGGAGGTGCTCAGTGTCTACGGCAAGATCGGCCGCGCGGAGACCGCTACCGACCCCGCGCCGCTCGATATGGTCGAAACGGTGGTACGGCTGCAAACCGACCCGGCCAAGTGGCGCACACGCAAGATGCACTATTGGTTTGACCAGGCGCCTGGCTGGCTTATCTGGCCCCTGCATCACACCGTCTGGCCCGGCCAAAAACAGATCACGATGGACGAATTGGTATATGGCTGGCAGGAGGTTGGCGGTACCCGGCATCCCGGAATGAACGAGGTGGTTAGCCTTCCGGGCCTCGCCAATACCTGGACAATGCCGATTGCGAATCGCACCAACATGCTTGCGACCGGGATCAAGACACCGGTGGGCATCAAGATCATGGGACCGGACCTGCAGGTGCTGTCGGATCTCGCCGCAAAGGCATCGATCCTCATGCGCTCGGTCTCCGGCACCACCAGCGCCTACGCCGAGCGCACGCTGGGCGGGTACTATCTTGACATCGACCCCAAACCCGAGCAGATCGCCCGCTACGGTCTCAACACCGGCGACGTGCAAGACGTAGTTCAGACGGCCATCGGGGGGATGCAAGTGAGCACCACGGTCGAAGGGCTGGAACGGTATCCGGTCAATGTGCGGTATGCCCGCGACTTGCGAAGCGATCCCTACCGGATCAAGCAGATGCTCGTCCCCGTTTCGACGAGCGCGCAGGTGCCGATCGGGCAGCTGGCCGACGTCACCATTCAGCTAGGCCCTCCCATGATCCGCAGCGAGAACACGAGAACCTCGACTTGGGTGTTCGTGGACATGTCCGGCCGCGACTTGGGCTCTTACATGGCCGATGCCCAGAAGATGATCGCGGATAAGCTGCCGATGCCCAACGGATACACGCTGGCCTGGTCTGGACAATACGAAATTATTCAGCAGAACAGCACGCGGTGGAAAGTCGCGGGCCTGATCGCGCTCGTGACGATCATCCTCCTCCTCTACGCCGCGTCGCGAAGTTGGCTTCGCACCCTCATCGTGCTGCTCACGGTACCGTTCAGCGTCGCCGGGGCCATCTGGTTCCTATGGCTGCTGGGGTACAACTGGTCGGGGGCGGTGATCGTCGGTCTGATCGCGCTGGCGGGGTTGGGGGCTGAGATCGGCATCGTCATGCTGTTATATCTGGACAACAGCTACGAGGGGTTCAAGGCCGCCGGGCGGATGAACACGGACCAGGACCTGCGCGATGCCGTGCATCAAGGCGCGGTGAAGCGAATCCGTCCCATGACCATGACGGTGGCGGCAGCATTTATTGGCCTGGTCCCCTTAATGTGGGCGAGCGGGGCCGGAGCGGACGTGATGCGCCGAATCGCCGCTCCGATGATCGGGGGTCTGTTCACTGGCTTTCTGATGGCATTGCTCATTTACCCAGTCATTTTTTATGTGGCAAAAGACGTCGGCTCACGTCGTAGCCGGAATCGGACGGAGGCTCGGCGCACGCCGGTAGTCGCCAGCACGGGTACACAGAACGGTGAGGGCGGTACATGAGTAATTTTACTACTATTGGCCGCTTGCTGACGGTGGTGTGGCTGGCTGCACTGGCGGGCTGCACCGTTCACCCGGCGGGCGAACGCGAAGAACGCCACGCGGCCCTGCAGATGGGCAAGCCATTCGAGAAGCGCATTGAAGTCCGCGATAGCCAGCCACTGCCGGACAACCCAACGCCTGACCAATTGGTCGATTACGCACAGCTCAACAATGCCGAGTTGGAGCAGCACTATTGGGAATGGCGGTCCGCGATCGAGCAGATTCCGCAGGATGGCACGCAGACCACGACGCTCAACGTGGCGGCCGGCACCAGCATCACCCATGGGCACGCCAGTTGGGGCAGCAGCACGCTGGCCCTTTCCAACGATCCCATGACGGACATCAAGTGGCCAGGCAAGTTGGATGCCGCCGCCAAGCAAACGCTGGAGGACGCCCGGGCCACCGGGCGCCGCTTCTTCAAGGTCAAGTACGATCTACGGAGCAAGGTGCTCAGCGCCTACTATGACTACGCATTGACCGCGGCACTGATTCGCCTGGAGCAAAGCAACCAGCAATTGCTCCAAACGATCGCCGTGGTCACTAAAGCGCGAAACGATGCCGGCGCTTCCGGTCAACAAGAGGTTCTCAAAGCCAGCAATGAAGTGGATATGTCGGGCAACGACATTGCCAACATGCAATCGCAGCTACCGAGCCAGCGCGCCATGATCAATGCACTCTTAAGCCGCTCCGCGGATGCACCACTGCCGGTGCCGGCGGACCTGCCACCGGTGCGCACCATCGTCTATGGGGACGGGGAACTGGTCGAGTTGGCGGCCAAGCAGAACCCCGAGCTGACCGCGCTCGCCGACGAGATTCGCGGCCGAGGCCAGGGAATTCGGCTTGCCAAGCTTCAATACGTACCCGATTTCAACTTGAGTGTGGGAACCGATCTGATGGGCATCACGCAAACACTATTGGGTCAGGCGACGATCCCGATTCTCCGATACGAGGCGCTCAACGCTGCCGTCGCGCAGGCCGAGGCTAAACTTCGCGCCTCCGAGGCGATGCGCCGCCAGGCTGGCAATGACCTGACGGCTCAGGTGGTCGCGGACATTGCGATCATTCGAGATGCCGGTCGCCAGCTCGACTTGTTCGAGCACACCATCCTCCCCCGCGCTCATCAGACGGTCGACATCGGCCGGTCCGCCTATGAAACCGGCCACGCCTCGCTACTCGACCTGTTGGACGATCAACGATCATTGATTGCGATTGAGCGCCTCGTGGCCAAGCTCAGAATCACGCAAGCGACGCATCTTGCGGAGCTTGAGTCAATCACGACCAGCGATCTGACGAGTCCTCGTTATGCTGACACGGCAGCGACGGCCCAATAGCGTCACGTCGTACCCTTCAATTGGGAGTATGAGGGAAGCTTGCGTACCGTTCAGGACTGAGGGGCTGAGGATCAAGCTACAATCGAGATTGAGGCGCCGATCGTTCCAGTTGGAGCATGGAATATTAACTAGAACCTATCTCAAAACTGTTTGAGCAGGATGCATAGGGCTGCAAGCTGCACGAAGCCGAGGAAGTTGATCGGATAGTACTCCCAGCGCACCAGGAGCCGACGTTGCCACTGAATCCAAGCGAAGAAACGCTCGACGATCCAGCGCCGCTCGTAGCGGCGCAGCCGTCGCCCATCCTGGGTCTTGCGTTTCGTTCGGTTGGACTTGTGCGGAGCGATCATCTCCACGCCCTGCGAGCGCAACTGCTCGTCGAGCGGATCGCTGTCGTAGGCTTTGTCGCCAATCAGCTTCTCGGGCTTCGCCTCGATCATGTAAAAATCGAAGGTGAGCTGCACGAGCGTGACTTCGTGATGGTTCGCGGCGTGCGTCGTGACCGCCAGCGGCAAGCCGTGGCGGTCGACTATCGCCATGATTTTTACGCCTTTTCCGCGTCGGGTCGGGCCAATCTGCTCTCCACCGCCCTTGGCCGATGCAAACATGGCATCGATGTAGCACTCCGATTCGTCCACCTCGCCCTGCTCGCGCAAACTGTTCGCAAGCTCGGTCAGCGCGGCACGAATCACTTCGCTCTGACACCACTGCTGAAAGCGGCGGTGCACTGTCTTGTAGTTCGGATAAGACTGCGGAAGCATGTGCCACTGAGCGCCGGTGTTGAGAATCCACAGCGCTGCCTCAAGCACCTTGCGCGCAGGGATCGGCTTGCGGCCCGGGCGATCGTCGGGATAGTGCTCCTCCGGAAAGTGCTTCCGGATCAGCTCCCACTGCGCATCGGTTATGCCTAGCACACATCGATTTTACCTATGAATCAGCGCCTTCACAGAGTTTTGAGATAGGTTCTAGGCGTATCTATCAATATCAGGTACCTATCTGGACGTAAGTGCGAGAAATATTCCATGATCCGTCTGATAAAAGCGCTGCATCGTCAATAGGTTAGTCTGCTTTCAGACCCGGACTGAAAATCCGCGTGTCGGTGGTTCAATTCCACCCCTGGCCACCACTAAATTTAGCCATAGTGTCCACACCCATTGTGGAATAAACGCTGATTGCGTGGAATATTCTCGTTATCTCGTCCTGGTGCTCCTGTACACGGCGCTGCAGCCACTTGGGTCCCATCCCCAGCGATGCGCAGCGCCTTTTGACGCGGCAACCTTCGCGCAACGACTGCGACGAATGGGCGCCCTGATAATTCAGCGAATCAGCTCACCCCTCCATATCTGTCCGCTGTTGACCCTGAACTGACCGTCGTGACTGTCCGCTCTACGGCCCCAGAGATTGTATATAGGTGATAACCTTAATCGGCAGCAGGTATGAATACGAAAGGACCAGAATCAGCGGACGAGCACTGTTTATCTGGAATGGAGCCGTCAATGAACAGCGTACAAATCGAACAGAAGAGCTATGAGATGCCCCCGCGAGAGGGGATCAGTATTGCGCATTTTCTCACCGTGGCCGACATCGAGCGATCGGCTCGCTACTACGAAAAGGTCTTCGGCGCTCGCATTCTGAGCCTGGGTGACGGCAACGCACCAGCGTACCTTCAGCTCGCGAATATCTGGATGATTCTGAACGTTGGAGGCGGGCCGACCCCGGATAAGCCGACGGTAACGCTCAGCGTCCCCGACCCGAATCACATCAACAGCTTTATAAATTTTCGCGTTGCGGATATTCAAGCGTGCTATAAATTATGGAAAAGTCGAGGAGCGGAGTTCATCACGGAGCCGATCCCCAAGTACGGCGAGGCGCGCTGCTACATTCGCGATCCTGACGGATATATTATCGAGGTCGGACAGAGCACAGACCTCACATACGGTTAACGCTCGTCCCGGACGTAAGTTTGCTGGTCGCCTGTGACATCAGGCGCTGTTCTTCGTCGCTCGAACCGAATACCGCAAACATTGGTCGTGGCACGCTAGCTTTCTTTCCTTCGTGGCCGGTTGAGCGGAAGAATCGAACACTCAAAGATTAGGCAAATTGGCCGTGGGTGCCTAGAGCTATCAGTAAAGCGCCCAGGGCAGGACTTGACCCTGAGCCGACTGTGGC
>Ga0302325_10020001_pt1 | contig 14051 bp, 12 predicted proteins | sample Palsa_T0_2_FD_201948 | JGI IMG/M metagenome (GOLD analysis project Ga0302325, IMG submission 201948) | Peat permafrost microbial communities from Stordalen Mire near Abisko, Sweden - Palsa_T0_2 | ecosystem: Environmental > Terrestrial > Soil > Palsa > Peat permafrost | place: Sweden: Abisko... | reverse complement strand
GAGCTCGTCGGCGCCGAGCAGCGAGCCGCGCAGCCGCAGGTCCGGCCAGACCTCCTCCTGCACGCCGGCGACGACGACCACGTCCCATTCCAGTCCCTTGGACCGGTGCGCGGTCAGCACCCGCACACTGTCCTCGCGCACCGCCTGCTCGGCCAGCGTGTCCCCCGCGATCTCCTGACCGCTCAGGCTGTCGAGGAACAGCTGCGGGCGGCCGGGTGGCAGGTCGTCGGCGAACCGCGCGGCCGACTCGAACAGCGCCAGCACCGCGTCCAGGTCCCGGTCGGCGGCCGGGTCGCGCTCGGCCTGCCGCTCCCACCCCGCCGCCAGGCCGGAGGCGTCCCAGACCGCCCAGAGCACATCCTCGGCGCTGCCGCCGTCGTCGAGCCGCTCGCGCGCCACCGCGAGCAGGGCCGCGACCCGGCGGGCGGGCGCCGCGACCCGGTCGCTGACCGCGTGCAGGCAGCCGGGGTCGGCCAGCGCCTCGCGCAGCGTCGCCCCGTCAAGCGCGCGCCGCAGCTTGCGCAGGCCGAGGGTGTCGGTCTGGCCGAGCGGTCCGGTCAGCAGCTCAACCGCGGTCTCCTCGTCCAGCCGGTCCGGCTGCAGCGCGCAGCGCAGCAGCGTGAGCAGCGGCCGCACACCCGGCTCGTCGGGGAGCGGCAGCTCGTCGCCCGCCACCGTGACCGGGACCCCGGCCGCCGCCAGTGCGCGTCGCAGCGACGGCACCTGGCGCTGCGCGGAGCGGACGAGGACCGCCATCCGCCCCCAGGGCACCCCGTCGGCCAGGTGCGCCCGGCGCAGCGTGTCCGCGACGACGGCCGCCTCCTGCGCCTGGGTGTCGGCGACGCAGATCCGCACCTCCCCCACCGGCCCGCCGCCGACCGGGAGCAGGGCGCGGTGCGACACCGAGTCGCGGTCATCGCCCGCGGCGGCGCGGCCCGGCGCCGGGGCGGCCGGCAGCCGCCGGGCGATCCGGCGCGAGGCCGCGAGCAGCGCCGGACCGCTGCGACGGCAGGTGCGCAGCGCGATGACCGGGGCCGGCGTGCCGTCGGGGCCGGCGAACTTGTCGGGGAAGCTGGTCAGCACGCGCACGTCGGCGCCGCGGAAGGCGTAGATCGACTGGTCGGGGTCGCCCACCGCCACCAGGTCCCTGCCATCCCCCGCCAGCGCCTGCAGCAGCGCCTCCTGGGCCGGGTCGCAGTCCTGGTACTCGTCGACGAACACCGCGTCGTAGGAGTCCCGCTCCCGCTGCCTGGTGGCGGCCGCGCCGAGCAGCCCGGCGGCGATCCTGACGATCTCCGCGTAGTCGTAGGCGGGCACCGGCGCCAGGTCGAACCGCGCCGAGTACCGGTCGAGGAACGCGCCCGCCGCCACCCAGTCGTCACGCTTGCACCGCCGGCCGAGCTGGCGCAGGGCCTTGCCGTCCAGGCCCCGCTCCGCCGCGCGCATCAGGACGTCGCGCAGCTCCTCGGCGAAGCCCCTGGTCGCGAGCGCCGGACGGAACCGATCGGGCCAGTCACCGGCGCCGTCGGCGATCTCGCCGCGCAGCAGCCGACGGATCTCAAGCAGCTGCTCGGGCGCGGAAAGCAGCCGCGGCGGCTGGTCGCCCGCCAGCACGAACTCCCGGCGGACGAGCGCGTAGGCGTAGCTGTGGAAGGTCAGCGCGAGCGGCGCCGACGTGGTGCGGCCGAGCCTGGCGGTGATGCGGTCGCGCAGCTCCCCGGCCGCCTTGCGGCTGAAGGTCAGCACCAGGATGCGGCTGGGATCGATGCCGCGCCGCTCGATCCGCTCCGCCACCGCCGCCACGATCGTCGTGGTCTTGCCGGTGCCGGGCCCGGCCAGCACCAGCAGCGGGCCGCCCTTGTGATCGACCACCCGCTGCTGCGCCTCGTCGAGGACCGGCGGCGCCGGGGAATCGGCGGCCGGCGCGCGGCGGACGAGTCGGTAACCGTTCATGATGCCTGTCATTGCACCACGCGCCACCGACATTCGACGGCGGGTTCAGGCAGTGGGTTCAGGCAGTGGGTTCAGGCAGTGGGTTCAGGCAGTGGGTTCAGGCAGTGGGTTCAGGCAGTGGGTTCAGGCAGTGGGTTCAGTGCTTGCCCGCCCGCGAGTCGCCCGCCCAGCGGGCACGGCGCATATCGACCCGGACCGGCCCGCCCGGCGGGATATGCGGGGCCGCCCGCAGCGAGGTCCCCTCGGCCAGGTAGTGCTTGAGCGCCCGGGCGTCGTGGCCCGGGGCCGGGGTGCCGTCGGCGTGGACCACCCGCCACCAGGCGACGCCGCCGCCGTAGGTGGCCAGCACCCGGCCGACCTGGCGGGGGCCGCCGGCGCCGAGGTACTCGGCGATGTCGCCATAGGACATCACCTGCCCGGGCGGGATCGCGTCGACCACGTCAAGCACCCGGGCCGAGTAGTCGTCGAGCTCCTCATCCATGGTCCGACCGCCGGCGCAGCACCGCAAGCCCGCCGCCCGCCGCCGCCAGCGAGACGAGCGCGAGCAGCGCGAACATCACCAGCTGGGCGGAGCCCCGCACCCCCACCGGCGCGGCCGGCGCCGCCGCCGCGCCGCCGCCGAAATGGGCCGACAGCGCGACCCTGGTGCCCGCCGGGTGCTCGCGGATCAGCTTCCCCGCCTCGATCAGCGCCGCGTCCGCGTTCACGATGCCGAACCCGGTCAGCACGTTGTAGCTGCCGCCGGAGATCGGCTGCTGCGCGGTGGCCGTCAGCGCCTCCATCACCTCGGCGGGCGAGATCCCCGGGTACTTCGACTTGATCAGCGCGGCCACGCCCGCCACCAGCGCGCAGGCCGGGCTGGTGCCGCTGACCGTGTAGTACTCGCCGTTCCTGCCCTGGGCGGGCACCGACTTGCCGGGGGCCGCGACCTGGACCGAGAGGTTGCCACTGGAGAACGAGGTCGGCTGGCCGCCGCTGTTGACCGCGCCCACGCCGATCACGCCTGGGTACTCGGCCGGGAACGACACCGGCGCCCAGCCATGGGCGCCGGTGCGCACGTGCTGCTCGTCGTTGTTGCCCGAGTTGCCCGAGGACGCCACCAGGACGACGCCCCGGGAGTAGGCGTACTGCAGCGCGGCCCGGACCACGCCGCTCGCCGCCGAGTAGCCGATCGACATGCTGATCACCTGGGCGTGATCGCGGACCGCCTCCCTGATGCCTTCGGCCAGCTCATTTTGGATCTCGCCCTCACGCTCGTCGTCGTATTTCTTGTAGCCCGGATCGGTCGTGTCCGGTATCACCCGGATCGAGAGGATCTGCGCGTCCGGCGCGACCCCGATGATGCCGTCCCCGTCGCCGAAGCCGTCCCCGTGGCCGGCGATGATCGACGCCATCCAGGTGCCGTGCTGCCCCCAGTTCGGGTTGCTGCGCGGGGTGTTCAGCTGGGTGAAGTCGGTGCCGGTGATGACCGAGCCGGTCAGGTCGCTGACGTTCGGGTCCACCCCGCTGTCGATCACCGCGACGGTGACGTGGGCGCCCTCGCTCAGCGACCACGCGGGCGGCACGTTGAGCATGTCGAGCACCCACAGCTGCTGCTGCCTGACGGAGTCAGACGGCGCCGCCGACGCCGCCACGGCCGGCCCGGCCGCCAGCGCCAGCGCCAGCCCGCCGCCCGCCAGGGCGCAGCCCAGGCGGCGTGCGCGCGTCAGCATCCGGGCGTCCCCGGACAGTGCGGCGTCGGCACCGGCGGGGCGACGGCGGCCAGCACCGCCCGCGCCACCCCCAGCCCCACGCTCGTCATCTCGCCGTCCGCGTACGTGTCGCCGGAGACCGGCTCCCAGGGCCGGCTGTCGGCGTAGCCGACCGCGTAGAGCGCCACGTACGTGCCGGCCCAGATGGACCCGGACAGCTGCCGCCGCTGGTCGGTGAACCAGGCCGCCGGGGTGCCCTTGAAGGCCACCGCGCGCACCCCGGGGGCGATCCCCCCGGTCAGGGCAGCGTGGCCGAGCTCCCTGACCGTCGTTGCCGCCTGCGCGGTGGACGGCAGCACGGCGACGCCCACGGTCACCACGTAGCTCTTGGTCCCGTCGGTGTAGGTGGCCCGGAGCACGGCCGAGCAGCCGTTACGGTCGAGCACGGTGGCGGCGGCGGGGTCGGTGGCGGCCCGGCAGGCGTCCTGCCCGGCGATGCCGATCCGCCCGGCCGTCAGCGTCAGCGGGGAGCCGCCGTCGAGCACGGCCGGCGGCGGGTAGCTGACCGAGGTCGGGAAGATCGCCCCGGCCGACAGCACGCGCCACTTCCGGCCGAACTCCCAGTTGACGATCTCCCGCTGCTGCCCGGCCGTGAACCGCCGCGGCAGCAGCTGCGTGGCCACCCCGAACAGCGAGACGATGAGCCCGATCAGGCCGAGCACGAGCGCGATGCCCGCGATGGCGGTGCTGGCCGACGGGCGGCGCGACCGCGACTTGGGCGGCGGCGCCTCATATCCGGGCGACTCGTCGCCGTGCCTCGGCTCGCCCTGGTACTGCGGCTGGGCATCGCGCCACGGCTGATCACCGTGTGCGCCATACTCCGTTGCCACATGCAAATGGTAGGGCTTGCGGTGACCGGTGACCGGTCAGCGAATCGTTTTTGTTATTACTAAGACCTCACAGTAACGAGCCCAGTCCGGCGACGAGCGCCGCCCGGCCGACCCCGGGACCGCACCGGCCTCTCGGTGACCAGGCAGGTCCCCACCCCGAAAGGCACAACCCATCATCCCGAACGATCCCGTGGTTCCACCATCAGGCCGGCTTTCCCGTTAAAGGCCGCTGGCGGCGATGAACAGGCTGCCCGGCCCGGTCGCGGTGACCACTCCGTCGGCGGCCGACAGGAAGCACGATTCGCCGCGCCCGAGGGTGAGGTACCCGGCGTCGGCCGCACCGTCGACGGCCGCACCGCCAAGGGCCGCATCGCCGCCTGCCCGCAGCGCCGCCGTGCCCTCGGTGCAGAGCACGATCCGGGGGCCGCCGGTCCCTGGCAGCTCGACCTCGCCGCCGAGCTCGGCCCGGTACAGCCGGAACTCCGGTGCGGGCGAGTCGTAGCCGAGCACGCCGCCGCCGAGCGGGCGCGGCTCGAGCACCGGCACCGCCACCGCCGGATCGGTCAGCTTAAGCAGCTCGGGCACGTCGATGTGCTTCGGCGTCAGCCCGGCCCGCACCACGTTGTTGGAGTTGGCCAGCAGCTCCACCCCGGTGCCGTGCAGGTACGCGTGCAGCCCCCCGGCCGCCATGAAGACCGCGTCGCCCGGCTCGAGCACGGCGTGCCGGAGCAGCAGCGACGCGACCACGCCGAGGTCACCCGGGTGCTCGCCGCTCAGCCGGACCGTCGCCGCGCAGGCGGGCGCGTAGGGGCCGCCGCGCGCGGCGACCGCCGCGCAGCCGCCCGCGACCTCGTCGACCAGCGCCGCCCGGCGGCCGCCGGGCCAGGCCAGGATCGCGGCGAGCGCCTCCGTCAGCGCCTGCGGGCCGGTCGCGCCGGCCAGGATCGCGGTGACCGGGTCGAGCTCGGGGACCTCTAGCTCCTTCAGCAGCGCGACCGCGTCCTCCGGTGCGCGCATCCCGGCCAGCACCTCGAACCGGGTGAGCGCGCAGAGGATCTCCGGCTTGGGCCAGTCGTCGGTGTAGTTGCGGGACTTGTCGCCGAGGGCAAGGCCGCGCTCGTTCTCCGCCCGGAACCCGGCCTCGGCCTGCGCCCGCGACGGGTGCACCTGGATCGACAGCGCCTGCTCGGCCGCCAGCACCTTGAGCAGGAACGGCAGCCGGCCGCCGAACTCGGACGCGCACAGCGGGCCAAGCTGGCCGACCGGGTCAGCCGCGATCACCAGGTCGAGCGTGGTCCGGCCGCCCGGCCGCTCCACCCCTGACGGCGCCGACGGGTGCGCGCCCATCCACAGCTCCGCCTCCGGCTCCGCCGTCGGAGCGGGACGCCCCTGAAGTTCGGCGATGGCCGTATGCGATCCCCACGCGTAGGGCTGCGTTACCGGCTCAAGTAGATCCATCCGCGCATGCTATTGGCTCAGGCGCACGCCCGCTATTCCGTTGAGCCTCCCCGCGAGTCGAAGGGCGCGCCGGTGCCGCGACGAGGGTTCAAGCGCCCGGAGACGAGCGGGATAACACAGTGTCTACGGGATGCTCGACTAGGGCGATCACTCGGCTGGCCATGAACCTCGCGGTCCGCACGACCGTCCCGGTCCGCGTGACCTCGGTCACCTCGACGATGCCGCGCCCGGTGCTGACCTCGACCCGCCGCCCGGCCCGGGTCGCGGAGACCTCGTAGGTTCTGGTCCCCTCGCCGGCGTCGACCACGATCTCCACGCGGTCCCCCTTCACGGCAGCCTCCCCGCACGTCACCCGCGCCCGCAACTCAACGCGCGTTTCAGGACATACCCGCCGCGCGCCGTTCCATCCGGCGCATCCGCCCGAGGCCGCCAAGCGGTCATTCGTTTCTCGCGACCTCGGGTCCGGTGATGCGTTTCAGCAGCGGGAAGGTGGCCGCGATGATGCCGAGGGCCGCCAGGGTCCCGCCCGCGGTGATGAGGTAGTACGCGGCGCCGGGTGCGACCATCGGATGTTGCTGTGCCTCGGAGGTGAATATCGCGGCCGCGCCGAACCCGGCGCCGATCGCGACCGCGGCGACGGCGAGCAGCGGGATGGCGGCTTCGATCGCGACGACGCGGCGCAGCGTGGCGAGCCGGGCGCCGGTGAGCCGCAGCAGGCTGAACGGCCGCTTGCGGTCGGCCAGACCGGCCGCGATGCCGGTGGCGAGCGTGCAGCCGGCGATCAGCAGGCTGACCACGATCACCGTGTCCGCGAGCTGCTGGAAGCCGTTGATGGCGGTAATACCCTGCCTGATCTGGTCGCCGATGGTGGACGGCCCGTCGCTGGTGGGATACGCCTGCGCGTCCTCAAGCACGGTCCTGACCTGCTCGGCCGCTGCCGCGGAGCCGTTCGTCGCCACGTCGACGGCGTCCACGCCGAGGGTGTCAAGCCGCGCGGCCGGGACGCTCGCGGCTGGCCAGGTGATCCCGGCCGGGTCTTCGTTGGACGGCAGGCCGCCGAACCCGTCCTCAGGGAACGCCGCCACGCTGGCCCCGGCCGGGCAGTGGCCAAGGGCGGGAACGGCCGCGAGTTGCGCGCACGAGACCACGCCGGCCGGAACATAGTAGGACTGGGTGCCGTCGGGCAGCGGCACGGGAATGTTCAGCCGCGATTCCGCGCGGACCACGACCACCCCGTGGACGCCCGGGATGCCGCTCAGCTGTGCCGTGAGCGGCGCGGCGGGCGCGGCCGGCCCCACGCCGGTCGTGGCGGCATTTCCTTGGGGCCCATCGCTGGGCTGCTGGTCCGCCAGCTGGTCCGTCACCACGGACGCCTCCGCCGACGCCTGCGCGGGGCTGCCCGACTGGGCGACGTCCTTGGCGTCCTGGGTGGTGATGAACACCACGGCCACGGTGGTGATGAACAGGGCGAGCACCAGGCCGCTGACCGCGCGGAAGGCGGCCCTCGGGTCGTCGGCGAGGCGACGGGCGGCGATCAGCGCGCCGGGGCCGCTGGTCCACCGGGCCATGACGCGTGCCGCGGCCATGGTGAGCCAGGGGCCCGCGATGATCAGGCCGACGATGATGAGCACGAAGCCGGACACGAACTCCTGGACCTGCCCGGGTATGGAAGCCGGGTGCCCGACCACCGCGAAGAAGCCAAGCTCGGCCAGGCCGGCCAGCAGCGGCAGCACCCGCCAGGCCCGCGGCGGCTTCGGCGTGACCCGGCGGGCGACGCCGAGCGGGGAGATGTGCACCCGGCGCAGGGCCAGCCGGGCCGCCGCGGTGGCGGCCACCGGCACGCCGATCGCGACCGCGAGGATGTCCGGCGGGCTGAGCGACAGCTCGCCGGGGAAGAACGGCTGGCCGACGAACGAAATCCGCGTGACCGGGATGCGCAGCAGGAAGAAGACCCCGAAGCCGAGGGCGACCCCCGCCGCCGCGGAGGCGGTCGATTCGACGGCGGCGAGCAGCGAGACCTGCTTGCGGGTCGCGCCGGCCAGGCGCATCGCCGCGAACCGCTGCTCGCGCCGGGCGGCCGCCAGCCGGGTCGCGGTGGCGATGAAGATCAGCATCGGGATCAGCACCGCCACCGCCACCACGGACAGGATGAGGTCGCTGGTGCTCGCCCCGCCGCCGCCGCCGGGCGGGAAGTAGTCCAGGCCCTTGGGGTTCACCGGGGCGTTGCCGTTGGGCACCGTCGAGCCGGGCACCGCCGTGGCGATCGAGGTCACCCGCACGCTGCCGGGCGTGCCCGCCAGCTCCGCCGGGGTGCGCCCGACGATGATGACCAGCGAGTTCGGCGACGGCAAGGCGGCCTCGCCGATCGGGCCGGCCAGGCGGCCGGGGTAGCGGTCGGCCAGCTGGTCGGCCGGGGTGGACCGCAGCAGCGCGGCCAGCGCGGGCGAGGCGTAGTACTGGCCAGGTCCCGGGTCATGGGGGATGCCCGGCGGCACCGGCGACGAGGCGCCGGTCGCGGCGACGTCGAAGCGGTTGATCGGCCGGCCGTCGAAGGTGTCGCCGCCGGGCTGCCACCACAGCGGGGCGATGCCCGCGTTGGCCGGGCCCGCGGGCGCGGACGCGGTCCCGGTCCAGAACCAGGCGTGGCGGCTGTTCCAGGTGCTGACCGCGTTGGTGGCGGCCACCGCGGTCAGCAGCAGGCCGACGCCGACGCCGACCGCGGCGGCCAGGACGACCAGCCGGGTGAGCGCCTCGCGGCCGCCGCTGAGCGCCAGCCGCAGCCCGAGCGCGATCACGCCTCGGCTCCGGTGAGCGTGCTGACCTTGCCGTCCCTGACGATGACCTCGCGGTCGGCGTAGGCGGCGACCCGCGCGTCGTGGGTGACCAGGACGACGGTCGTGCCGCGCTCGCGGACGGCGGCGGTGAGCAACTCCATCACCAGCTCGCTCGACACCGAGTCGAGCGACCCGGTGGGCTCGTCGGCGAACAGCACCTCGGGCTCGGCGACCAGGCCCCGCGCGAGCGCGACGCGCTGCGCCTGCCCGCCGGACAGCTCCCCGGACCTTCGGTGCTCTAGCCCGTCCAGGCCGAGCGCGGGGAACCACTTCCTGGCCGCCGTCATCGCCGGGCCGCGGCGGGTGCCCGACAGCAGCAGCGGCAGGGCGACGTTCTCGGCCGCGGTCAGCTCGGGGACCAGCTGACCGGACTGGAACACGAACCCGAACCGGTCCCGGCGCAGCGCGCTGCGCCGGTCGTCGCTCAGGGTGTCAAGCCGCTCGCGGCCGAACCAGACCTGCCCCTGCGCGGGGACCAGGATGCCCGCCAGGCAGTGCAGCAGGGTGGACTTGCCGGAGCCGCTCGGCCCCATGACCGCGACGATCTCGCCCGGCCTGACTCCGAGCGAGGCGCCGCGCAGGGCCGGCGTCTCTCCGAACGAAAGGAACAGGTCGCGCGCCTCGATGATCTTCGCGGTCCCGGTGGCCGCCGCGACGGCGGGGTCGACGGGGCGGGCGGGGTGGATGGGGTGGATGGGGCGGGCGGGGCGGGGGAACTGCGCGGTCACCGGCGCACCGCCCGCGCGAGCAGGTCCAGCCGGGCCGCGGTGTGGTCGATCCATCGAAGGTCAGCCTCCAGTCGGTACAGCGCGTGGTCGGCCAGCAGCACGCCGAGCGGATCGGTCTCCCGCTTGAGCTCGGTCAGCTCGCGCATCCGCTGCAGGTGCGCCCCGCGCTGGACGTCCAGGTAGCGGTCGGCCGGCCGGTCGAGCATGAGCGCGAGCACCACCTTGGAGAACAGCTCGCTCTGCAGGTCCGGCTCCGGCGGGACCGGCTCGGCCAGCCACCGCTCCACGTCGGCGACGCCCGCCTCGGTGATGACGTACCGCCGGCGTTCGGGCCCGGCCTCCTGCTCGACCGGCCCGGCGACCGCCTTGCCGTCCCTGGCCAGCCGGGACAGGGTCGCGTAGGCCTGGCTGTAGCGCAGCGGCCTGCCCCGGCCGAAGTACGCGTCGTAGTCGCGTTTCAGGTCGTACCCGTGGCTCGGCCCGCGCTCGAGCAGGCCAAGCAATGTCAGCGGAACGCTCATAACCGAGAGAATACTCCAAGAGTATTCTCTGAGTAAGTAGTTGCACGGAAAGATCTCGCCCAACGGGCGGCTCGGGAGTAAGCCGGGACCGTTACTCATGAGCTTTGGGGTCTGACTCGGCCCGTAACGACCGGTGGCCGGCCCCCGCGGGACTTCCCGCAGGGCCGGCCACCGGTGCGAACCGCTTAGTACGTGGGCAGCGACGGGTCCACCTGGTTGACCCAGGCCAGGACGCCGCCGCCGACGTGCACGGCGTCGGCGAAGCCGGCCGACTTGAGGACCGCGAGCACCTCGGCGCTGCGGGCGCCGCTCTTGCAGTGCAGCACGATCTGCTTGTCCTGCGGCATCCGCTCGAGGGCGGAGCCGTTCAGGAACTCGCCCTTGGGGATCAGCGTGGCGCCGGGGATCGAGACGATCTCGTACTCGTTCGGCTCGCGCACGTCGACCAGGAAGAAGTCGTCGCCCCGGTCGAGCATCGCCGCGAGGTCCTTGGCGCTGATCGTCGACCCGACCACCGCGGCCTCCGCCTCCTCGGAGACGGCGCCGCAGAACGCCTCGTAGTCGATCAGCTCGGTCACCGTCGGGTGCTCACCGCAGACCGCGCAGTCCGGGTCCTTGTTGATCTTGACCGTCTTGTACGACATCTCCAGCGCGTCGTAGATCATCAGCCGGCCCGCCAGCGAGTCGCCGATGCCGGTGATCAGCTTGATCGCCTCGTTGACCTGGATCGAGCCGATCGACGCGCAGAGCACGCCGAGGACGCCGCCCTCGGCGCAGGACGGGACCATGCCGGGGGGCGGGGGCTCCGGGTAGAGGCAGCGGTAGCAGGGACCGTAGTCCGCCCAGAAGACGGACGCCTGGCCGTCGAACCGGTAGATCGAGCCCCACACGTACGGCTTGTGCAGGAACACGCAGGCGTCGTTGACCAGGTAGCGGGTGGCGAAGTTGTCGGTGCCGTCGATGATCAGGTCGTACGGCGCGAAGATCTCCATCACGTTGTCCGACTCGAGGCGCTCCTTGTGCAAGATCACCTGCACGTACGGGTTGACCTCGGCGATCGACTCCTTGGCGGACTCCGCCTTGGACTTGCCGATGTCCGAGACGCCGTGGATGATCTGGCGCTGCAGGTTCGACTCGTCAACGGTGTCGAAGTCCACGATGCCGAGCGTGCCCACGCCCGCCGCCGCCAGATAGAGGAGGGCGGGCGAGCCGAGGCCGCCCGCGCCCACGACCAGCACCTTCGCGTTCTTGAGTCTCTTCTGCCCGGCCATGCCCACATCGGGGATGATCAGGTGACGCGAATAGCGCTTCACCTCATCGACCGACAGGTCCGCGGCCGGCTCAACCAGGGGTGGCAGCGACACTGTGCAAACTCCAGTCAGGTTGAAGTCAATTCGTTTGGCGACAACCGGGTTCCCGCGTCCGGCATTCCCGCCCGCGCCACCATCTCACGGAACCGGGCGGCGACGATGCCGGGGCGTTCCATCTGCCCGATGTGGCCGGTGTCGGCCAGCACCTCCACCCGCGCGTTCCTGAAGGCGCGCGCCGCCGGGACCGCCAGCGCCGGGCTCATCAGCCGGTCGTGGCTGCCGAACAGCACCAGGGTCGGGGCGGTGATCTGCCCGGCCGCCCGCCAGAGCGAGCACGGCCCCAGCGTGAGCGTCTCCGCGACCAGCGTCCGCGCGGCGCCGACCAGCGTGGCCGCGTCGTAGTGGAGCTGATCGCGGCCGCGCAGCGCGGCTACCTCCTGCGCGAACCGGTCAGGGTGCAGCACGGCGGGGTCGTAGCAGCACGCGCGGTAAACACCGGCCACCCGGTTCTCGGCCGGCATCCTGGTCCAGCACCGCACCAGCCAGGGCCCGAGGAAGGGCAGCGTGAGCACGGGGAAGTGCAGCGTCTTGGCGTGCGGCCGCCGGTCGGGGAGCACCGGCGAGACCAGCGTGAGCGTCTTCACCAGGTCCGGGCGGGCGGCCGCGACCCGGATCGAGACCGCGCCGCCCATCGAATTGCCGACCAGGTGGACCGGGCCGCGCCCGAGGGTCTCGATGAGCCTGATCACGGTCGCCGCCAGCGCCCTGATCGAGTAGCCGGACCGCCTCGCGGGCGGCGCCGAGTGCCCGGACCCGGGCAGGTCAACCGCCGCGCAGTCGAAGTCGGGCGCGAGCTCGGCCATCAGGTCGGTCCAGTTCGTCGCCGCCCCCGACATGCCGTGCAGGCAGAGGACAAGATCTTTATTCTCATGAACGGACGGTGCTGTCTCCGCCAGGTACACCTGCTCGTTCGCCCCGAGCTTGACCATCCGCCCCGGCCAGTGCGGCACAGGCTGACCGTTGTGAGCGGCCGTCATGCCGACGCCTTCTTGCGGGGGGCCGCGGGCCTGCGCGGCTTGGCTGCCTTGGCCGGCGGCTCGGGCTTGTCCGCCGCTGTCTCCGCTGCTGTCCCGGCTGACTTCGCGCGGCTCGCCTTGGCCGCCTCGACGCTGGCGCGGAGCGTCTCCGCCAGGTCGGCCGGGCCGCCCGCCTTGCCCGCGGGCGCCGCCTGGCCGACCGGCCGCACGACCTCGTTGCCCTCGATCTTCGCCTGGACCAGGGCCTCGAGCGCCTCCCGGTAGGTGTCCTTGTAGAGCGAGGGATCGAAGTCCTCGGTCATCGTGTCGATCAGCGAGGCCGCCATCTTCAGCTCCTGCGAGCGGACATCGATGTCCTCGTCAAGGAACTTGAAGTCAGGCGCGCGCACCTCGTCCGGCCAGAGCAGCGTCTCCAGGACGAGCACGCCCTCCCGCACCCGCATCGCCGCCAGCGCCTCCCGCTGCCTGATCGCGATCTTGGCCACGGCCACCCGTCCGGACCGCTCAAGCGCGTCGCGGAACAGCGCGTAGGCGCGGACCCCGGCGGGCTCGGGCTCCAAGTAGTAGGCCTTGTTGGCCAGGATCGGGTCGAGCTGCCCGGCCGGGCTGAAGTGCAGCACGTCAATCCGCTTGGCGGTGGCGAGCGGCAGCTCCTTCAGATCGTCGTCGGTCAGCACCACGACGTCGCCGGTGGCGAGCTCGTATCCCTTGGCCACGTCGGAGTACGCGACCTCCTGGCCGTCCACCGAGCAGAACCGGCGGAACTGTATCCGCCCGCCGTCCTCCTGATGGACCTGTCTGAAGGCCACGTCCCGCTGCTCGGTGGCAGCGTAGAGCTTGACCGGGATCACGACCATGCCGAACGAGATGGCGCCGGCCCAGATGCTCCGCATGCCTATCCTCTACCCAGAACGCGGCCTCGCTGATACATCCGTTGTTGTCCGTTTTTGCAGGTCGGCAATGCTTTCGAAGACCGATTTCCGGCGGTCAAGCATTCGCCCCGGCCGCGGCCGGACTGCGATGATAGGAACGGGGGTAGGGCTTAATCGGTCACACGGGAGGGCAGTCAGTGAGCGAACTGAACATGGAAACACCAAGCGAAGACGCGGCCGAGCAGGACCGCCCGGTGACGGCGGAAGGCGACGGGCCGGGAACCGTGCAGCTCGAGGAGGTGCCCCTCGAGGTTGACGAGGGGGACGCGGCCGAGCAAACACGGGACGTGGGATACGACGATGAGGATTATCGTTAGTAACCATCGTCCAGACCCGGAGAACATGGTGACCGCCACTTCAACCGCCCGCACTCGGGGGACCCGCCTGCCCCGGCTGGCCCGCCGCCGCCAGTTGCTCGACGCGGCCCTGGAGGTCTTCGTCGCGCACGGTTATCATGCGGCCGCGATGGACGAGATCGCCGATCGCGCCGGGGTCAGCAAGCCCGTCCTCTACCAGCACTTCCCCGGCAAGCAGGAGCTTTACCTGGCGCTGCTCGACGAGAGCGTCGACCGGCTGATCGAGGCCGTCGAGGAGGCCCTGCGCTCCACCGCCGACAACCGGCAACGGGTCAACGCGACGTTCGCCGCCTACTACGAGTACATCGCGGAGCACACCGGGACCTTCCGGCTCGTCTTCG
>Ga0302325_10020000_pt1 | contig 14051 bp, 13 predicted proteins | sample Palsa_T0_2_FD_201948 | JGI IMG/M metagenome (GOLD analysis project Ga0302325, IMG submission 201948) | Peat permafrost microbial communities from Stordalen Mire near Abisko, Sweden - Palsa_T0_2 | ecosystem: Environmental > Terrestrial > Soil > Palsa > Peat permafrost | place: Sweden: Abisko... | reverse complement strand
GACGTCCAGCGACACCTCCAGAAGGGCCGGTGCGCCGGAGTAGGATTTTGAAACGCGGTTGAAGCGGAGCAAGGGCACCTGTTATAGGATGCCTGAGAATCGCCCCGAGCGGCAGAAAAGCTCCCGATACGGTCCTGGGGCTGCCGACAGCGGCACACAAAACCTACCGCGGTTGGAGGCCGGACGCAGACTCCATATCCAGATAAATGGTCGCATTCGGATGGGTTCTAACGATGGAAGAGGGACAGGTAGTCGAGACCGGACCTTGTAGCGCTCCTCGAACTGCGCTCGCCTTCCGCAGCTCCGGCACACAGCACACCCACGCATCCGCCCTGAACAGGCCTGGGCAGCTGATCGTAAGCGCATCCCGCGGCACCGACTCCGGACTTTCAAAGTGTCCCTCGCCGGCCTGTTGGCGCTGGGACGCTTCATCAATCAGGACTCGCTTTACGGTGGCGGCATCCGCGAAGTCCGCGGTATGCGGGTCGTTGAAAGCAATGTGACCGTTCTCGCCGAATCCGACGAATGCGAGGTCAATCCTCGCGGCATTGAGCAGGCGTGAGTAGCGCTGCATTTCAGCTTCCAGGTCTGGAGCGTCGCCCGCAAGATACTGCACGCTGCCGGGGTGGACGCGATCCTCCACCAGCGTCTTAATCCAGCGGCGGAAACTAGACCTGTGACTTGCCGGCATCCCGACGTACTCGTCCATGTGAAACGCTTCAACCAGGTTCCATGGCACGCCCGGAGCTTCGACCAGTGCGGCGATCATGTCCAGCTGTGAATTGCCTGTGGCGAATATGATTCGCGCCAGGCCGTGGCGTTTCGCGGCTTCGCGGATGATTTGCGCGGCATCGTTCGCGGCTGCCGCTCCCAGTTCCTGACGCGATGGGAGGATACGGACTCGGGCCTTGCCGTAGAGTGCGGTGTTCATAGGCGGCTATTGTCGATTGCAGCATTCAATCGGCTCGCTGGGGGCAGCAACCGATGGCATGTTTAACATCTCCGTCTTGATTCTAGCGCTTGCGCTGGTCGTAGTACGATCAAGCGCTTTACCCTAGTTTCCGCCAGGTTGATCGCGAATGCCCCATACAGGGTGGTGGCTGGTGCTGCATCGGAGATGGTCCAAGGAGAAGCCTTACGACGTGTGAAATTGTACAATTCCAGTGATCCCCATGGGCGGTCAGTCCATGGAATTGTGAGACCATCTCGTGCCCGGCTCACCCATTTTTGCAGAGCGTGATGCGGGGCAAAACCAAACGTCGGACGGGCTTTTGGACCGTGGGATTGTGCTCTGCCCTATTTAACCCACGTTCGCTCCCGTCTGCCTGGCCGGCGGGCCAGGGAGCGATTATCGCGGCCATCCTTTCTCTTCTACCGTTCCTGAACTCAAGTCGCGCGCTGGCTCAAAATACGCGCACCACTCCAAATTTGACGGACATGAGTGTTGAGGAGCTCATGTCGATCGATATTGATTCGGTCTACGGCGCCTCCGGCTTCAAGCAAAAGGTGACCGAAGCGCCTGCCTCCGTCACCATCATTACATCCGAGGAAATCCAAAGATACGGCTACCGGACTCTTGCCGACATCCTAAGGAATGTCCCTGGCTTTTATGTCACTTACGATCGCAATTATAGTTATTTGGGAGTGCGAGGTTTTGGAATTCCGGGGCAATATAACAATACTGTCGCTCTGCTGATTGACGGCCACCGGCTCAACGATAACATTTTTGATAGTGCTCTGATTGGAACTGAGTTCCCGCTCGATGTCGATCTGATTGACCGTGTGGAGGTCATCCGCGGGCCCAATTCTTCCCTTTATGTCGCCAGCGCCTTCCTCGCGGTAATTGACGTCATCACCAAACGAGGGCGGGACATGCCAAAGCTAAGCGTAGCGGGCGAAGTTGCCAGCTTCGGTACCTACGAGGGTCGCGTCAGTTACGGCAATAAGTTCAACAACGGTTTGGAACTCCTTCTTTCCAGCTCGTTCTATGATTCCCATGGCCAGGATCGGCTTTACTTCCCCGAATTCGATAGTCCCGCCACCAACAACGGCATCGCCGTGAACGCGGATGATGACGAGTTTCACCAATTTTTTGCTGATGTCTCCTGGGGCGACTTCACCTTGCACGGAGTGTTTGGATCCCGTGATAAGGGGATTCCGACCGCATCCTTCGGAAGCGTCTTTGACGTCACCCAAACCCGCACCATCGACGCGCGCGGCTACCTGGATATGGACTACGAACACGAGCTGGGTCGTGGATGGAGCCTTATCAGCCGGACGTTTTACGATCAGTTCAATGACGATGGCACTTATGTTTATGACTATTCCGCGTCGGGTGGACCTTCCCGAGTGCTAAATAAGAACTTTGCCCACGGCAAATGGTGGGGTGAAGAGGTGACCCTTTCCAAGCAGCTGTCTGAGACGCAACGCTTGAGCATCGGCACCGAATTCCAAGACAACTTTCAGCAGGATCAGGGTAATTATGACGTTCAGCCCTTTGTCCGATACTTTAGTGACAGCAGGACCTCAACAGTCTTCTCCGTGTACGCTCAGGATGAAATTCATCTTCGCCAGAACCTCATACTGAATCTGGGCCTTCGCTATGACCGTTATTCGCTATTCGGCGGTACCACGAACCCCCGCGCCGCCCTGATCTACAATCCTTGGGAGAAGACCACCTTCAAGTTTCTCTACGGCCGGTCCTTTCGTCCTCCCAACTTATTCGAGCTATTCTACGATGCGCCCGGAAACGAAGGCAATCCATCTCTGCGGCCCCAAACCGTCGAGACCATGGAACTGGTATGGGAACAATACTTTGCCAACCACTTCCGGCTGACAGTCTCAGGATTTTATTACCCCATCCATGGCCTGATCAACGAGCAGATTGACCCGACAAACGGAAATGCTTTTTTCGCTAATGCCGGATCGCTGGACCTTCGAGGTTTTGACTTTACCCTATCGAGAAGCTTGGCGCACGGCCTGGAAGGCACGGTCAGCTATTCCTTTCAGGACGCAACCAACCTGAGCACTCGAATGGCTGTCACGAATTCTCCGAAGCACATCGTCCAGGCAGGCCTTAGCGTGCCCCTTATCAGACAAAAGGTCTTCGCCAGTGTGGATCTTCAGTACGTCAGTAAAAGAGCAACCCTAACGGGCCAATATACGGGAGCCTACGTGCTTCCCAACTTTACATTGTTTACTCGAGGTGTCTTAAAAGGATGGGAGATCTCGGCGAGCCTTTATAACGCATTTAACCAGGACTATGCCGACCCCGCGGGCAATGGTCTGGCGGAGAACGTTATCAATCAGGATGGTCGATCCTTTCGCATCAAAGTCGGATACAAATTCCAATGACGAATGGGCGAGTGTCCTTCATTACGATTGTCTGCTGGCTCTTCTCCAATGCTTCTCCTAGCGCTCTTTCGCTGGCTGGGGAAAGCGTGGAATATCCGGTCAAACTCGCTTTTCTGTTTAACTTTGCCAAGTTTGTCGAGTGGCCCCCTGACTCATATCGCGATCCGGGCGCGCCGCTCGAGATCTGCATAGTTGGTCATGACCCGTTCAGCCCAGATAGTGAGCGCGAGTTGCGCACCAGGATGGTGGGGGGCCATCCGGTCGACGTCCAGACGCTGAAATCGACGGACACGTTGAGCGTGTGCCACATGGTATTTATCCCTATCACGGAGAGCGATCGAGCCGAGAGTATTGTAAGGAGCCTGAAGGGGTCAAGCACTTTGACGGTTGGCGAGGCCGAGGGGTTCGCCGTGCTGGGTGGGATCATCAACTTGACGGTCGAAGGAAACAAAGTGCGTTTTGAAGTCAACCGTCTTGCGGCGGACCGCGCCGGCCTGAAAATCAGCTCGAAACTCCTCAGTTTAGCCAAAATCGTGACTGAACGGGATCACGGAGGCAAGAGTTGACAGTGAGAACTAGCCTGCGTCCCGTCCGCTCATCATATCGACCAAGTCCCGGATAACTGAGCTTAGAACTAACACCCGTCCGTCACACCGCCGAATGTGGCCGCTGGCTTAACAAATCTTTACTGTGAGCTCCGCGCCGGGGCGCGTATACTCGGGAATATGGCACGTGAGTTTTCTATGTTTCACTTGAGCCGGCGAGGTTTTCTTATCGGCGGAGCGATAGCTCTGGCCTCCGCCAACGGCATGCCTTCGACGCCCTCCTGCACCCTGATCGCGGAACAGGAAGTCGGTCCTTACTACATCGACGACGAGAAACTGCGTCGGGACATAACCGAAGGTAAGCCGGGTGTGCCGGTTAAGCTGCGTGTTGCGCTGGTCGATGCGGCGCGTTGCGCGCCCCTCGAAAATGCTTCGCTGGATATCTGGCACTGCGACGCGTTGGGGGTCTACTCCGGCTTCACCGCCAACAATCCCGACGGCGGCCCTGGCGGTGACATGCGGGGTCCCGGCGGACCTCCGCCAGGCGGACCGGGTGGACCCGGTGGACCCGGGCCGGGTCGCATGGGGCCTCCCCCGGGACCGCCCCCGAATCGACAAATCGACGCCACCCGCTTCCTGCGCGGCGTGCAGTTGACCGATGCGCAGGGTATCGCCGAATTCGCCACCCTCTACCCGGGCTGGTACCACGGTCGCGCCATCCACATCCACCTGAAGGTTCACCTGGGCGGCCACGTCTCCCACACCGGACAATTATTCTTCCCCGAAGATGTAACTGAACAGGTTGCCAAGTTCGCTCCGTACGCCAACCGCCTCGGTGTGCATCGCACCACTCAAACCGAAGATCACATTTTCCAGACGCAGCACGGCGGTGCTTCCATGGTGACCCTGACCAGGCTAGAGAACGGTTCTAACGCCGCCGGATTCCTGGCCACCGTAACACTGGCGGTCGATCCCGAAGCGACGCCCGCCCCCGTCGGCGGCTTCGGGCCGCGCTAGTAATTTGGCATCCCCCATCACGAAGAAGACGACACCATAGGAATCCGCCACTTGCGCCCGGATTCCTTGGGCCTTAACAGGATCGCATCGGGTTTCTCTTCGGCCTCCAGCTCAGCATCCGGCGACGGCTGCCTCAGCTCGACCGGGTGCGCACCGTTGGTGGGCTCGGGCGGCGCCAGGGAAGGCTTTTCGAAGATCTGCCCGATGCCCGCAATCAGGTCCACGACGCTCTGCTCGGCGCTAGCCGATTTCTGCCGCAGCTCGCCGATCGATTCGGGCGCCCGCGACGGCTCCGTTCGTTGCAGCAAGCGGCTTTCGAGCCATTGCCGGACCCGCTCGACAGTCCGCTCCACCGTCGCCTCGGAGCTCGGTTGCGGTTTCTGCTCGAGCGCCTGTAAGCGGGCCTCCAGAGCGGAAGAATACTGCAAAGCCTTCTCCAGTTCCGCGGCGCCTGCCAGCGTGCGCGCTTCGAGCGCCTGCATCTCAGCCACCAGTCTCGTTTCGACGGATTGAATCTGTGTCCGGTGCTGTTCCTCTAGCGCGTGCAATTCGGCGCCTACGCGCGCGTCCAACGCTTCCCGCACCGCATCCACAATGGCCTTGAACCTGGGCGGCAGCTCTTCGTGCAAAAGCGTCAGCTTCCGATCCAATGCGCTGACCCGCTGATCGTCCGATTCCAGGCGGGCGGTGGCCGCCCCCAGAGCCTCCCGCAGCTGCGCTATGCCCTCCTCCAGAACCGGGGTTCGCAGCTCCGCGGCTATCCTGGCGTCGATCGATTGCCGCACCGAATCGAGGATCGCCCTGAACTTGGGCGGCAGCTCTTCCTGCAAAACCACCAGCCGTTGTTCGAGCGAACTCTCCCGCGCGGCACGCTGCTCCAGGTTGGCCGCCTGGTCCGCCGCCCGCTGATCGCCCGATTCGAGGCGGACTGTGACAGCGCCCAGAGCCGCCCGCAGTTGCGCCACGCCCTCCAGGGATTCCCGTACTTCCTCCGCCATTGATGCCACCACCCTGTCGCCCGCGCCGATGCGGACATCCATGGCAGCCTCTACCGCATCCACGATCTGCCGGATCTTTGGTGGCATCTCTTCCCGCAGCGTCGTCAGCTTGCCTTCGAACTGCTGCAGGGCTCGCTGCGTGGGCGCCGCCAGCGCCTGCAGCTCCAACGCCAGCCGCGCCTCCATCGCTTGCCGTACCGCGTCCACGATTTCGCGAAACTTGGCCGGCAGCGCGTCCTGCAATGCCGTCAGCTTCTCGTCCACCCCCAGGACCTGCTCCGCGCCGTACCGCTGGGCCGCTTCCATCGAGTGGCGCACCTCCGCCTCAATCTGCTGAACCACTGCCTCGAAAGCGCCGTTTTGGGAAGCCGCATGATTCAGCACGGCTTTCAGGTCGATGGCAACCTGGGCGTCCATCTCCGCGATGCGCCGCTCGACGTGCCCGACGTGCTCCGTCAGACGGGCCTCCAGGGCAACGATTACCTTATCGAGAACACGCCTGTCGAAGCCCTCCCCGGGTTTCATGAGGGCCTCTCCGTTGATTGTTTGTGCCTGCCGATCCTGGTCTTCCATTTTTCTCAGCCTTTCCGCCAACCGGCCGAGGCCGGTCATGTGTTCTTCCCTGCGCCTGGCGGACCCTTGGACAAATTTCACCGCCCGCACCGGACGGAAGTCCGTCGCCAAATGCCACGGCGAGATTCCCGAGGAGCGAGAACCGCTTAGACTTCTCCATCTTTAGAGAAGGATTCAAACAAAATCCTCAGTTTAGGCGCCGAAAACTCCTAAATTACAGTGAAGATTTCCCCATATCTATCTCAAAGCCTGTCTAATTATAGTCTTTAATACGGAAAAAAGGCGCTGGGCGCCGGCCTCTGCTTGAGCCCCGGGCGCCTGCTTGCTATCCTGGTACCATGGCTTCCGTGCGCCGCGCGGCACTAACCTTCAGTGAACCGGCCAAGGTCGAGCCCTACGCCGAAGCCTTGCGGCGGGCCGGCATCGAGCCTGTTCTCATCTCTCCCGGCCAACCTGCCCGGCTCGACGGCCTCGACGGCCTGCTGCTGACCGGCGGAACGGACCTCAACCCCGCGCGTTACGGCGCCGCGCCCCATCCCGCCAGCGAGACGCCGGACGACCGGCGCGACGAACTCGAAACCGCGCTCCTCCAGCAAGCCCTGCACGCCCGCCTGCCGGTGCTGGCCATCTGCCGCGGCCTGCAATTGTTCAACGTGGCCCACGGCGGAACGCTCATCCAGCATCTGGACAACGCCGCCGTCCACGTCGTCCGCGGGGACGATCCCGCCACGCCCGCCCACGAAATTGCGGTGGCGGCGGATTCCCGCCTGGCGGCCATCCTGGGCGAAGGCTCGCATGCCGTCAATTCCCGGCACCACCAGGCCGTGGAGCGGGTCGGCGCCGGGCTCACCATCGCTGCCCGATCCACACCTGACGGCGTCGTCGAGGCCTTAGAGCGGAGCGACCTGCCCTTCGCCGTGGCCGTCCAATGGCATCCCGAAGACCAGGCGCGGCGCGACCCATCCCAGAAAAAGCTGTTCGCCGCTTTTCGCGCGGCCATGTTGCCCGGCTGAAGGGAAATACGTTATTGCAGACGGGGCCGGTTCTGCTCGTTCAGCACCAACCCGTCAAAGATCGCCAGCACCTGCTTGCGATAGATGTACACACGTTGCAGGTTCTCCCGGAAGGAAGACTCAAAATCATGGGCCCTCATCCACTTGTCCAACAGCGACCGGGGCACGTCAATATCCTGCCGCAAAGTTTCGACAGAGTGGCCGCGCAGGAAAAGTCCGTAGAAAAAGGCGGCTTCCCGTTGCGGAGCACAAGGGTCGAAATCGTCGGTCGCCAGCATAAGCGTCGTATCGGCGAAAATGTCAGTATAGCCGCGCCGCCAGGATTCCGGCAAGTCCCCCACGCGCCCGGATGGAATAGACCATCCTTGAGCAATGCCTGCGCCGTCTTGATAAGTGTTAGCCTGATGGAATGCGTTGCCTACCGGCACTAATGATGGCTTCTCTGGCGGCGTTGGCGCAGCGCCCGGACGACTCCTCCTTTATGAAGAAATCCGTGTTCGAAGACCTGCCCGCCCTGGTAATGGCCAATGGCAAGATCGAGCTCACCATCCTCACCCACGGCGGCGCCATGACCAGCCTGGTGTTACTGGACGATCCCCTGAAGCTCAGCCCGCTATGGAACCCAATTCGCCTGGCCCGGCAGGCCGGCCAGCCCAATAATTTCGGCGGTTCCATCGGCCATTTTGTCTGCGTGGATGGTTTCGGCCCAACCTCTCCGGAAGAAAAAGCGGCCGGCATGCCCGGCCACGGGGAGGCCTACGAACAGCCCTGGGATCTGCGCTACTCCGGCAAGGAGGGCCACACCGCCACGCTGACCTTTTCCGCGAAACTGCCTCTGGTCCAGGAGTTGCTAACCCGCACGCTGCGCATGGTTGATGGCGAAAGCGTGGTCTATGTGCAGAGCGAACTCGAAAGCGAGACCGCCTTCGACCGGCCCGTTTGCTGGGCCGAGCACGCCACCATCGGCGCTCCCTTCCTGCAGCCTGGCGTGACAGCCGTGGATATGTCCACGCACCGCGCCAAGACCCGGCCGCATGACCCCGACCCGGACGGCGGCCTGCACCACCGCCTGGCCTCCGGCAAAGATTTTTCCTGGCCGGAAGCGCCTGCCATCGACGGCGGTAAGCTCAACATGCGCGTCTCGCCCGCCAACGGCGGCTGGACCGACCACACCACCTGCCTGATGGACCCCGCGCGCGCCCTGGTCTTCGTTACCGCGCTCAATCCGGAGAAGAAAATGCTGTTCGGATACGTCTTTCGGCGCGAGGATTATCCATGGCTGCAGAGCTGGGAATTTTATCCGGCCAACGGTGCCTGGGCCCGTGGCCTGGAGTTTTCCACGCAGCCTTTTGACGTACCGCGCCGCGAAGCCATCCAGATGAATTCGCTGTTCGACACGCCCACCTATCGCTGGCTGCCCGCCAAGAGCCGTATCGCCACGCATTTTCTGATGTTCCTGACCAGCGCGCCCGACGGCATGCGCAAGGTCGATGACGTACGCCTGGAGAGCGGCCGGCTCATCGTCGAGGACCACGAAGCCGGGAAGCAAATCACGCTGGCGGCCTCGCTGCCGCTCTAAATTCTAAAGCGCCTGTCATGACTTCCACCCATTCCGAAACCTACACCTATTCCGACGTCGCCAAAACCATCGACCATTCCCTGCTCAATCCGGCCCTGACCGTCGACAGTCTCGAGCGCGGCATACAGCTCGCCCTGGCATACGACGTGGCCAGCGTCTGCATCCTGCCCTATTACCTGCGGCGCTGCGCGCAGGCGCTCGACGGAAGCCATGTCAAGGCCAGCACCACCATCGGCTTTCCGCATGGCGGACATACCACCGCTATCAAGCTAGCCGAGGCCCGCCAGGCGCTTTCCGACGGCTGCCAGGAGCTCGACATGGTGGTCAACATCAGCAAGGTTCTGAGCGGCGACTGGAGCTACGTCCGTGACGATATCAGAGTTGTAATCGACGCCGCGCATGACGCCGGGCAAAAGGTAAAGGTGATCTTCGAAAACTGCTACCTTGACGATGCCCAGAAGATCCGGCTCTGCGAAATCTGCGGCGAGTTGCGCGCCGATTGGGTCAAGACTTCTACCGGCTACGGCACGGGCGGCGCTACTCTGGAAGACCTGATGCTGATGCGCCGCCACGCCCCGGATCACGTACAGGTGAAGGCGGCAGGAGGTGTCCGCGACCTCGACGCTCTCTTGAGAGTGCGCGCATTGGGAGTCACTCGCGTGGGCGCCACTCGCACCGCCGAAATGCTCGACGAGTGCCGCCGCCGTCTCGAAGGCCTTGCCACCACGGTTTAAGAGTCGACGCTAATTAGGGCAATAACTGATTTGACTAACCACGCAGTGCGGCGCTACGCTGGTATCGGCGGTGACAGGTTGGGCCGCACGCCGTCAATTCGGCTGCTTTTCGGCTTCTTTTCCCGCCGTTTTCGCAGCTTCTTTTCCTGCTTTACGAATGCGCCCTTCGGCGCGTTCAGACCGCATTGTCGAAACGCTCCCATTCCGTGTTTCCCGGCACTGCCGGAGGCGGTAGCGGTTTCATCTCGCTTCCATCATACCTTCGCGCCGTTGCCCTAAAAACATCTATGGTGCGGGCGTGAATGTGATCGACACATTGTAACCGCCACTATTGTCGGCTGCATTGCTGTCATTAATTCCCAGGAAAAGCGTACCGGCCTCTAGCACTGAGAAAGTCTTAGCGGCACCAATAAAGAACAGAGCAGATGGAAGGAGACCTACGCTCGCGAGGTCCTTCGTGCCATCCACCGCTTTGAATCCAGTTGCCAGAGTCCTGAGTTTTGGAACGAATGTACCGATCAATGCATCCGTATCACCTACCGTTCCGCCTGCAATCCCAGCGGTTTCCTGGAGGGGTGATTGGGCAGTGCCAAAGTCAAACGGTGTCCCGTTCGGCCCGGTGCTAAAGTTCGGGCAGCAGTCGGTCACTTCACCGCTGAGATAAGTTACGACGATTGTGCCGGGGCCGGTAGCGACGATCCCTGTGACGTAGGGTTGATTGCCTTGGACCGAAGGGCTTCCGAAATCCCCCAAAGTGTTCCCCGGAACAAAAACCGTTGCGGTGGTCTGCCCACAAGCCACACTCGACGCGAGCAGCACACCCGTACTGAAAAACCGTTCAAATTTAGTCATCCTTCCAAACTCTCCTCCGGCATTCTACACCAATCAGAATAGGGAGTGATACACTCTTAGGAGGGCTAGGGGCGGTCGGTTAGTCAAGTAAATTATTGCCCTAATTAGCGGCCGAGACCACCAGCGGGAACACTGCCGGCGTAGTGGCGACTTAGGATTCCATACGGTGACCGTCGACTGATCCCGGCTACCAGCTTTCCGAACGACAAGTCTAGAAATTCGTCGGGGAAGAGTCTTGGGGGGGCGTGTCCGGCGGCCGGCAAGTCTCGCGTTTCACCAACTTCGTCGGGATCAGTACCTCGTTCAAAGAGAGCCCTTTCGATCCGATCTTGGCGATGGCCATCTTAGCCAGTTGCCGCCCGATCTCCTCCGTGTCGACGTGCACACTGGTCAGAAAGGGCATGTGGGGAAGCCCCTGCTGATCGTCAAAGCCGACCAGGCTGATATCTCGCGGCACCTGCAATCCGTGCCGTCGAATCCCTTCCCACGCGCCGTAAGCCACATCATCGGTGCCCGCGAAAATGGCGGTAACAGGCGCTTTCCGCTCGAGGAGCAACTGCACGCTGCCCAGACCGTTCAAAAACATGTCATCCGACAGTGCCGAAGTCTGCGCCCTGGGCTGAAGTCCGGCCTCACTCATGGCCTGCACATAACCTTCATAACGCGTATGGTACCAGGGCAGCGAAGTATCGCCGATATACCAGATGTGCTCATGGCCGAGCTGCATCAGATACCGTGTCGCTTCGGTTGCGCCCGTAAAGTCGTCAAATCGTACCTGGTCCATATGCTTCTGGCGGCGTTTGGTAACGAAATTATTCGCCAGCAGAACGTAATGGACGTCGTGTTTTTCAAGAACGCCGATGAAATTGTCGTAATTCACTCCGGCCAGGACCACACAATCGGCCACTCCGTGGCTCTGCAACACGCCGGGCAGAGTTATTTTGGCGGGATTTGCCGTGGACGAGTAGCGGAACCGCGTATACATGACGAAGTACCCGGCGGCCTCACAATATTCCTGGACGCCCTGCAGCACATGGGAGTGGAATGGGTGCAGGAAATCGCGGTTGCTGAGGATGAATGACAAGACGGCCGAAGAATTCCTTGCAAAGCTCCTGGCCCTCGCGTTCGGGCGGTAACTCAGCTCCTGTGCCGCGCGCAACACGCGCGCGCGTAATTCAGCGTTTACCTCCGGATGGTGATTGACGACTCGGGAGACAGTGCCAATTGCGACCCGTGCGAGTCGAGCCACGTCCCTAATCGTTGCGGCCATGCGTCGCCCGGGAAGATCTTTGAGAACTCATGAACCGGTTCACAAGTAATCTAATGCTGCGGCACAATGCCAAGGCAAGTCAAGTGTGTCAATCGGGTCGGGTGATTCCTTTCAGCTTGTCCGTGTTCCTCAGATCCTGGAACATGCTGAGTTCCCCTTCCGCCGCTTTGAAGTCTCTCCGTTTCCGGTAGATTCTGAACAGCGCGTAATGGGGCTCCGGGTAGGTGGGATCCAACTTGGCCGCCTGCTGCAGTTCCGCGATGGCTTCCTCGTATCGTTCTTTCCTCTCGAGCACTTGTCCCAGACGCAGATGGGCCACCGGAAAACGGGGGTCGACGCCGAAAGAATCGCGTAGATACGCTTCGGCTTCGTCCAACCGGTCCAGCCGGAGCAGGAGCGTGCCCAGGTTCATGGAAGGCCAAGGCCAGTGTAATGTTTGTTGCTGGTTGAGTCGAATGGCCTCTTTGTACGCCTGGATGGCCTCTTCGGTCTGGTTGAGGCCGGCATAGCACAGCCCCAGCTGGTCGTACGCTTTCATGAACGCAGGATCGAGCCGGACGGCCCTTTCGGCGTAGTGGAGAGCCAGTTGCAGGTCCGTCTTTCGATAAGCCAGGCGCGACAGCCAGTAGGGGTACACGGCATTCGACGAGTTCGATTGCGTTAGTTTTTCGAGTTCCGCGGTTGCCAGATTCTTCTGGCTGATGGCGATATACGAAAGGGCCAGGAGAAACCGGCTGGGTTCATCGATCGGGCCGAGCAGTTCCGCCTTTTTGAGGACCAGCGCCGCGTTCAGCTGTTTTCCATCGAGGAACAGGATGTCAGCAAGAACCAGCAGAAGGGGCTGTGACTTAGGGTTCTTGGTGGCCTCTTCCGCGAGGAGGGTCTCCGCCGCGGCGTAATTGCGTTTCCCGATCGCTTCCTCGAGAGTCGATCGGGTCACGGCGTCCAGTGGTAAGATCTTTACAGTCGCTGAAGGCGGAGAGATCGGCGATAATTCCTGCACGTCCTGTCCCAGTCCTGCTGCCGCCAGCATTACCAGGAGCGTCGTCACGCGCGCTCCGGCTCTGAACAGAATCCCCTGCATGCGTTGGTTTCAAACAATTCTAGCGACCGCCTGGGCTTGGGTCAAGCACCCATGCGGCGCTATAATGCGCCTGCGGTTTCTTTCCATGCGGCACCGAAATGTTCCATGTCTCTGGGTTATTCTGTGCGTGTTGTCCGTGCCGTCAGCCATTCTGCCCGCGCCGCCGGATGCCTCCGCCGACGAAGAGCGGCTGGTTCGGATTCCGCAGGCGATCCAGTCCGGGGATCTGCGCGGCGCCAGGAGCGAACTGCAGGAATTGTTTAAGCGCCTTCCTGGGGATCCGCGGATCTACAACCTGCTGGGCGTCATCGACGCGCAGGAGAACAATTTTACCGCTGCGGAATCGAATTTCCAGCGGGCTATTCAACTCGCTCCGCGGTTTACCGGCGCCTACCTGAACCTGGGGCGCTTCTATCAGGAACATGCCAACCAAAAAGAGGGGATGGAGAAAGCCCTGAAGGTCTACCGCAAGATTCTGGAGTTTGAGCCCGATCATGTGGAGGCGAATTATCAGGCGGCTGGGCTGCTCAACCGGCTGGGACAGTTCGCCTTGTCCCTGGAGCATCTGGCGCGGCTACCGGCGGATGCGCAGCAGCGGGCACCCGCGCTGGCGTTGCGCTGCGCCGATAATGCGGCACTCGGGAGGCGCGCTCAGGCCGACGCGGCCGTAATCCAGTTGTCAGCCGCCGCCGATCTGACGGAGGCCGACGTACTCCCAATCCTACCGACGCTCCACGACCATCACGCCGACGATCTCGCCACACGCTTACTCGAGGCACTCGTCCAACGCGGGCTCGGTTCCAAAGTGAGCCTTCAGGCTCTGGCCGGGCTCGAGGAAACGCAAAGCCGGTTCAAGGAAGCTCGTGCATCGCTGGAGAAAGACCTGCAGCTCGAGCCGCCCTCCGTTGCTGTGCTCATCCGGCTCGCCAAACTCGCCTACCAGGCCGGAGATCTCGAAGGAGCGGTGGGTTACCTGGCGCACGCTCGCGACCTGGAACCTGAAAACGCCGCCATTCATTTCTTCTTTGGCAT
>Ga0302325_10019999_pt1 | contig 14052 bp, 7 predicted proteins | sample Palsa_T0_2_FD_201948 | JGI IMG/M metagenome (GOLD analysis project Ga0302325, IMG submission 201948) | Peat permafrost microbial communities from Stordalen Mire near Abisko, Sweden - Palsa_T0_2 | ecosystem: Environmental > Terrestrial > Soil > Palsa > Peat permafrost | place: Sweden: Abisko... | reverse complement strand
CGCCACCGGCGGCTACACCTTAAGCTGCGGCGTCGGCGGACGCTTCATCGTCCTCGCCGCCGGAACCTCCTTCCGCCAGGTAGGCACCCAAACCTTCTACGCCGGTAAGCTCGACAGCGTCCAGCAGGATGTCGTGCTGGAACTCGACACCGTCCGCCAAAGCATCGTCGTCACCGCTTCCGGCCTGCCTGCGCCCCAGGCCCAAACCGGCGCCTCGGTCGACGTGCTCCACGCCCCGGACTTCCAGAATCGCTTCACCCTCATCGATCCGCTCCGCCAGGTCCCCGGCGTCAACGTCGTCACCTACGGCCAATACGGCAGCGCCACCTCCATCTTCGTTCGCGGAGGAAATTCCGACGCCAACCGCGTCCTCATCGACGGCGTGCCCGCCGAAGACCTCGGCGGACGTTTCGATCTCGGTAGCGTCTCGACCACCGGAATCGATTCCGTCGAGGTCTTTCGCGGCCCTAATAGTGTGCTCTACGGCTCCGACGCCGCCGCTGGTCTATTCAGCATCACCACCACGCGCGGCACCACGCCAACCCCATCGTTCTTCTATCAGGGCGATGCCGGCAACTACTACACCTATCGCAACGAACTCCAGACCGGCGGGACCCACAACAAGCTCGACTATTACGGCGCATTTTCCAGGCTCAATAGCTCGAACGACATCGCCCTGAGCCAATATCACAACGTCGCGTCCAGCCTGAATCTCGGCTATTCCCCCACCTCAACCACCCAGATACGGGCAACCGCCCGCAACACCACCGCCGCCCTCGGCCTCCCCGGCGCATACAACTTCTATGACATCGCCAACGACGGCAAGCAATCCGATCAGGACCTCTTCGTCAGCACCACCATCGATAATCAAACCACCGACAGTTGGCACAACATGGTCCGCTACGGCCTTGCCCGCAAACGCGAACAGGCCGCGCAATGGTACGCCGCCGGCATCCCCATCACTACCATCCAGTTCGGCTTCCCCACGTTGAACTACTACGGCCTGCCCGTCACCATCACCGGCGCCAACGGCTACTCCGTATCCGGACAAGCCCAGCTCAACTCCGGCTTCGGCACGTATCCCAACGCCTCCGACGCCTCTTCGAATCGCGACCAGCTCTACGCCCAGACCGACTACAAAATCACCCCGCACCTCACTGCCCTCGGCGGCTTTCGCTACGAAGACGAGCGCGGCTCCAGCAACTACCCCACTTATGGCATCAGCGAATCTCTCGAGCGCCCCAACTTCGACTACACCCTCCAGTTTGCCGGAGACTTCAAGAACCGCTTCTTCTACCAGCTAGGCGGCGGCGTCCAGAAGAACCACGTCTACGGCGTCCAGGGAACCCCCCGAGTCTCGAGCGCCTACTATCTCCAGCGTCCCGGCGCCGGACTCATCCATGGCACCAAGCTCAACTTCAACTTCGCCAAAGGCGTCCGCGAACCCTCCCTCGCCGAGCAATTCGGCTCTCTCTATGACACGTTGCTAAGTCAGCCCGGCGGCCCCGAAGCCATCCTCCAGGACAACATCTCCCAAATCGGTGCCGAACGCGATCGCACCTACGACGGTGGCGTCGAACAAAGTCTCCTCAGCCAGAAAATGCTCCTCCGCGTCACTTACTTTCACAACGAGTTCGGCAATCAGATCGAATACATCGATCCTTTCGCCGTCCCGCAGCTGCTCCCCAACCTGACTCCCGCCGAGCAGCAAGCCCTGATCGCCTTCCTGCAAAACAACGGAGGCTCCTACGCCAACTCCCTGTCGTTCAACGCACAGGGAGTCGAATCGCAACTCGAGTACCAGCCGCTCCCCCACTTATTCCTTCGCACTGGCTACACCTATCTCGACGCCAAGGTCCAGCACTCTTTCACCTCCGACGCTCTAAGTCCCAGTTACAACACCGGACTCCCCGGCGGTCCAATCCCCTCCTTCTCCAACATCCCTATCGGGTCAACCTCGCCACTCGTCGGAGCCAGGCCCTTCCGCCGCCCACCCAACACCGGCTTCGTCACGATGGCCTACAGTCACTCGAAATACTCCGCCACCATGACCGGAGCCTACGCCAGCCGCAGCGACGACAGCACGTTTCTCGGCGGCTACGACTTCGCCGCCGGTAACTCCCTCTTACTGCCCAACCGCAACCTCGACCACAGCTACCAGAGGTTCAACCTGGGCATGACCTATCAGGCCACCACCTGGCTCGGCATCTACACCCAAACCAACAATATCTTCAACCAAAGTCATATAGCCCCCATCGGCTACCCGTCGCTCCCATTCGCCATCCAAACCGGGATCAAAGTAGCCTTCGGCGGCCACTCCGCCAAGTAGCGCTATCGACTCATACCACAAAACAAAAAGCCAGCCGCAAAGGCTGGCCTTCTCCTTAGAAATACCGATCGACCAAGTCGCGAGCTGGCTGGTCAGTCTCCTAAAGAGGCGCGCGATCGATAGGAACAATAAACTGAATCCCCTGAATATGTAGAGTGTGCAAACGGTTGTCGTTCGTGATGAACAAATCCACCTTCGCTACTGCTGCGCAGGCCAACTGAATCGCGTCCGGCGCCTTCACTCCGCGATTTTGCCGAACCTCGGAGTATTGCCTGGCGGCCTCAACATCGAAAGGTACGATCACCGAGGTCGCTTTCAACACTTCTTCATACTTTCGGCATAGCGCCAGATCGCCCTGCTGTCGAGGCTTCACCAATATCTCACCGAGCGTCATCGTGGATGTGAGCAGTTGGTCTCCCCGCTTGATCATGCTCTCGCGGAGCGCGCGAGCAACCGGCCCCAGCTTGTCCTGCGCTTCGAAGAAGTAGATGAAGACATTCGTGTCCCAGAAGACGCGGCTCACTCCCATCCCTCTCGCAATCTGGCTACGTATTCGTCAGCATGTTCGTCGGCCCAGATGTGCTTGCCCGAGCCGTAGAGTGCCAGAAGTGGATCCAGTGTGCTTTTTCGCGAACCCTCCTGCTTGCTCCATTCCTCATACCAATCAAGCAGCGTAAGGTACTCCTCAGGCAGTTCTTCCCTCAGGGGAGTGGTTCTCATTCCATACTTGCTCCCTTCCCTGCCCGGATCGAAATGATCACCTTGGCGAAACAACCGTCTGTACCCCGGCCGGTCCTCGCCAGGCCGCGTGTCGTACAGCATTCGCAACTTTGAGTTGTTCGGTTCGCGATTTGCAACGCAGTGCTGCAGAGCATGTTGGTAGATCGTCTTCGCATCCCCCTTCCAAAGATCCTCCTTTAGCGCCCGTTCTTTGATCTCCTGCACGCTGAATTCGGAGCGGGACGGGTTTCCCTGATGCAAAAGCGCGGTAGCAATCCACACAACGTCCGCCGCCGACATTCGGCGAAGTGTTCTCAACATGGCGGTTCCTCGCAATGAATCTCTCAATCTCGAATCGCTTCCGTTGACTGTTTTTCCCGAGTGCTGCATCGCTGTGAGCAGCTAGTCGCTTTTCTCCTGAATTCCTCTGGGAAAAGCGCCAGAGTCCAGGCAATAGTGTTGACCTCATGGCGATCGACGCCAGCCTTCTTGCCCAGACAGTCATCACAAAACAGCTGATGCGGGTTTGCCCTCAGAAAATCATGAATCCTCTGTGGATTGTTCATTTGGTCCTTCCGGCCTTTAGTATAAAAACTTGATAAACCAATTGTACCATGAATATTGATTAACAATCCTCAAACCAAATGAAAAGCCCCCACATTTTCTGCAGGGGCTTTTCGTTCTCGCTCTTGCGCCAAAGGCGCGTGTGTCTGGACGGCTAGTCCTAGTACATGCCGTCCATGCCGCCGCCGCCGTGACCTGCGTGGCCGCCGCCAGCTTCCTTCTTCTCCGGAATCTCCGAGACCATAGCTTCGGTCGTCAGCATCAAGCCGGCGATCGAGGCTGCGTTCTGCAGAGCGGTGCGGGTCACCTTGGTGGGATCGATGACGCCGGCCGCAACCAGGTCCTCGAACTTGTCGGTGCCTGCATTGTAGCCATAGTTGTCGTCCGTGCTCTCGTGGATCTTACCGACGATCACCGCACCCTCGACGCCCGCGTTGCCAACGATCTGGCGCAGCGGCTCTTCGATAGCGCGACGAACAATCTGGGCGCCGATCTTCTCATCGCCTTCAAGCTGGGCGATCAGTGCATCGACTTCCTTCGACGAACGGACCAGCGCAACACCGCCACCAGCCACGATGCCTTCTTCAACGGCAGCGCGGGTAGCGTGCATTGCGTCTTCGACGCGGGCCTTCTTTTCCTTCATCTCGGTTTCGGTAGCAGCACCGACCTTGATGACGGCAACGCCGCCAACCAGCTTGGCCAAACGCTCCTGGAGCTTCTCGCGATCATAATCGGACGTGGTCTTGTCGATCTGATTGCGAATCTCCTTCACGCGCCCTTCGATGGCCTTGGCTTCGCCCTTGCCTTCGATGATGGTGGTGTTGTCCTTGTCGATGGTCACACGCTTAGCACGGCCGAGATCCTCGATCTTGACATTCTCAAGCTTGATGCCGAGGTCTTCGGTGATGGCCTTACCGCCGGTCAGCTTCGCAATGTCTTCGAGCATCGCCTTGCGACGATCGCCGAAGCCAGGAGCCTTCACAGCAGCGACATTCAGCGTGCCACGCAGCTTGTTGACCACCAGGGTCGCCAATGCTTCGCCGTCAACGTCTTCAGCGATGATCACCAGCGGCTTCGAGTTACGGGCAACCTGCTCGAGCAGCGGCAACAGGTCCTTCATCGAGCTGATCTTCTTCTCGTGGATCAGGATATATGGCTCTTCCAGAGAAGCTTCCATACGGTCCGGATCGGTAACGAAGTAGGGGCTCAGATAACCGCGATCGAACTGCATGCCTTCGACGACTTCAAGCAGCGTCTCGAGGGTCTTCGATTCTTCAACGGTGATGACGCCGTCCTTGCCGACCTTCTTCATCGCCTCGGCAATGATGTTGCCGATGGTCGAGTCGGAGTTCGCCGAAATGGTGCCCACTTGGGCAATCATCTCGCCGGTAACTGGCTTCGAGAAGCGAGCCAAAGCTCCGCCAGTCACAACGCCATGCTCGTCACGGACACCAACAATGGCCGCAACGGCCTTGTCGATGCCACGCTTCAGCGCCATCGGATTCGCACCGGCAGCAACCGTCTTCACGCCTTCGCGATAGATCGCCTGTGCCAACACGGTCGCGGTGGTGGTGCCGTCGCCGGCAACGTCGGAGGTCTTCGAGGCCACTTCGCGCACCATCTGCGCGCCCATGTTTTCAAGTGCGTTCGCGAGCTCGATTTCTTTCGCTACGGTCACGCCGTCCTTGGTGATGGTCGGCGAACCGAACTTCTTTTCGATAACAACATTACGGCCCTTGGGTCCAAGGGTCACCTTGACCGCGTCGGCCAGGGTGTTCACGCCACGCAGAATCGCCTGACGGGAATCTTCTCCATGCAGAATTTGCTTTGCCATTTCTAAAATCTCCTCATTGCTTAAATCCAGATACTGTGGGTGCCCTATCCCCGGCGACGTTCTTGTTCTTGTCGGCAAGGGTGGTTTCACGGATGTCGCAGTTACCACGGAAACGAAAATGCCTCCGAAAAGGAGGCCATGATTACTTCTTCAGAATGCCCAGGACTTCTTCCTCACGCATGATCAGGAACTCTTCGCCATCGATCTTGATCTCGGTGCCGGAATACTTCCCGAACAGAATGCGGTCGTTCGCCTTGACGTCGAGCGGAAATACCTTGCCTTCGTCATTCGACTTGCCCTTGCCGACGGAAATCACTTCGCCTTCCTGCGGCTTCTCTTTCGCCGAGTCAGGGATAATGATGCCGCCACGGACGGTTTCGCCCTCTTCCACGCGACGGACCAGAATCCGGTCGTGAAGAGGAGTGAAGGTGGTTGCTACGGTAGCTGTTGCCATTTCGTTGCTTCTCCTTCGCGCGAGCGTTGAACTCGCGGTCTTGTTTCTTAAAAAGTGATAAAGTTCAAAGGGTCGATTGGGACAGCCAAAAGGTCTCAGGAACTCCCTTTAGCAGTGTCACCTCTCGATTGCTAATGTAGGCCGACGAGGATACGGCTGTCAAGTGTGGAAATGCGAAATCTTAGTGAATGTCACTCACATATTAGTAGAATTCCCGTTTCGGAACCGCAGCAATGCGCACGAACCTTCCCAATTAGGTCAATCCTGCTCCCAAAACCAGCTCGGAAGTACCTGACACATCTATGGACAAGAGAGAATTCCTGAAAACCTCCGGCGCATTCCTCACCACCGCCATCCTCTCCCCCTTCGCCACCGGCGAAACCCAGCCCGCCCCCCGCACCAACTGGGCCGGCAACCTCACCTATCACACCGATACTCTCTACCTTCCAAAGACGGTTGACGAAACCCAGCGGCTCGTAAAAAACTCACCCAAACTAAGGGCTCTCGGCACCCGTCACTCCTTCAACGCCATCGCCGACAGCACCCATGCCCAGATTTCTCTGCAGAACCTCGATTCGATGGTCGTCGACCCAAAATCCCGCACCGTCACCGTAGGAGCCGGCGTTAGATACGGCACCCTCGCGCCCTGGCTCGATCAGCAGGGCTTTGCCCTCCCCAACCTCGCCTCCCTGCCCCACATCACCGTCGTCGGAGCAGTCTCGACCGCAACCCACGGTTCCGGCGTCAAGAACGGCAACCTCTCAACCGCCGTCGCCGCCCTCGAAATCGTGAAGGCCAATGGCGAGATCGTTCACATCTCGAAGGAAAAAGACCCCGACCAGTTTGCCGGAGCCGTGGTCGGCCTCGGCGCCCTCGGCGTGATCACCAGGGTCACCCTGAACGCCGTGCCCAGCTTCCAGGCCCGCCAGGTCGTCTACGAAAATCTCTCCATCGATCAGCTCGAACACAACCTCGACGCCATCCTGGGGAGCGGCTACAGCGTTAGCCTCTTCACCGACTGGCAACATCACAACATCGGCGAAGTGTGGATCAAGACCAAAGCCGAACCCAACACCCAGCCCCAGATCGCGCCCGAATTTTACGGCGCCACCGCCGCCAGGAAGAAGCTGCACCCTATTCCCGACCACGACGCCACGCCCTGCACCGAACAACTGGGCATCGCCGGCCCCTGGTACGAGCGGCTTCCCCACTTCCGCATGAACTTCACCCCCAGCAGCGGAGCCGAAATCCAGACCGAATACTTCGTCCCCCGCAGCAAAGGCTACCAAGCCATCGTTGCCGTCGAGCAGTTACACGACCACATCACCCCGCACCTCTTCATCACCGAAATCCGCACCATCGCCGCCGACGACCTATGGATGAGCCCTGCCTACCAGCAAGACTGCATGGCTATTCACTTCACCTGGAAGCCGGAGACCGAAGAAGTGCAGAAGGTCCTCCCGCTCATCGAAGAAAAGCTCGCACCATTTAACGCCAAACCGCACTGGGCCAAGGTCTTCACCATGCCGCCATCGCGGCTGCAGGAGGTGTACGCGAACACACCCAAATTCAAAGCCCTGCTTGCCGAATACGATCCCCTGGGCAAATTTCGCAATCAATTCATCGACACCAATCTGTATAGCGGCTAAGTTACTTCCAAGAAAAACCCGCCCCAGCTAAGCCGAGAGGCTAGCCAGGGCGGGTTTTTACATCTCTCGATAACTACTCGGTCTCGCTTACAAATACCGCCGTCGTCAGTGCGTCCACGCTAGCACTCCCAGTCTTCGAGGTGAAGGTAGACGCCCGCGTCGCCGGGTCTGCAGAACTCGCCTGCACCGGATGGAGCTGTAACTTCAGCCCCTCCAGCCGCCCATCTGTGAACGTCACCGGAGCATTCGTGGCATTGAAGAGCACAACGATGTGCTTGTAAATGCCATAGTCGCGCCCGTTCGCGTCAAGCTTCATCACGATCAACCCTGGAGTCTGGTCCGGGCCTGTATTCAGGAAGGTGAGGTTCTGCTGCACCTCTTCAAACGTCGGCATCCGGAATAATTCCGAGCTATAGCGAATCTTCAGTAACTCCTCGAACGCCGCTCCGCCGTAAGCAATGTTTGCCGGCAGCGGCGTGTACGCCGAGTTACTCAGCAGCGGGGTCATCAGCGGCCACTGACCCTGGTTCTGGCTCGCGATCGGCAAACCAATCCCCCAGTTCGCCGTTTTGCCACTCCAGTCGATCTTGTTAAACCAATCTCCCGAGTCATAACTGTTCTGGTCCATGTCTTTGGACCGCAGCAGGTCATCACCGCCCTGGAAGAATGGTATCCCCTGTCCCAGACTAATCAGGCTCATGCCCAGGATCTGTCTCCGCGCGCGAGTGCCAATGCTGTCACTCAGATTCGACTTCAGCTGCACCGCGTCGAAGAGGTCCTGATTATCGTGCACCGACGCATAGTTCACTGCTTCGATCGGTCGCGCGGTATATCCGGTCGGTTGCCCGTTGTAACTCACCTCGGCGCCGGTAACCGTGTCTCCAGCGCTGTCGGTAAAGGTGTAGTCGCGCAGATTACCGGTGAGTCCCACATCGATCCAATCGGAATACTGCAATATCTGCGCCTGCTGCTGCGTCGAAGTCATGCTCCCATTGGTGAAATCGCTCGGGTCGCTGAATAGCCCAGTTGCGAAACCCTGCACCCGTTCATCGGTGAACGGACTCCCTCCGCGAACGCCGTCTCGAATCCGGTCATTGAACGTCCCAATGCCAAAGCCATACAAGTTGATTTGCGAGGCGTTCGGCCCGATCTGATTATTCTCGGTATCTCCAAAGTTGAACCCCTCGCCATAGAGATAGATCTTCGTCCCGTCGATGCCGTTCTTCTCCGGAGTCAGGGTCGCCAACGCGTTCTTGATGTGCTGCATGTTGTAAGTGAACATGAAGCTCATGATGTCGAACCGGAATCCGTCGATCTTGTAGTGTTTTGCGTTGAGCAGAAGAGTATCGATGACAATCTTCTCCATCATCAGATGTTCCGGCGCGGTGTCTGGGCAGCAGGAGCCGTTCTCCAGGTTCCCATTGACGTCCAGTCGATGGTAGTAACCCGGCACCACCTCATCCAGATTCGAGTTAGGCGCTTCGCCGGCGGCATTGGTGTGGTTGAAGACCACATCCTGCACCACTCGCAGTCCCGCAGCATGCAACCCCTCCACCATGGTGCGATACTCCAATACCCGATTGTAGTGATGGATCGCATAACTCCCCTCAGGCGCAAGGTAATGCACTGGATCATAGCCCCAGTTATAAGCCGGGCTCGTCTGGCTCGCTGTGACCGCCGCCTGCTGCTGCTCTCCATCGGCCGGGAAAGCTCCTAAGCCGGTAGGAATAATCCACGTCGACTTATCTTCATTCACGCTTGCAAAATGGAACGACGGCAGAATATGCACGGCCTTCAATCCATCTGCCGCCAGCGCGCGAAGGTGCTTCATGCCGTCGGTGTACTGATCGGCGAACGCCTCATAAGTCCCCCGATGGTATGCCGGCACGGTAAGGTCATTGATGCTGAAGTCGCGAATATGCAGCTCATACAAGCTCATATCGCTAAGGCTCCGCAACGGCGGGGAAACACTTGTGTCCCATCCCTCCGGCTTTGTCGCCTCTGACTCAAGATCGGTAATGCGGCTCTTCGTACCATTCAACGCAAGGTCGATCGAGTACGGATCGCTGGTCACATTCGTATCGACCGCGCCGTCGGCCGGCACCCATACCTTCACGCTGTAAAGATAGTATTTCCCCGACCAGTCGCTCGGGCCATCCGCCACCCAGACGCCCCCATGCTCATGCATGGGAATAACCGCTGTCGGGGTCGTGTCCCATTCATGATTGAATACCTGCAACGCAACATTCTGCGCTGTCGGTGCCCAGAGCTTCAGCTTGACGCCACAGTTCTCATCGTCCTGCCAGTCGCTCCACTCCTCTCCCTGGTGGTTAAAGAGCACCCCCAACCTACCGGGATAGTAATAAAGGTCATCCAGAACCCCGGCAATCTGCATCCCCGTCGCGTACTGCAGCGTTCCAGTCGAACTTACCGCCGAAAACGCTACCTGTCCTCGCAATGCGCTCTGCACCGCCGGTAATTGAGTGTTTGCGGGAAGCGTCAACACCGTATAACCTGCAAGCTGCGGGAAGCGCGCCAATTCCTCCGTCGTGAGACTTCCTTGCACGGTCAACGGAATACTCGTCCCACCGGTAATGCCGCTGGTAGTCGCAGACAAACTGCCAGTCAGGCTTGAACTGATCGCATACTTGTCTCCAGTCTGCGCAAACTGCGGCTGAATGGCTACCCGCTGCCGGTCCATCCAGTAAGCCTGCTGGACATTGAGCAGGCTATCTAGAATCTCCGCCGGCGTAGGTACGGACGTATACACGGTTGCGTTCCCCGAGATCGCCCAGGCCTGCAGATAGGTGGAAACAGTCAAGTACATATTCGGCCCCGGGTCTTTCACCCCGGTCGAAGTGTTGTGAATAATGAATCCTAAATTCTGCGCATTCGCAATCAGGCTGATGTCGTAGTAGGCGCCATAACTATCCATCGCCGTCACAAAGGTCAATCCATCGTTATAGTCGCCCGTATATTCCGCTGTGTCCTCAAATGCATAGACCGACCAGTTCGCATAGTTTCCATCCGGCCTATAGTAATGAATGCGGGCATATCCCGGCAGCAGTGCGTTCGGATTGGTCAAACTCGGCGCACTCTTATAAAGCTTGCCTATCCCCGTATACCCCCAATATTCAAAGCCCTCACTAGCCGGATCGACAAATTCATTCGGACCCGGATCTTTCACGTCCCCGCCAGGCGCCGAAGGGTTATGAATAATCAACCCAAGGTTCTGCGCATTCGCAATTACCGCAACATCGAAATAAACCCCATAAGCATCCGTATTCGTTACCGGCACTAGCCCGTTGTTGTAGTCTCCGCCATATTCCGTCGTGTCATAGAACGCATAGATCGTCCAACCCGAGTAATTGCCGTCTACCCGGTGATAGTGCACCCTCACATAACCCGGCAACAAAGCCGTTGGATTGGTCAAACTAGGCGCAGTCACATACAGCTTGGCAATCCCTGAGTAAGCCCAATACTCGTTTCCCTGCGTGGAAGGGTCGACGAACAAGTTGTTCGGCGTGTCCTTCACATCACCGCCCGGGGCGGTCGGATTGTGGATGATAATTCCAACCTCCTGCGCTCCCGACACAATCCCGACATCGAAGTAAACCCCATAACTGTCAGTTCCCGTTACCGCAACCGGCCCAGTCCCATAGCCGCCGGTATTTTCTGTGGTCTGGTCGAACGCGTAAACTGTCCAGCCGCTATAGTTCCCATCCGGCCGGTGATAGTGAATGCGAATGTCCCCAGCCGGAATCGCCGGGTCGGTCTGTGCATGGACCAAAGTCGCTGGATAGATAACTAGGACAAGCGCAAGGATAGAAAAGGCTGCGTCAAGCAGACGCGGCGCTACGCGATTGCAGGATCTCATGCGAGTGGCTCTCCAAAAGGTGTCAGGCGTGCGTTATCGTCGGTCGTTCTGCCGGTCTGATCTCGGCCCATGTTCGTGCGGCGCGATCGTTCACGCACCGTCGCCAGCCCATGTAGCCAGCGTCGCAAACCTTACGCGGACAAATCAAACCATGTCAAGACCGCCCCAAACTCAATCGGCGTCCACCCTTAAAATGCCGCAATTTCCACCCAGGGACTATCATCATCCCACTATGGATTTCCTCACGCCCTTTCTGGTCCTCATCGCGGCCGTAATCCTCTTCTTTGTCCTCGCCCGAGGCCGCTACCGCCAATTCGGCGGTCTGCAATTTGCCCTGCGAATCCTCGCCGCGCTCCCGCTGGTCCTCTCCGCTGTCTTCCTCCACTTCCTCCACACCAATGAAGCCACAGCCATGCTCCCGCCAATCTTCCCGTCCCCCGGCCTCCTCGTCATCATCACCGGAGTCCTCGAAATCCTCGGCGCCATCGGCCTCTTCATTCCCCGCGCCCGTCGCAGCGCCGCTCTGTGGATCGCGATCATGATGGTCATGATCTTCATCGTCAACATCTGGGTCGCCGACCAAACTTATCTCGGCCAGCAAATGCCCACCGTACCCGTCCGTTGCGCCATGCAAGTGATCTACATCTGGATAGTCCTGCTCGCGGGCTACGGCCTTCCGCGGCTCTTCAATCGCACCAAACCAGCCTGATTTACTCTAGTTAGAACCAAATGCCCTTCACCGATAAAGAGCTAGGCCTTGACCGCAACATCACGCGCCGCGATTTCATGAACGGCATCGCCATGACCATCGGCGCAGCCGCCATCCCTCACCATCTCTACGCCCAAATGGCGCAGCCCGAGGCCACCGAACCGCAGAACGCCCCCAACTACGATCCGCCCGCCAAAACCGGCCTCCGCGGCAGTCACGACGGCGCGTATACCGTCGCCCATAGCGTTCGTGACGGAGATTTCTGGGACCACGTCGGCGCTCCCGAAGCCACCGCCGAATCCTACGACCTCATCGTCGTCGGCTGCGGCATCAGCGGACTCTCTGCTGCCCGCTTCTTCCGCCAGCAAGCCGGCCCGAATGCGCGTGTCCTCATCCTCGATCCCCACGACGACTTCGGCGGCCACGCCAAACGCAACGAGTTCACCGTCAACGGCACAAAAATGCTCGGCTTCGGCGGAACCTACGCCATCGAAAGTCCCGAACCCTACAGCCCCGTCGCTAAAGGAGTCATCCAGGACCTCGGCATCGATGTCGAAAGCTTCAAATGCGTCGCCGACCACAAGGTCTTCTCCTCGCTCGGCCTCGAATCCAAAATCTTCTTCGACAAAGAGACCTTTGGTGCCGACAAATTAGTCGTCAATCCATCGCCAATGTGGGGCGGCAAGGCAGCCGGAGTCAGCAAGTCCGAAATCTGGCGTCGTTTCGGCGTCGAAGCCCCTCTGACCGACCAGGCCAAGGCGGACTACCACCGCCTCTACACCAACAAAACCGACCTGATGCCCGGCCTGTCTTCCGACGAAAAGAAAGCCAAGCTCGCCCGAATCAGCTACGCCAGCTACCTCACCGAAACCTTCAAGGCCGACCCGCAAGTCGTCAAAGTCCTCCAACCGCTTCCCCAGCCGCTCTACGGACTCGGCATCGACGCCGTCTCCGCCCAGGACGCCTGGGGCCTCGGCTTCCCGGGCTTCGACGCCCTCAAACTCGCACCCGGCGCAGGCCCCGGCATGGGTCGCGACGCCATCCCCAACGAAGAAGCCGAAGAATACTTCTTCCACTTCCCCGACGGCAACGCCTCCATCGCTCGTCTATTAGTCCGAAGCCTCATCCCCAACGCCGTCCCCGGCCACAACGCGCAAGACATCGTTACCATCCAGGTCAAGTACGACGAGTTAGACCGCTCCAGCAATCAAGTTAGGATTCGCCTCAGCAGCACCGTCGTCAAAGTCGCCCACATCGGCGACCCATCTACCGCCAAAGAAGTAGAAATCTCTTACTCCCAGCAAGGCCGGCTCAAAACCGTCCGCGCCGGATACTGCGTCCTCGCCTGCTGGCACACCATGATTCCGTACCTCATGCCTGAGCTTCCCCAGGCCCAGCTCGACGCCCTCACCTCGTCCGAAAAAGTCCCCATCGTCTACACCAACGTCGCCCTCCGCAACTGGCAGGCCTTCGTCAAGCTCAAGGCCGGATCCACCTACGCTCCTGGCAGCTACTTCACCGAGGTCGCCCTCGACCAGCGCGTCAACATCGGCGACTACCACGCCACCACCAAGCCGTCGGAGCCCATAGTCCTCACCATGCACCACTTTCCCTGCCAGCCCGGACTCCCCTCCCGCAGCCAGCACCGCGCCGGCCGCGCCCAGCTCTACGGCACTCCCTTCGAAGTCTTCGAACGCAACATCCGCGACCAGCTAGCCCGTTCGCTCGGCAGCGGCGGCCTCGATCCCGCCGAAGACATCGCCGCCATCACCGTCAACCGCTGGCCCCACGGCTACGCCTACCAATACAACTCCCTATGGGATCCCTTCTGGCTCAGCGGAAGCACCCAACCCTGCGTCACCGCCCGCCAACCCTTCGGGCGAGTCGCCATCGCCAATGCTGACGCCAATGCCTAC
>Ga0302325_10019998_pt1 | contig 14053 bp, 10 predicted proteins | sample Palsa_T0_2_FD_201948 | JGI IMG/M metagenome (GOLD analysis project Ga0302325, IMG submission 201948) | Peat permafrost microbial communities from Stordalen Mire near Abisko, Sweden - Palsa_T0_2 | ecosystem: Environmental > Terrestrial > Soil > Palsa > Peat permafrost | place: Sweden: Abisko... | reverse complement strand
GCGTCACTTCTCCGGCGAACGCGTTGAGCTGGTCCACCATCGTGTTGATCGTGTTCTTCAATTCCAGAATCTCGCCTCGCACGTCCACCGTAATTTTGCGGGAAAGGTCGCCTTTGGCGACGGCGGTGGTCACTTCCGCGATGTTTCGCACCTGGCTAGTGAGATTACTGGCCATCGAATTCACCGAATCCGTTAGATCTTTCCAGGTGCCCGCCACGCCGTGCACATCGGCCTGGCCACCCAGCTTGCCCTCCGTGCCGACTTCGCGCGCCACGCGCGTCACTTCGCTCGCAAACGCGTTGAGCTGGTCCACCATGGTGTTGATCGTGTTCTTCAGCTCGAGGATTTCGCCGCGCGCGTCTACCGTGATCTTGGTCGAGAGGTCGCCCTTTGCCACGCCGGTCGTTACCTGGGCGATGTTGCGGACCTGCGACGTAAGGTTGCCGGCCATGAAGTTTACGCTGTCCGTCAGGTCCTTCCACACGCCGCCCACGCCTTTCACTTCCGCCTGGCCGCCCAGCTTGCCTTCGGTTCCCACCTCGCGCGCCACGCGCGTCACTTCTCCGGCGAACGCATTGAGCTGGTCCACCATGGTGTTGATCGTGTTCTTCAGCTCGAGGATTTCGCCTCGCACGTCCACCGTGATCTTGCGCGAGAGATCGCCGGTTGCCACGGCCGTGGTCACCTCGGCGATATTGCGGACTTGGGCCGTCAAGTTGCCGGCCATCGAATTGACTGAATCCGTCAGATCCTTCCACACTCCGCCCACGCCTTTGACCTGGGCCTGCCCGCCGAGTTTGCCATCCGTACCTACCTCGCGCGCCACGCGCGTTACCTCGCTGGCGAATGAGTTGAGCTGATCCACCATGGTGTTGATCGTGTTTTTCAGCTCCAGAATTTCGCCCCGGACGTCCACGGTGATTTTCGTCGACAGGTCGCCATTGGCGACAGCCGTCGTGACTCCGGCGATGTTGCGGACCTGATTCGTCAGGTTACCGGCCATCGAGTTGACCGAATCCGTGAGGTCCTTCCAAACGCCGCCGACGCCCTTCACCTGCGCCTGGCCGCCGAGCTTGCCTTCGGTACCCACTTCGCGCGCCACGCGCGTCACTTCACTGGCGAACGAGTTGAGCTGGTCGACCATGGTGTTGATCGTATTCTTCAGCTCGAGGATTTCGCCGCGCGCATCCACCGTGATCTTCGTCGAAAGGTCGCCCTTTGCCACGGCTGTCGTGACTCCGGCGATGTTGCGGACCTGATTCGTGAGGTTGCCGGCCATCGAATTGACGCTCTCCGTGAGGTCGCGCCATGTCCCAGCCACGCCTTCCACTTCCGCCTGGCCGCCCAGCTTGCCCTCGGTACCCACCTCGCGCGCCACGCGCGTGACTTCCGAAGCGAACGAGCTGAGCTGGTCCACCATCGTGTTGATGGTGTTTTTCAGCTCGAGGATTTCGCCGCGAACCGTCACCGTGATCTTCCGCGATAGATCGCCCTTGGCCACCGCCGTGGTCACTTCGGCGATGTTGCGAACCTGCGCGGTCAGGTTTCCGGCCATGGAATTGACCGAATCCGTAAGATCCTTCCACGTGCCGCCCACTCCGGGGACGTCAGCCTCGCCACCGAGGAGGCCCTCGGTGCCCACTTCGCGCGCCACGCGTGTCACCTCTGCCGCAAACGAGCTGAGCTGGTCAACCATCGTGTTGATCGTATTCTTCAACTGCATGATTTCGCCGCGCGCGTCGACCGTGATTCGCGTCGACAGATCGCCCTTGGCTACCGCGGTTGTCACTTCCGCGATGTTTCGCACCTGGCTGGTCAGGTTGCCGGCCATCGAGTTCACCGAGTCCGTCAGGTCTTTCCAAACTCCGGCGATTCCTTTCACCTCGGCTTGACCGCCCAATCTGCCTTCGGTTCCGACTTCACGAGCCACGCGCGTGACTTCAGCGGCAAACGAGCTGAGCTGGTCCACCATGGTGTTGATGGTGTTCTTCAGCTCGAGAATTTCGCCCCGGGCGTCCACCGTGATCTTGGTCGTCAGATCGCCCGTCGCCACGGCCGTTGTTACGCCAGCGATATTGCGCACCTGATTGGTCAGGTTGCTGGCCATCGAATTCACGCTTTCGGTGAGATCCTTCCAGGTGCCCGCCACGCCCGTCACCACGGCCTGTCCGCCGAGCTTGCCCTCCGTCCCCACCTCGCGGGCGACGCGCGTGACTTCGGAGGCGAACGAATTGAGCTGATCCACCATGGTGTTCACCACTCGCGCGGTATGCCGGAATTCGCCGCGCAATGGCCGGCCGTCCACTTCCATCGACATCGTCTGCGACAGATCTCCCTTGGCTACGGCGCCGATCACGCGGGCGACTTCGGTGGACGGCTGGACCAAGTCGCCAATCAGGCTATTCACCGACTCGACGCAATCGGCCCAATCTCCGCTTGCGGACCCGATGGAGGCGCGCTGTGTGATCTTGCCTTCCTTGCCGACTGCCCGGCTGATTCGCTCGTACTCCCGGGCCATCCTTTGGTTGAGTTCCAGAATGTCGTTGAGCGTATCGGCTATCTTGCCGGTTACGCCGGTCTCGTCTACCGGCATGCGAACGGAGAAGTTCCCGTTCTTGAAGGCAATCAGGGTCTTTAGAAGAACATTCGCTTCGCGGGCAGCGGAACCATTCGAGACGGTTTGGACGGTTTTCATACGGTCAACTCCAGTACGTGGCTTTGTCTGCAATAACTTGGGAAAGCTAGGGAAAAGCTAAAGGAGGCGAACTCCCTGCAATTCAATTTAGATCCCGCGCACCTTTTGGTGTTACAGGAAAGATTACGGATGCGGCTGCCCCTGGCGTGGCGAACACGCGCCATCGGCGACGATTCGGGATTGGTAGCTCGTGCCTGCTGATTCTGGCACTTCGAATGCTTAGCCAAGAGCAGTAGATTATTCCGGTACAGCCGGGCTTTAAGGGATAAGGGCGCGAAATTTACGGGGGGAACCTTCTCAAGTCTTAAGAACTTGGCGCCTGGACGTTCGGCCCAGGCAGAGAAGCCGGCTCTAGGAGTTTGTATGGATCCACACCAAATCGAACGCGCAGCTTACATAGCCGCACACGCCATCCTGGCGGCGAACGTCAGTGCGCCCGAGCTGGCATGTCCCGGCGCTCGCCGCTCGCACGCGATCGACACCGTCGCTGACATCATCAAGCGCGTTTTCGAGGTGCATTCTGAGGAAATGGATGGGTTCACAGATTGGTGGGAACGTTCTATCGTGACCCGGCGACCCCACCTCGTGTCTGCTCCGCAGGCCGTCCGTGGCGGGCAGATTTTGCACATCGGTGCAGAAACTGCGGTACAAGCCGAGCGGTAGAGGGCTTTGCCGGGAATCGCGAGCCGTCGTGGCTTCCGCACGGAATCACCGGAGCCTCAGGCACGACATCATGTTCCGTCTAAAGCATCACCGTAAAAACCCTGCGCCGATTGCATTCGTGGTGCTCTTAAGCTAAGCGCCGACCTCCCGAGAGTTTGACCCCGGTAGTGTCACTCCGCAGGCCGGCGAGTCAGCAACGCGCGATCAGAACCCGGATAAAAGTTTTCGTTGACTGGCTTCCTCTTATCCGATGACTTATCGACAATCAGACTTAGTCCATGTCGAACGCGCGGGCCGCCTTATCGATCGCTGAAGGCAGGCCTCAGAGTTTCTTGATCGATGACCGCGGCCCGCCAACGCGTGAGGCAGCCTTGCCTTTAGTGCCAGTTATCGTGATGAGCGCGATAATCGCGCGCCCGGCTTAGATCGTCGTTCAGCATGTCACGGTCGCTCGGTGAGATCCGGTTATCAGCCACCACTTTTTCGAGACGGTTGATCACATCGTTCAACTTCGGCTCGTCATACTTGCCTGCGGCCATCTTATCCTGCAGTTCGGTGATCTCTTTCTTGGTTTCGACGATCCGATGCTCGTCTTTCTTGTGAAAGGCAACATCCTGGACGTGGTCCAGGTCTTCCCGGATTCTGTCAAACATGTGCAGCTTCCACTCGGTGCTCGCGAAAAACTCCGCCCGAGCGTCACGCCAGGAATCGTCGCCCTGATAGGGCGCTGCCGCCTGGGCAGCGAGTGAAAATAACAACAAACCCGCGCAGGAAATGCTCGTCAATAGACCGCTCTTCATTGCTTCAATCTCCTTGAATTTCAGCATTGCTCGAAAATGAACACTGAAATGCCGAGCAAGCGCCCTGCCATCGTGTTCAGGATGGAGCGCGCGTCAGGCACGTTGAAGCCGCCACCGCCGGCTCTCTTGTCGATCTCCGGCGGTGGCGTTCGCCGGCTGCCTTTTCGCCCCGGGCGTGCCCTTGCTATCTGGCGAAGCTATCAGGTGAACGAGTATCCGATGCTCAGGCTTCAGGTGCTTGCAAAATCCGCCTCGCCAAGCCAGCCAAGACGGCCAGCTACAGTCAGCGGGCGATATTCCTATGCCATGTTCCTAGCGCCCTAGTGCCAGTTTTCGTGGTGAGCACGATAATCGCGCACATGATCCAGGTCGTCCTTGAGCATGTCGCGGTCGCGCGGAGTGAGCCTGTTATCATTCACGACCGTATCGAGGCTGGCGACGACCTCGTCCAGCTCTGGCTGATCGTACCTGCCTGCGGCCATCTTGTCCTGCAGGTCGGCGATCCTTTCTTTGGTGTTGACGATCCGGTCCTCGTCTCTTTTCCCAAACGCCACGTCCTGGACGTGATCCAGGTCAACCTTGATTCTGTCGAACATGTGCATCCGCCAGTCAGTTCCCGCGAAGAACTCTTCGCGCGTTCGATGCCAAGCGTCGTCGTCTTGATATTGCGCGGCAGCCTGGGCGGCGCCGAATGAAAACAACAACAAACCCGCGCAGGTAATGCTCTTCAATAGAGCGTGTTTCATTGTCTTAATCTCCTTGCCTTTCAGCTTTGTTCGCAAACGAGCACTCTTTCGGCTTTGCCCGAATACGAGCACTGCGTGAATGTGCAAACCCTTTGCCAATCGCTGTGCGGGCGTTGACGATTTTCCGAACGCACGGTAGTTTCAACAAACTTCTGGTGGATCTTGATGTTGAAAACTCGTGGAACATCGAGTGTTTTTCACCCTCCCGCCGGCACTATAACTCGTTCGCTGGGATGCCGGCGAATTCCTGTGTTGGAACACGTCAACAGTCTCAGGCGCCAACCGAGCAACTTCTGCCAACGTGAGAAAGTAAGAACTACAGGCTGAGTCATGGGCGCCGAGAGGGAGGCTGAACACACTTCGCGGTTTGCGCAGTGATAGCATCGTTGATGCAGGTGTGAGTGCCGCTGTGGCACAGCCTTTTAGGCTGTGATTGCTATTCTTCCTTGCGCGCCTCGTCGACTAAGTTGTTTGTTGCAGATGTTTTCCTTGAACCGCTCTCGTGCGCTGCGACGGCTATCCAACTGGATTCTTTTTCTTTCGATTCTTCCGTTGGATTGTCGTGTGGCAGGTCCGCTCTTGGCCAGGCCGGTATCCAAGGACACGCCTGCTCGCGCCGCTGTTGAACAGCCGCCGCCGTTGATTGTGATCGGCTTCGTCGGCGGATTCGTCCGGCACGACGATGCGGGCCATCAGGAAGTCCAATTGGCCGCGCGTCTGCGGCGACATTACCCTTCAGGCCTCGAGGTCAAAATATTTGAGAACCATTTGGGTGGAGAGGCGCACCAGGAGATTCTTCGAGCGCTTGACGCCGGCCACAATGGGATGTTGCCCGCGGCGGAAAGACTCAAGGCGCGCATCGTCCTGTATGGCCACAGTTGGGGTGCTTCGGAGGCCGTCGCAATGGCTCGAATCCTGGAGAGAGATTCAGTCCCGGTGTCGCTGACGATCCAAGTCGACAGCGTCTCCAAGCCGGGTCAGGATGACAAGCTCATTCCAGCAAACGTCGCGCAGGCCATCAATTTTTACCAACTGAATGGACTTCTCCACGGCCGGCGAAAAATTGTCGCCGCCGATCCGCTGCACACCCAGATTCTTGGGAATGTTCAGCTCGACTACAAATCCAAGCCGATCAATTGCGACGGGTATCCGTGGTACGCCCGGATTTTCATGAAGCCTCACATTGAGATCGAGTCTGATCCGGGCGTCTGGGATCGAATCGAGTCCTTGATCCGGTCGAAATTGCCGCCTGCCGCATTGCTGCCTGCCGCCGCCACACAGGGCGTTACTAAGCAGTTTAACTAGTAACGCGCTTCGACCAGCTGGAATCTCACTGACTTGAGAGCCATGGCCGCGCCATGCTCCGTGCGTCCGGGCTATTAATAAGTATTCATAACATTGGCAGCCTGGATGCTAATTAACTCGGTAGGAGGCTACCGTGCGGAATCGGACAGTTACACTCCTGTTGCTGCTGTTATGCGGCGCGGTAATGGCACGCGCCAGTGTGGCGTTGTTTCTCGAGGAACCTTACGGAACCTTTGGGGGTATGAATCCCACCGGACACGCCGCGATTTATTTGTCACGCGTATGCGCTGCTTCTCCTCTTTCTTTACGGCGGTGTAACCCGGGAGAGCGAGGAGTCGTGATCAGCCGTTATGATCGCGTTGCCGGTCACGATTGGATCGCCATTCCCTTGCTGCCTTATCTCTACGCGGTGGATCAGCCCGATCAGGTGCCGCGGAGTGTTGCCCCTGAAGGCGTGGCAGCCCTGCGGGACGCCTACCGGCGCGGGAACCTGGAAGAGATCGCACCGGATGCAGACAACGGAAGCACGCCCCGTGGAGATTGGACACAATTGGTCGGCGAAGCGTTTGACAGGACCATCTATGCCTTTGAAATGCAAACCACCCAGCAGCAGGACGATGCGCTTATTCAGGCTTTCAACTCCCGGGTCAATCTGCGTCACTTCAATATTGTGTTTCACAACTGCGCGGATTTCGTCCGGCAAGCCGTCGATTTGTACTATCCGCACGCCATCCATCGCAACTTGATCGTCGATGCAGGAATCATGACCCCGAAGCAGGCCGCGAAGAGCCTCATGAATTACTGCAAGCGGCATCCGGATCTGCAATTGTCGATCTTTGTGATTCCGCAGGTTCCGGGCACGGTTCCGCGGAGCAGCGCGGTCCGCGGCGTGCTCGAGTCATTGGTCAAGTCCAAGCGCTATGCCGTGCCGCTTGTTTCCGTTGCCGTGCTCTATCCCGCCGTTGGCGGAGCTCTGGCCCTGGACTGGCTGGAAGGTGGTTCACACTTCGATCCGCGCAAGATCGCGGAGGCTGCGAATTCCCAAACCGAGCCGCATTCGATCGCTCTCGAACTGCAATCCAACCGGGCTGCCGGCGAGGTATCGGGGCACGCGCCATAAATCGCGGGCCCGGGCATTCGGACGGCTAAAGCCCGTACTCATTCAATGCTTACGAATTGACATAAGGGCGGCATGGTGTACGCTTTAAATACGTACATAGAAAGAGACGAACCATGCCCAGAGTCGCTGTCGACCACAACAAGCGGATGAATCTTCGGGTGTTACCGGAGCAAAAGGCCACACTCATGCGGGCGGCGGCGTTACGGAACACGGACCTGACGGATTTCGTGCTTCAACTGGCCTTGCGCGAAGCCAAGGCGGTGATCGAGGAGGCCGAGCGGGTGACGCTCTCTGAGCGCGACACGCGTCTTTGGCTTGATTTGCTGGATAACCCGCCGAAGCCGAATGCGCGACTGATGGCCGCGGTGAAGGCCCTGCCGAAGTCATGACAACGCCGGCATGGCACGAAGAGCCAATCGCCAAAAAGCACGACCGCAAAGCGTTCGATTGCGGCCAGGAGGATTTGAACCGTTTCTTGCATCAATTCGCACGGCAGGCGCATGAACACGGGGCATCTAAGACCTATGTGGCAGTCGATGATGCAGACGGCAAAACCATCCTTGGTTACTACACGCTGAGCCCGGCCCAGGTGGATTTCTACCGCGTTCCCAACGTGGCGCGTCTCAATCTTGGCCGTCATGATGTCGGCGGATTCCGCCTCGCGCGTCTCGCGGTGAGCAAATCGGTTCAAGGCCGGGGGCTCGGCGGCCCGCTTCTTGTGGCCGCCGCCCGCCGGTGCATGCGCGCCTCGCAAGAAGTCGGCGGCACAGCCTTGATGATCGACGCGAAGGACGAACGGATAGCACGCTGGTACTCTTCTTATGGAGCGGTTCGTTTAAACGCGCCGCTCTCGTTGCTGCTGCCCTATGGATTGCTCGTGGCGGCGTTGCGGAAGGCCGGAAAAGAAGAAGAGTGGTTCGGGAAGAAGGCTAAACGTCAAGAATAGGTGAATGTAATCGTGCTTACGTGATTACCTGCCAGGGAAGGGAGGCCCGGCTTCCTAAATGGAAATGCGCTCCACTCCGTAGCTGCGCACGAGTCTCTGATGGATTCGTAGTCTGAGCGCGCCCGTCCCATTTCTCCCTGGTGCAGTCACTAACATGGTCACGACTGAGCAGTTCGGCCTGGCGATCTTAGTGACAGTCGTGGCCTTGTGCGTCCTACTTGGCACGGCCTGTGGCGCGCTGGCCGCCGTCTTGCTTCGATTGCCGTTCGGATGGCGAGCTTTTATCGCGGACGCCGGACTCGCGCTAGCGGGGCTGGTGCTTGTGTTAATCGTCGGCCTAATTCACCTAAGCTTCGCTCATTGGAGTGGCAGTCTAGCTGGTTGGGCACTAGCGGCCGCGGCCTGTCTGCCCGTATTAGGGCGCGCGGTCCAAAAACTTGTGCGGACGGGACCGAAGGGAGCCGAGCGGGCCGGAAGCTGACAGGATTTAGGGGCGAGAGGAGAAGTGGGGAAACTCGGGCAGGGAGAGATGGGGGCGAGCACATTTAGTGGGAAATTAGAGACGGCGCCGACGGCCCGCTTCCGCCGGGGGCCGTGCGCTTCTATTTCTTTTTCATGTGGGTGACGGCGGGCGTTTTCTTTTCGCCGTCGACCAGCAGGCGGTCGTCGTCGCTGTAATAAGTGAGCTGGTGGCCGCTCGTGCTGCCGCGCAGACTGTCGACGAATTTCGGAACGCCGCCGTTGAGCACCAGGCGGTCGTCGTCGGTGTAATACTCGACGTGCTCGGCAGTGCCGGTGCGCGTACGATCGGTGGCGAGCTCATTGACGACCACCCCGCCATCGGCAAAAGCGTGGTCGAGCGAGGATTCGCCGTCCTGCCGGTCCTTGTTCTCCTTGAAATACGCTTTCAACTCGCGCGAGGCGACGGTCATTCGATCGCGCGTCAGCTTCACACCGCCGGTGTAATGAGCAAGCTTGGTCGAATCTTCGTATAGCATCTCCGGCGCCCGCACGACCGTAAAGATCGAGGAGCCGGTGTCGCCGCCCGCTGCGTTGCCGGCGGATTTGGCGTCCGCGGGTTTTGCGTCTACGTGTTTGGCGTCTGCGGGCTTGGTTTCTGCGGATTTCGCGCCGGGCGGCGGCGAACCAGCGCCGGGCGGCGAATTGGCGCCTGGCTTCGCTTGAGCCGGGCTGTTATCGGCGGATTTCTTTTCGTCAAGCAGTTCGCTTACCACGCTGCCCGTGGCCTTGAAAGTCTCTTCGTCGCGATCGATCACGATCGTGTTAGCCGCTGTGCGGTTGCCGCCTTGCCACACCACCGCGTGCCCCTCGTAGCTGATCTTCAGGTTGCTGTCGCGAACCAGCATCTTGTCGGCGCGGGCCTGCATGGGTTTGGCATCATCGAGCAAGGATGAGCCGCTCGAGACGCTTTGGTCCGGCTGCCGCGTGGCCGACACATGGCCGGTTGCATCCATATCGCCGCTCTGCTGGTTCATAAAGATCACGTCGGCGGCGGTGGAACCCGTCGAGTCCCAAACGCGGGCGCCATCGGTGAGCGTAATCAGGTTCTCGGTCTGGTCCAGGTGAGCGCGGGCAGATCGCGCCCTCCGGTCGCCCTCCTCATAACGGAACGCGCCACCCTGATCGATCGCCGCTACCTGCCCCGTTCCCGGCTTGAAGTGCGCTACCAGTTCGTCACTCCAGGTGAGAGCCGGAGCGGGCGGCTTGGCATCCTTTGCAAGGGCTAACTTTCCTCCGGCTGGCCCTGTGCCGGCGGTCGTGACTTTGGGAGGGCGATCGGTGTGGGTGGTCACTTTCCAGGCATGCACGGTGTCGATGGAATTGTCATCGCCATAGGTGATCACCATCCGCGCGGCGTCCAAAACGCGGTGCGATTGAGATGGGCGGTTGGGCTTGAACTCCAGTTGCGCCGCGGTGTCGGTGCGGATTTCGTGAATCTCCTGGCCGCCGGGCTGCATGTCGAGCCGCAGGTGCTCACTGCGCAGAATACGTGTCTCGGCTTGCTCCCCATTCGGCCTTGCGACGGGCACGGAATCCACCAGCGCCGCGCCGTCTGCATCGACAGTCTGGAGCACGCTATTATTCACCTCCTGGCCGTTGACCACTTTGCTCTGTACCAGGAAATGCAGCGATCCGCGGTTTGAGGTAACGGTGGTATTCGCCGTAGGATCGCTGGCGGCGATCCGCGAATGGCCCTCGCCGACCATAGAGGTCATCGCGCCATCGTCATTAAAGAAGGAGGTGAGCTTGTCTGCCGAGAAGTCGATCTTCCGCTGGTCCTGGATTTCGGTGCCGCGGCCTGACTCCGAGTCGATCTGGTGCAAGTGGCCATCCACCAGCGTCACCAGCGTGTTGCCGGCTTCGAGCGTCACGGTGTCGCGCTTCATCCGCGCCCAGGGTGAAAGATATACCTTTTGCTCAGCTTCGTTGTAGAGCAGCTCGCCGGCTTCCACGTGCATCACTTTGTCGGGTGTGTTCTGCCCCACCCAGTTCAACGAGACCCGCGATTTGACGCGGAGCTCGTGCGTTGTCGGGTCGTAATCCACCCCTACGCCTTGCCCGTTGCCGTCGGCAAATTCGAATTTGGCCGGATTGTCTGAGGTGGCCCGGCCCGTTTTTGTCTCGTACCTCGCAGCCGTACCTTGAATGCGCGTCAGCCGGGCTGTCGCCTCTTTATCGTCCGGCTCCGTGCCCACCGGCACTTGCATGATGATCGAAACCGCGCCATCGGTGGTCATCACGCCGCTGGCTTCATCGAAGACTGCTTTTTCGCACTCGACGAACGTGTAAACAGTGCCGAGCTTGTTGTATAGCCGCAGCTTCAAACCCTCGACCAGAGAGGTGGACGGCTCCTTGATCCGCTGGTAGGCCCGCGCTTCGGCCCGCACAATGGGCTGGTGGGTATTGGGGTCGCTCTTGCGGTAGACCCATCCACTGTCGCCTGCCGCGTCAAAGCGGATCGGCAGTGCGGGAGGCGGCTGAGCGATGCGGGCCGCGCCGCGATCCAGGCGCCGCGAATAGGTGTAGCCAACCACCGCCGCAAGCACCAGGGCGGCGAGGCCGAGGAGCATGGAGAATCGCCGCATAGCTGTTTCAGAGGCAGAGGCCGCGCCGTTTGGCGCGAATCCAAACCAAGCTATCAGCCATCAGCTTTCAGCCACGACGGGAGCGGCCTGATCGCGGAATGCTGACCCCATCGAGTAGCCCGCCTTGTGGCTGATAGCTGAAGGCTGGTAGCTGATAGCTGAGTCACCGCCTACGTCCCTACGATAGCAGAACGGCGAGAAGGCGCCATTTAGCGTCCAAGTGTGGCCAAATATGAGTCTTGCACACTAATAGACCGCCGTGCTAGTGGCGTAAACAGCGTTGTATCAATCATTTAAAACAAAGTCTTGTCAGTCTCCGGCTGAGTGTGCTAAAACCAATAGGGTAGGCGGATGCGACATGGAGTCACATCGCCTGCCTGATCATCGCGTTTGGGCGCGAAACAATTTAGCTCTTCAAATCAGTGGAGGTTCAAGTATGGATATTCGTCCGCTTCACGACCGCATTGTGGTCAAACGGATCGAAGAGAAAGAAGTCAAGGCGGGCAGCCTTTACATTCCCGACTCGGCAAAAGAGAAGCCGCAAGAAGGGGAAGTAGTGGCCGTCGGCAAGGGCAAAAGAAATGACGAAGGAAAGCTGATCCCTCTGGATGTTCAGGTGGGAGACCGCATTCTGTTCGGCAAATATTCCGGAAGCGACATCAAGATCGATGGCACTGAATACATGATCATGCGCGAGGACGAAGTCCTCGGGGTGTTGCAAAACGTACCAGTAGGCGCAAAGGCCTAATCAGAGGAGAAAACAAGAGTTATGGCAGCAAAACAAATTGTCTATAGCGAAAATTCCCGCCAGGCGATTCTGCGGGGCGTGAATCAGTTGGCCGATGCGGTCAAGGTAACACTCGGCCCCAAGGGCCGGAATGTGGTACTCGAGAAGAAGTTCGGCGGGCCGACCATCACCAAAGACGGTGTGACGGTGGCCAAGGAAATCGAGCTGAAGGATCCGCTCGAGAACATGGGCGCGCAGATGGTGCGCGAAGTCGCGTCGAAGACGTCCGACATTGCCGGCGACGGCACCACGACGGCGACGATTCTGGCGCAGGCGATCTTCCGCGAAGGCGTGAAGAGCGTGGCCGCCGGGGCCAACCCGATGGCGCTGAAGCGCGGCATCGAGAAGGCTGTGGCAGCCATCGTCGAGGAAGTAAAGAAGCACTCCAAGCCGGTTTCCGGCGATGCGATTGCCCAGGTAGGCACGATTTCGGCCAACGGCGACGCCAACATCGGCGACACGATTGCCGAAGCCATGAAGAAGGTGGGCAAAGACGGCGTGATCACCGTGGAAGAGTCCAAGACCATGATCACCGAGCTGCAGACCGTGGACGGCATGCAGTTCGACCGCGGCTATCTTTCGCCGTACTTCATCACCGATCCGGACCGCATGGAAGTGGTACTGGAAGATCCCTACATTCTGATCCACGAGAAGAAGATCAGCAACATGAAAGACCTGCTGCCGCTGCTCGAGCAGATCGCCCGGGCCGGCAAGCCGCTTCTGATCATCGCCGAGGAAGTGGAAGGCGAAGCGCTGGCGACGCTGGTTGTGAATAAGCTGCGTGGCACGTTGAACGCGGCTGCCGTGAAGGCGCCTGGCTTTGGGGACCGCCGCAAAGCGATGCTCGAAGACATCGGCATTCTGACCGGCGGCAAGGCGATCATGGAAGAGACCGGCATCAAGCTCGAAGGCGTGAAACTCGATGACCTGGGCCGCGCCAAGCGGGTCACCATCGATAAGGACAACACGACCATCGTGGACGGCGGCGGCTCACAGAAGTCGATCGAAGGCCGCATCAAGCAGCTCCGCGCTCAGATCGAGGAAACCACCTCGGATTACGATCGCGAGAAACTGCAGGAACGTCTCGCGAAGCTCGCGGGCGGCGTAGCGATCATCAAGGTCGGCGCTGCTACCGAGACCGAGATGAAGGAAAAGAAAGCCCGCGTGGAAGACGCGCTTCACGCGACACGCGCGGCTGTGGAAGAGGGCATCGTGGCAGGCGGTGGAGTGGCGCTGCTGCGCGCTGCCGCGGCCATCTCCGGCCTGAAGGCGCCGGGCGATGAGCAGATCGGCATTGACATCACACGCCGAGCCTGCGAAGAGCCTGTCCGCCAGATTGTCGGCAACGCCGGTTATGAAGGCGCCATCGTGGTCGAGAAGATCCGAAGCAATCCCTCGCAGAGCTTCGGCTTCAACGCCGCCAGCGGCGAGTTCGAAGACCTGGTGAAATCCGGCGTGATCGATCCGACCAAGGTCACACGCTCCGCGCTGGAACACGCTTCCTCCATCGGCGCCCTGATGCTGACCACCGAAGCGATGGTGTGCGAGATTCCTGAAAAGAAGAACTCCGCTCCCATGCCGGGCGGCGGCCACGGCCCCGAGATGGACTACTAAGCTAATCGAGTCCACCACAACTCAAACGTAAGTTGCCCACCTGGCCAGAGATGGCTGGGTGGGCTTTTTGTTCTGGCGTGGCGGCCTCGCTCAGAGCGGGTGAAGCCGGCGCTGCAAAACTGTGCGCAATTATCTGAGCCGGCCAAGAGCGGCGCTCATAATGTCGTCTCCAGGGCATCGAGAAACCGCCGGACGGTCAGAATCGGAATGCCTTTGAATGCCTGCAAATTCAACAGATGGCGATCACCGCTGACCACGCAATCAGCCCTG